>Ga0123355_10010302_pt1 | contig 14307 bp, 2 predicted proteins | sample TergutEmb28metaG_3_FD_89872 | JGI IMG/M metagenome (GOLD analysis project Ga0123355, IMG submission 89872) | Embiratermes neotenicus P1 segment gut microbial communities from Petit-Saut dam, French Guiana - Emb289 P1 | ecosystem: Host-associated > Arthropoda: Insects > Digestive system > Gut ...
ATGAACGTAAACAATTGTATCTCTCGCTTCGTTCATGTGGAAATGAAGAACGCTTGTCGCAAGAGTTCTCCACTCTCTTGAGTCGGGGTCGAATACAATCAAAGCGCCGCCCGGATTAGCGAACATCAGCCCTGTTTGGTCAAAGAATAAAAGTCGCGGGCGCCAAAAGCCGTCATTTCCGCCTGTGTTTATCTGCGTTTGAGAGATTATACTCAAATCGTCGGGGTCGATTTCGATAATAATTCCGCCAGAAATACCCCAAAGTCGTCCGTCGGGGGCAAATGCAAGTTGCCCAATATGAGGGCGATTGAGCGGTGTTTCTTCCCTAATTACGGTTTGAGTGGCTACGTCAAATATAAATAGCGACGCGCGCGTTTCAGTTGGAACCGGCCCAAGTCCGCCGTGAATAGTGGTTGAACCCCAAACTCGTCCATCTCGGTATGCAACGCCGCTTACGCCGCGGGTTGGGAACCTATGTTGCGCGATTTGTTGCCTTGTTGCTATATTGTAAACGGTAAGCGCGCCTCCGAGATTCCCTGCCGCGCTGATGGTTCCGACAGCTAATCGGTTGTTGTATGCCGACATTGCGAACGGGCGGTTTTGATTTTGCCCGAACTCGGGAAAGTCAATAGTTGAATTATTGGTAGGATTGAATTCGGTAACTCTCGCGCCCTGATATCTACCAATATACAATCTATTGTTATATGAGATAAATCCTTCCGCTTGCCCCATATTTCCCGACCAAGATCTAACGCCTGTTTGCGCATTTACTCTCGCGAGCCCTTGCGGTCCGCCCATATATGCGCTTGCGTAAAAATCATTACCTAAAAATCCTAAATTTTGTACCGCCGGCTGTGCCCCTCTTATAACATTTTCTCTCCGAGTTCTGCCTCCTGTAGCAAAATTAATAAAATCCAAGTGACCTGTGCCCGAATGAACTGATACAACAATCTGACCGTTAAGATGAGTGTTTGTCGGATGGGTTAAATTCGCAATTCCTTGCCCTTGAAGACCGTGATTAGGGAATGGAGAAGGAGTTGCTCCTGTAGACGTAACCGCGCGCGTTTCAAGATTAAATCTTTGCCATCCTCTGTCCGAACGAGTGAAATAGACAAATCCATTGATATTTCCGGTTGGCAGACGCCCCGCCGATGGCCAATTTCCAATCCATTGCTGAGTCGTTAAATCGAAAATTGCCATATGCCAAGCGCCATAAACTAAGGCAAATAAATAATTATCCACCACTCGCATATGCTCATACCTGGCTCGGTTCGTTATATTAGGATTCGGAAGTTGCGTAACAACGCCCGTTGCGATGTTTCTTCTGAAAAACCGTGCGTTTGACGTATTTTCCCCGCCGTATAGGTATCCGTTGTGATACGCAATTGCGCGAATGTTTATACCTGTGCCAAAAGCCGGGCCCAAATTGGTAAATGTGCTTGTCGCTTGATTAAATCTAAAAATTGGGTGCGTCCCTCTTGTATTCGTGAAATATAGGTTGTCGTCGTCGTCAAGCGCCATGCCGGTAACGGCTCCGCGCCCGTTCATCGGCCAAAATTCAAGCCTTTGCCCTTCGACATTGTCAGGAGAATATCTGTAAAGCCTAACAGTTTCCGGGTCGCCGAATCCGGCGATGTAAACACGTCCATATGAATCCACGATCATTTCCCAAACGGTTCCCGTGCGAACCGTAAAACTATACATTGATATAGGAGCGTCGGGGTTATCTATACAAACAACATTTAACATTGACCCCTCGCCGCCTCCCGCAACGCTAAGCACGATGTATTGATACCTGTTTTCGTCTTCGTTCCATCGTCTTGTGGTGGCAGACATATTTGTTGACGCCACTGCCCCAAGCGGGAATGGTGAACCTAAGTTGACCGGCGTGCTTGCGGTTACTAAGTCAATTCTCTCGCGCCCTGTGTTCGCGATTGCCGGCTGAATCGGCATAAAGGTGAATACTAATAGCATAATCAGCAATAATGCGGTAATTTTTTTCATTTTTATAAAACCCCTTTCATTTCTATATCCATTTCCAATCATTTTACCACATTTCCTTTGCTTTTGCAACCCTATTTTCGCAATATTACCGATAATCCAACATTTTCAAAATTTTTAACAATTTTTACATATCAAGCATAGCATAATACGAATGCGAAACAATATCATAGTAGCATTTCATCTTTTAAAGTTGACAATTGTTGAAATTTGTGTTATATTTGTGTTAATTTTCACATCATTAGTGAAAAACATTCAAATTTTTACTTAAAGTTAGGAGCGTGTTCTTATGAAAAATGTAAGAAAAGTACTGATACTTTCGGTGGTTTTAATTTTTGTTTTCGGAATTTTTGGACAAATTTCACTCATCTCTTATGCGAATATCGGAAACTTTGATATCATAGATGGCACCCCTGTGTTAATGGAGCCGCCCGCAACACTGAGAGACGGTGAAATTTGGACAGGCAAGTCGGTGGAGTATCACAACGACGGAACCGCAACTATAACACTTAAAGCGTGGGGAAGCACATATGTGGATACATACGGCGCTACGCAAATGCCACTTTGCGAAAGCGATGAATATGTAACAATCATCGACCGTATAGGCGAATTTCATCTTGGTGCGTTGCCTGCCGGAGTGACTGTCGGCGGCGAGAATACGGCAATTTGGAGAATTCATCAAAGTGATATTATCGGATCAGCGCCTGCGCAAGTTTCTTATACCATTTTTTTAGACGAAGTTGTGTGGGAAACGGGTTATTGGTACTCAAGCGGCACGGCTGACGTTAGATTTTATCCGGCTAGAGGCAATCCTTTCTATTGGACGATGGAAGAAACTGTATATAACGCTTTCGACACAAGCGTGAGCTGGAATAACGGTAATGGGCTTAACAGCGGAATGATTATGGATAACATACTTGGAATAACCATTTTCTTAGGTTCGAATCGAAGTCCCGCGAACCAAACTGCCGCGCAATCTACTTTCCCCGGTGATTGGGCTAATAATGCCGTTATTAATGGCGTCCCTCACTTTTGGCATCTTCAGTGGACGAGGGAAAACACTGTGAAATCGCATTTTTTCACGATTCGAGACGCGGAAGCGCCCGGAGTAGATATTGTATACGAAATTGTTTTTCCGAATCCGGGCGGCAACACGACGTTTCCCGGCGGAAGAACCGTTATAAGTAAAGAATATTTCCATAGAAGCGTCGAACCGGGCAATACGTATGCATATTTTACTTGGGACGGAGAGGCGATTGTTTCTCATTTGGACACTATTGCTCAAATTCAGTTGCAAGAATACATATTGCCGGTTGGGTATTTACAAATTAACAAAGTTTTGGAAGGTTGGTTTGAGGAAGATTGGGGCGTCGGCGCCGAAACACAGTTTAGCGCGGTTTTGACGAATCAAGATGGTTATTACTTAACGTTTCGCGTTGAGGAAGGGAAAAATGAATTTACATATACCGGGCTTGTTCGCTATAGAGAACTTGCAACCGTAATTACATTCTCGGAAGATAATCCTGCTATAATTACAGACATGCCGGTGCGAGAGACGCCTTTGCCGAACTCGCGTATTAAAAGATATTTTGTACACGAAATTCTTGATTACGACACCGACCGAATTATGGTGACGTATAGTTTCGGTAATGATGGTTTTCAAATCACCGAAAACGAAACTGAATACGTAACTGTGACTAATGAATTCCTCCACGGCGTAGGAAATTTGGAAATTCACAAGTTTTTTGACGGTTTCCCTGCAGATTGGGGCGTAAATGACGACACCGTATTTTTTGTGAGGATTTGGGACGTTGATCACGATAACTATCTGCTGTTTAAGGATTATCAAGAGCCAAACGGCACTTTCCGAAGCGTTGGCAATCATATCTATGGACTTACTGAAGACTTTCAAGGAACACCGATGTTGGAAATTCCGATCAGCGTCAGCAATCCTGTCACGCTTTCAAATTTATGGACGTGGGGAAGGTATGAAATACGCGAGGTTCGCCCTGCGGTTAACGAGCCGATAGAAAGTAAATGGGCGGCGTTTTGGAATAACGTCAATCTTGACCGCGACCCTACGTTTCAAAACCGCCCGAACGGCGTTTGGACAGACGGCGTTTGGATGGAAGAAGTTTGGCTTGCGCACTGGGAATATGTTGAAGAAATAACCGATCAAAATGCTTGGAATTCAAACGATGATTGGGTTTGGGGCGTTGCTTATTCGGACAATAACGGAACAAGGAAGTTGCATTTTGACGAAACCATCGTTATAACCATGACTAACCGGTATAAATACAGTTCCGGGAACATGTCAATTACCAAAGAGCTGTTAGGACATTCCGCGGATTGGGGAGTGAACGATGATACCGTATTCCATGCGAAAGTATGGAGTGTTCCCGACATTGCGAATCCGGAAGTTAGGCATATGTTGATATTTGAAGAAATTTTTCGGTCGCAGATAATTAACGGAACGCCTCGTTTTGCTCATGGAAATCTTGTTTATCGAAATATCGGATATATAAACAACGTAACAGGTCTTCCTGTGTTTTATTATCCCGGAGATAGGTATGTTGAGTTTACATATCGAATTCCGTTTAGCGTGAATTCGCCTGCGTTGTTGATTGATTTGCCTGTCGGAGATGATTATAATTACATCGTTGAAGAATTCTTCGATGATGGTGTGGTTACAGACCATATCACGACAACTTATACGTTTAATAACGGCGATCCTATTCCCGCCGGCGGAATTAAAGTCAGCGGCGACAAAAACAGCAGTCTTATCGTAAACGTGCGAAATGAGTATGATTATGGAATGGGTAATTTAGTCGTTGTCAAAGAACTTGACGGTTTTCCTGCAGACTGGGATGTATATGAATTTACCGAATTCTTCGTAGGGGTCAGAGTGGTCGGCTCGAATGAATTTTTGAACTTTTCGCCGCAAGCAGACGGCACTTTGCGATATATTCCCGCAGTTCAAAACTATGCGGGCGATGCAGTATGGCTTTTGCCGTTTAGCGCGGCGAATCCGATAATTATAACCGAGCTTAATTCGAATTTGATCTATGAAATTGTCGAACTTTGCGAGAGCGGATATGATATATACGATATATTCGCTACCGGGTTCGAAGTTGAAATCAGCTATGACCGAACGGCTTTCGCCGAGGGCGGAAATATGATAGCGACGGTTACGAATCGATTCGAGCATGGTTTTGGAAGTCTTAGAATCAAAAAAGCGTTGGTTGACGAGCCGTATAATATGGACGATTATTGGTTTTACGCGCAAGTCAGAGATTCGGCGAGTAACTATCATCTAGTCTTTGTTTTAGAGGACGAAGCTGAAAACATTTGGCGACATGTTGGGAACACCTCTGACTGGACCGCCGCTGACGCTGAAAATGGAATTGTGGACAGGATTCCGTTTAGTGTAAGCAATTATGCGACCATAATAAACCTGTGGTCGGGCAGGGTTTACGTTGTCGAAGAACTCCCGGGTGATTATATTTCGACGCATTATCCTTTAGGGATATTGTGGAACGGCGAGATGTTAACGTCGCTTATAACGAACCATTTCCAACCAATTCAAGTACCAAGTTTCAATATAACATACGACGGCAACGGTAATACCGATGGCATTCCGCCTGTTGACGATTTGGCATATTACGAGGGTGAAACCGTTGTAATCCTGGGTCGAAATGACTTGGTTAGAACCGGTCATGTGTTCATAGGCTGGAACACCGAACGTGACGGCGACGGTGATATGTATCAGTCAAGCGATATGTTCACTATGCCCGACCATGATGTAACGCTTTACGCACAGTGGGAAGCGCGCGAGCCAACTTTGCAAACTTTCATCGTAACATACTATGGAAACGGCAACACCGGCGGTTCTGTTCCGATTGATAATTTGGCATATTACGAAGGTGAAAATGTTGTAGTTTTGGGTCGGAATAATTTAGTAAGAATCGGTTATGTGTTTATAGGATGGAATACCGAACGTGACGGTAGCGGCGATATGTATCAGCCGGGCGACATATTCATCATGCGCGATTATGATGTAACGTTTTACGCACAGTGGGAAGCGCGCGAGCCAACTTTGCAAACTTTCATCGTAACATACTATGGAAACGGCAACACCGGCGGTTCTGTTCCTATTGACGATTTGGAATATTATGAGGGTGAAACAGTTGTAATCATGGACAGAAACGACTTAGTCAGAACCGGGTATAGATTCCTGGGTTGGAATAAGCAAAGGCACGGTTGCTATGACCTGCGTCGTCCGGGATACACTTTCGCTAAGCCCGATCACAATGTGTATCTTTATGCGCAGTGGGAGCCAGCCGGAGTTGACATCACAGACCCAACTGTTTTCACGGTAACATACGACGGTAACGGTCATACAGGCGGTTTGCCGCCGATTGATGCTAACGAATACGAAGAGGGTGACACAGTTACGGTTCTAAGTCGTGGCAATTTGATCAGAAGCGGGCATGTCTTCCTTGGTTGGAATACCGAACGTGACGGAAGCGGCGAATGGCATCAATCTGACGGCACATTTGCCATGCCAAACAGTGATGTAACGCTTTACGCGCAATGGGAACAGAGCGGCGGCGGTGGACCTACAACCGTTCCGCGTGTAACCGATCCTCCTTTGTATACTGTAACCTATAACGGAAATGGCAACACCGGCGGCTCGCCGCCCGTTGACGGTCGCAGATATCGCTCGGGAGAGACGGTTACAATTCTTGGAGCCGGGAATCTTAGCAGAAATGACCACCGATTCATAGGCTGGAATACCCAAAACGACGGAAACGGCAATTGGCATCAACCCGGAGACACACTCACAATGCCGTCCGACAATGTAACGTTTTACGCGATATGGCAGCCGATTGACCCAACAAGATGGGACTTCTTCATAGGGGAACATATTTGGTATATCCGCGGATATGAAAACATCGAAATAAGGCCGGATAATTATATTACTCGCGCGGAAGTTGTAATGGTATTTTATCGTTTGTTGCGACCTGAAATGAGGGTGGTTTCGTCTAATACTACTTTTGTTGACGTTGCAAGCGACGATTGGTTCGGGCTTGGAGTCAGTGTGCTTGCATATCATGGGATTTTCACAGGTTATGAAACAGGCGAATTCAGACCTCATGCGCATATTACAAGGCGCGAGCTTGCGGCGGTTGTGTCGCGGTTTGATCGTTTGCTTGAATCAAACGTAAATCCATACGGAGACGTCACCTATGACGATTGGGCATACAGATATATCCTTTCGGCAACCGAAAAAGGTTGGTTTGTCGGATACGGCGGTTTATTCCGACCGGAATTTAATCTTACTCGCGCCGAACTTGTAACAACGGTGAATCGTATGCTTGAGCGATATATCGCGCTTGAAGATATTCCGAACGATGTGTTCAATTTCCTTGATATAGACCGCACTCACTGGGCATATGCGGCGTTTATGGAAGCCGCGCATTCTCACACCTTCGAAAGAATCGGCGATAACATAAATGAACAATGGACAGCGATTTTAGGAACAGGGTTAGACGCTTTGTATAACCAATAACATATTAAACTATAAAAAGCGCAAGGTTTGAAATTTCAAACCTTGCGCTTTTTTGATGTTTGGCACTGGTTTGACGTTGTTTCGCCGAAAAGCTGATTTAAACTTTGTCCCCGATTCGACTTTCAAAGAGGTTGTATTTAGTGAAAACAATTATTTGATGGTTTGTCTCAAGGGGGAGGAGCAAGATACAGTCGACTATCGCGTTCCGCAACTATCAATTTATTATTTATTATAATAAGGAGGTTATATTATGTTTAACACTCAAACAAGGAAGTTATTTTCGGTTCTAATTGCTTTTGCAATGATTTTATCGCTGGCAGGAGGCATGGCAGTCTTTGCCGAGGCAGACGCAGACGTACAGACGACGGAGCTTACGTTTGTTGTTGACAATCCTGTTGAAGATGACGACAATGTATCGAAAGCAACTGCCGATGCGTCGGAAATGGACACAGATACATCAGGACAGGACACGGAAACATCGGAAAATGACACCGAAGTATCGGAAGAAGGCGACAAAACGCCGGAAGAAGATTTATATTTAGACAATGACGATGATAAAACTGATATTCCTTCTAACGAAGACGGTTCGCCCGAGGCGGATACCGACGAAGATTCGGAAGATGGAATAGATGACGAAGCAGAAGAGATTGACATGTTAATGAGCCTATTTGCAATGGCTGCGGGAACATCGTGGGATTTGAGCGACTTTATCACAAATGCAAGCATGTATGATATTAGCGATCCTTCAAACCCGGTGCTTATAAATGCGGGAGATCCTACTTACATAGGCGACACATACAAATTTGTGCTTGATTTCGCGGAAACTCCGAGTTTGCAGCTTGAGTATACCAACAGCAACCCGCCTTATCCCGATGGAGTGTTGGTTTACCAACTGCCCGCGGAACTTACGATTCAAAACGCAATTGCGGAAACCCCGATTCGTATAGCGAATAACGCCATCGTTGGTTGGTATACAATCGATACAAGCGGCTTAGTCTTAGTATGGTTCAACAATGTTGACCAAAACGGTAATCCGTCGGATTATAACTATATCGACTTCACTAATGTGACTATTCATCTTGAAATTTATGCTCAGCTTCAGCAAACGGGCAACGGTTTGGATTTCGGAGGCGGTAACGTAATCGACGTCAACCCCGACTATCCTCCGCCGTCGTTAGGTGTGCATAAAGATTCAAGGTACGATCCTACCTCTGAAACGATATACTATATGATTACCATAACGGCTTTGGGCGCGCCGGGAGGCAACCCGGTAACAAATATCACGTTAACTGATTCGCCGTTTATAAACGGAAACTCTGTATTTAACGATGATGTAAATTCGGACGCATTTTCCGCTTTCACTTATGCCGTGAACCAAGTCGGAATGCCACCGGGAAGTTTAAACCCGATGCCTGTAGTTTGGATTGATAGCCCTGCTTCGTTCTCATACGATTTTGCAGAATCACTTAATCCGGGCGATTATATCACTATCAGATATAGTCTTGATATTAATACGTTGATTATAAACAACCCGACTCTTGTTCCAAGCACGTTGAACTATAATTTCTCAATCGGAAATCAAGTTTCAGTTGATAGCCCTGATATTGCGGCTCCTGTAACTGATAATACGACAGACAATGTGAGAAAAGTTTTCCCGATATCGAAAAGTGGTGTGCTTGTTCCTCCGACAAATCCCGGTGATTCGTACCAAATTCAATGGACAATCACGGTAGGCGACGGTAATACAACAAACCTAAACGGCGGAACAATAACCGACACGTTAGGAGCCAATTTGTTCCTCAACTCTGACCTTGATCAAGGAATATCTATTACCTTATACGCTCAAGGCAACAGCACGGCGGTGGTAGACGATACTATGTACAATCTGGAAGGAAATCCGGATTTAAGCTTTGAACTAATCGGCAATTCGGTTACCGGTTTGTATACAGGATTTAGTATCGATATACTTGACACCTTTGACCCTCCGATCTACCAAGCAGTGGTTGTTTTTTACACTGACATCAATCCTCCGCCGCATGCGGGTATGCCATCTGTAATTTATACAAACTATGTAGACTTTAACGACGGCACAACCGACGTCGGAACCATGGGCAGACTACCATTATCTCCCGGAACCGGCGGCGTAGTTGGCAAAACCACATCAGGTATTTGCGGAAGACCGGAAATCGGATATTTTGTAGATTATACCATTACACTTAACGTTCCCGCCGGACTTTTAGGACAACCGATATTTGCATATGACACTTTAGGAACAACGCCGGTTGGAACAGGTATGCAAAATGCTCCGCAAAATGTACAAATCGCGGTTATTGATTCGGTTACTGGCGAACAACCGATAGTTCCGCTGATTTATACCGATCCGATAGTTTCCGGTAATGCTTGGATGATATTCTTCGGCTCTAATGTGGCGACAACGCCGGGAGAATCGTTCTGGCAGTATAACCGGGATATGGAATTGGTTATCACGTATCAAATAGCATTGGATGACGCAACAGTAAATTATTTAACGCAAAATTCTAATAATTTATTGCAAAACACAATGTATTTGATAAACGGCGTAATCCTTCCGGGCGCACCGGGTTACGATAGCGCGTCTGTTATAGGCTCGCAAAACGTAAACGATTACTGGCCGATATTCAAATCAGGCACAGCAACGGACAACCCTTCGTTGTTCAACTACACTGTAAGCATAATGGGCGGCTATTCATCAAGCCTCAATCCGTTGTTTAGTTCAGGCTCGACCCCGATTTACACGGATACTTTCGATGACAGGCTTGAATATGTCGCGGGTTCGTTCTACATGGTCAATGTATCGAACAATCCAATAACATATTATGCGCCGATAAGTGATGTAACCCTTAACGGTAACGAATTCAGCGTAGACCTTAGTCAATTGTACGAATTTACAGCTCCGCCGCTCGCCGGTGGTCAGCAAATCGGAACGGCACCGCCAGTTGATTGGTTCGTGTTGAAGAATAATTTCGAGGCGCACTATCAATTGCATCTTTTAGACGCCGAGCTTGCGGTGGCACAGCCGAATTTGGCAAACACCGTTTCGATAGAAGTAAATCCGGGCGAATGTATGTTTGAAAACGGTGCCGAGGTAGATTATTCTCCGGATCCGTTAGCAAAAACAATGACGCCGGTTTCACCGGGCTCGAATATGGTAAATGTAGAGATTATTATCAATCCTACCGGCGGCGTTACGTTCTCACCGGACAGTTCGGGCGTTGGTCCGGCTGAAATTACCGCGAAGGACGAGCTTACCAACTTAATGCTGTATATGGACACGATTACAGTCTATACTCAAACTCAGGTTAACGGCATTTGGGACGGCATATGGACACAGCAAGCGATAACCTTTAACAGCGGTAACCTATGGAGCGCTAATGTTGTCAGCCAAAGCGAAGTTGATTTCATACTTCCGAATGAGCAACCGGTCAAGATAGTATATACTGCACTTGTTACAACACCCGCCGGTGAAATGGGAGTAATCAATAATAAGATAACTATATTCGGCGATTCCAGCGAAGACGGAAACAGCCAATATACAGTTGACGGTTCGCAAGTTGGCGCAGGCGCAAGTGTAGTGGATCTTAGATTGTTTAAGCAAGGCCCATCGCCGATAGACGGCACTACAATTAATCTGGGCGGCGCCATATTCAATCTTTATGTAGCTGATGTCACAGACCCAACGAATTATCAAGCGCCGGGAACTCTTGACGTTGCGTTCCCCGTAACAGGTACAGACGGCGTAGTCAGAAATTTCTATCTTCTGTTAGAAGGTGTGGCGACTGATTCGAACGGCATGGCGTTGTTTGAGGACAATTGGCTTACAGGATCGTATGAATTCCTATTCCTGCTTGTTGAAACAGGGGCGCCTCAAGGTTATATACTTCCGAGTGGTAGTGACGCATACACATACTTTACTCTCAACCCACAAATACCAAGTTCGGAAATAACTTATCACCAAGATGTGCTGGGAAGTACTATCAACCAGATATCTGACTTTATAACCGTTCAAAATGATTCGTTTATACCGTTAGGCAGTTTGACAATTACGAAAGCGTTCGAAAATCTACCGGTTGGCGTAAATGTCTTTGATTTCGTATCGCAAATTACGTTCTTGGTTGTCGGAACCGATTTTAACGGTGTTGAAGTATACAACGAAACTATCGCTCTGCAAGGTGGAAACTTTGTTTGGAATCCTTTGCAAAGCAGATATGAAATTACATTGACTGACTTGCCGTTAGGTAACTATAGCGCGTATGAGAGCGGCGGTAATGCGGCCGGCTATATCTTTAACCGACCGACCGTTCCGGAACTTGCACAGATAGCGGTTAATGGCGATAATGCGGTTGTGAATTTCGTGAATAGTTATACTTTCATTCCGCCACCGCCGGTGCCTACTTTAGTAATACATAAGGCATTCCACGGTTTGGCACATGACGATTTACCGCGCGAGTTCTTTATTCGCATAACCGGCCCGAACAATTTTGACGAAACGTTGAATCTCAACGAGGCGATATCGGGCAAAATCTTTGCAGGACTTGAATTCGGCGAGTATACGATAGAAGAACTTAACTTCAACGTTCCCGGATTTAGATTTTTTGAAGTATTGATAAACAACGAACGTATAACATTGCCGCATAGGTTTGATATAACGGCTAATAATCCGCACATATTTATCAATATGGATAATTTCTACACACCCATAAAAGAACCGTTAGGAAGTTTGGCGATAATGAAAGAATTTGAAGGACTTCCGGTTGGCATAAACGTTTTCAACTTAGTATCGCCGATTACGTTCTTAGTAGTTTGCGAAGACAACGCGGGGAACGAGATATACCATGAAGAAGTGAAATTGCAGGGTGGAAACTTTGTGTGGCATCCATTGTATGGCAGATATGAAATCATTTTGATTGATCTGCCTTTGGGAAACTATAAAGTTTACGAACACGGTGGAGATGCGGCCGGATATATTTTCAACGGTCCGACAGTTCCCGAATTAGCGTCCATAACAGTTCCGGGCGGACATGGAACAGTGCATTATATCAACAGATATGCCGCCGTTCCGCCACCGGAAGTGGGTTCGCTAACCGTTAGAAAAGTATTCGACGGATTAACACAAGCGCAAATTCCGCAAAACTTCGAACTTATCATCACAGGACCTGATAATTTCAACAGAAGAATCAGTCTTGCAGAAGCTTTGGAAGGAATCAGACTTGAAGGTCTTGCTGTCGGAAACTATACAATTACAGAACGCAACAGCCAAGTTTCAGGATTTAATTTGACAGTGAATCCGGTGTTGCCACACACTGTAAACGTGACCGCGGATTCGGATATAGAAATTATAATTACAAATGTATATCGTATTCCGCCGAGCGTAGTTCCGCCACCGCCACCGGTGTATCCAAGACCACCTGTGCGGCCACCTATCATAGGAGTTCCTCCAATCGAGCCTCCACATCCGCCGCATTATCCGTATCCACCGATTGAGCCTCCGATATATCCACCGATATATCCGCCAATCGAGCCGCCGATAGAACCACCATATCCGCCGGATATAGTCGAACCACCGGATGTGATAGACCCGGCAGAACCAACTAATCCAACAGAACCGAGCGAACCGCCGATTGCACCGCAAACAGGCGACCAGCGACAAAACATGATCTTTATAATTCTGTTGATTGCCGGCATATTGCTTATAGGAAGCGCGGCAGTGTACAGCCAACGGAAAAAGCTTTTTCATGACGAAAAGCACGGATAACGAATAACATGAAAAAATGATAAAAATTAAAAGTTTTACAAAACCCCCTGCATTTGCAGGGGGTTTTGATATGAGATTGAAATTATCAATATTTTTTTTAAATAATGCTCGCTTTCTGAAAAAATGTGTGATATAATTGTCGTTGATAATGCAAAATAATACAAAACATCACAAAAATCGTGTACGTATAGGAGAAAAAATATGGAATTGATGCAAGTCGTATTGATGCTTGGCGGGCTTGGTTTATTTTTATTCGGAATGAGAATGATGTCAAGCGGATTAACAATAATAGCGGGCGACCGTATGCAAAATATTCTTCAACGCGCAACATCGAACAGGTTTTTAGCCGTTTTTGTCGGATTTGTCGCGACAGTTGCAATTAACAGCTCGACGGCAACCACCATTATGACGGTTAGCTTTGTTAATTCCGGAATGTTAAATTTAACGCAATCAATCGGGATTATTATGGGAGCGAATGTAGGAACGACGATTAGCGGACAGTTGATTGCGTTTAGAATTGACGCGTATGCTCCGATATTTATCCTTGTCGGCGTAATCATGTATATGTTTTTCAAAAAGCGAAGTATTAAAAATGTCGGCTATGTTATATTAGGATTCGGTATTTTATTTTTTGGTATTACAACATTGGGTGCGCCGCTCAGAGTGCTTGCCAGTCAACCCGCTTTTCGAACTATGTTGACAGCTTTTGAAAACCCGTTTTTGGCGATATTGGCAGGCTTTGTTTTTACTGCCGTTGTTCAAAGCTCAACCGCCGCGTCGGGGATATTGATTGCTATGCATATGCCGTCGCCATATTACCCTTATGTTGCCACACCTATTCCGTTTGCGACGGCGGCGTTTATCCTGTTGGGCGTAAATATCGGCACCAGCGTAACGACGTTAATCGCGTCAATTCCCGCGAACCGCGAGAGTAAGCGCGCCG
>Ga0123355_10010303_pt1 | contig 14306 bp, 11 predicted proteins | sample TergutEmb28metaG_3_FD_89872 | JGI IMG/M metagenome (GOLD analysis project Ga0123355, IMG submission 89872) | Embiratermes neotenicus P1 segment gut microbial communities from Petit-Saut dam, French Guiana - Emb289 P1 | ecosystem: Host-associated > Arthropoda: Insects > Digestive system > Gut ...
CTTCACGCGCGCGATCAGTTCTTCGGCGAGCACCGGCTTGTTCAGAAAATCGTCGGCTCCGGCTTCGATACCGCGCACTTTGTCAGTGCTGTCGCTGAGCCCGGTAATCAGCACAAAGGGGATCAACCGCGTCGCTGGATTCTCTTTCAAACTGCGGCAGAAATCGTATCCCGACTTTCCCGGCATTATGACATCAGAAAGGATCAAGTCCGGCAGTTGCCGATTCACCTCAGCTTCCGCTTCCTCCGCATTCGATGCCGTGACGACTTCGTATCCGCGCATGGTGAGCAACTGGCTCATTAGCCCAGCGATGCTGGGCTGGTCGTCGACAACCAGGATGCGCGGCGCGCGCCGTCTTGCAAGCAGGTCCCCCACAGTCTGATAAGAGGCCGGTTCCTCCGGCAAAGTTGTCCTGACGGGCAGGCTCGTACGGCGGGAGGAAGGAGGAGAAACACTCATACAAAAAACGATAGTGCGCGATTTGCATTCTACCCCTATTCCTGCTTTTTTGCTCATCCCTGCCCCGCGTCAGGACAAAGTATCGCCGGATGCGGGACTTGCCTCTACCCACCTGACACTCAAGTGATGAAAGCGTGAGCGCAGACCTTGCGCTGGAGCAAATGCCCACCTAACCCTCGCCCTCTCGAGAACTGCAAGACTGTCTGTGAGTTGGTCGGCGGATGGGCGGTGTTCTTTGGGTCCGCGGCCCCCGCGTCGGCGAAAGTGCACGCTCGGCAAGCGGACGTCGGTGCGGTGGTATGCCGGCCTGGCTGCGATGAATTGACGAGCCGTTGACCCGGGAGAGAACGAGGCTCCCGACAGGCGAAAGGCCCTCGGCCCGATAGCTCAGGCCGCCGGCGGCTGTCCCCCCACATGAGACTCGAATACTCGCCGGCCCCAAGCCCGTAGCCCGAAGGCGGAGTCAGTCTCCTGCCGCCTCTACCGTCGCGATCTCCTCGGAGGCCAGCTTCTGACTTACCTTTGCGCTGGTCACCAGAATGACGGAAAGCACCACAATCGCGCTGCCTGCCAGGATGAATCGGTCCACCTTTTCATGCAGGATAAGCCATCCGAGAAATACCGCGACCACCGGATTCACGTAAGCATATGTCGACACTTTCGAAGTCGGCACGTGCTCCAGGAGCCAGATATAAGCCGTGTATCCAATCCAGGATCCGCACACCACCAGATAGGCTACTGCTGCCAGGCTCTTCGGTGCCCAGGTCGCGTGCCGCAGATCTCGATTGAAAAGCGCGAAGATGAAGTTTCCCACGCCCGCGGCCGTGACTTGCCAACCTGTAGCGCCAAACACATCCATCCCGGATGTCCAGCGCTTCGACAGCACCGATCCCAGGGCCCAGCTGAACGATCCCCCAATCAAACTGATCGACGCCCACAACTCGCGCCGTCCAAGGCTTCCTGCCGCGAGTTGCGGCCACACCAGCACGAACAGCCCAACGATGCCCAGTGTCAGTCCCGCCTTGCCGCGCCGCGAGATCTGCTGATCTCCGAGAAGCAGCGAATCCAGCACCAGAAACCACAGTGGGGTAATCGCAATGATCAGTGCCGCCAATCCCGTCGACACCGCCAACTCCGCGTACGACAGCGTCAGATTTCCACCCATCAGCAGGAGCAACCCGACGATCGACGAGAGCGCAATTTGCCGCGGAGAGTACCGAATCCTGTGTCCCGTGGCAGCGCACACGGCGAGCATTACCAGTCCGGCGACGGAAAACCGCAGGCCACACATTAACGCCGGAGGAATCGTTTGTACGGCAATATCAATCGCCAGATAAGTCGATCCCCAGAACAGATACACCAGTCCAAAGGCGAGAAACACCATCCACCGTTTTGGGCGTTGAGGGGGATGCATTCAGTTGGAAAACAACAGGGGAAGCTACAACTCTATCAGACGAGATGCGGCCTTGACTCGATTCCAAAACTTCCAGCGGCGCCCTGGAGCGAGCAGCGGGCGCATTGGTCCCGCCCCCAGGGCAAGCGAGAGCCGAGACGCATCGGACTGTGCTGGTAACGTGCGGGGACAGCCGCCCGCGCCTGTGCGGCGGCCGCCCTAGTTTCGGGCCGCTCGCTATAGAGATTCCCTCCCTCCCGGACCCAGACCCGTAGTGTGAAATCGACACTGAGCAGAAGGGTAGAATCCTGGCAGAGGCATGGTTGGGTCGCGGTTGGGGAAGCTATCTGGACTTGGCGCTGGCGCTTTCGCCTCTCAGTCTCCGCTCTGGGTCCGTCGAGTCTGGGATGGAACGGCGACAACTGACGGTCTTGGATTCTTGTCTGCCTCTTTGTCTTCCGATAGAAGAGGAGTCACAAATCGAAGTGCCTCGATTTCTTTTCGAATTCGCTCCAAATCTAACTCTTTTTGACGCAAAACCTGGTATGGATCCTTCATGTTCGTGGCTCCGATGCCCGACAGTGTAGCCTGAGGGCGGATCCGGTTCAAAATTGGAAGGTCATGCGCTAAAACTAGCGGGAATTTGCGTGAACTCGGCGATTGCGGAAAGCCACTCAATCTCCGATGGTTCTGTTTGGCGTTTGGCATTTGATCCGCTTCGGGGACGGGATCGTGGCAGGCCTTGAAACGAGGCTATTTGGGATGCAATTTTAATTAATGTCGAATTCGGACAAGGCAGATGCTCTGGACTCCGGCCATTCCGCTTCAGCGTCTAGAGGGTTCCGTTTCTAGCGGGTTTTCTGGGGCGTTACCGCCTTGATTGGGGAAGCTGCCTGCTGGTGAGTACCCCGGACCACCCTGCTTTTTTGAAAACCGAAAAAACGTCGGGCACGCGGCTTATGCTATGTTGCGGGTGAGGATAAGGCTGGTGGCAGCGAGGCCAGATGCAGGGAACAGATCAGGGCAGACTTGAAGTGGGGGGCCGGGGGAGAGCCACAGCAGCGCTCTTCCTTGGAATCGCGCTCGGCGTGCTGGGGCTCATGATGATTGCCCGGCAAGCGGCTCCGTCATTCTGGAACGGCTGGGCAGGACGGTTGCTAGGCCGTGGCAGGGAAATCGGTGTGAGCCAGCCGACCGTCGTGAACAAGATTCAGCAGCTGCAGCGCCTGGAGACCGTGGTGTACACCATGGACAAGGTGGTCAGCGGAGAGAAGGAGAATCCGATCCTGCCAAATTTTCTGGCCGGGGATCGGTTGCTGATGGTCGTGCACGGCGAAGTGGTGGCGGGAGTGGACTTCAGCGATCTGAAGAGCGGCGATGTGGCCGTCGAGGAGAGGAAGGTAGTTTTACGGCTGCCATCGGCGCAGGTGTTTTCGACTCGCATTGATAATGAGCGAACCAAGGTGTATTCACGTCAGACCGGGTTGCTGGTCCCAGTGGATCCGAATCTGGAGACGCAGGTGCGCCAGGAGGCGGAGAGGCAGATGCAGCAGGCGGCGCTGCTGGATGGGATTCTGAAGACGGCGAACACGAATGCCCGCGCTACGTTGACGAGCCTGTTGCAGGGGCTGGGGTTCGAGCGCGTCGAGTTTGAGTGAGGAGTGGATGTGGTTGGATGCGCCGCTGGGACGTTACTGTGGTTGAGACTGAGTGAAGTTGTGGTTTTCGGACTAGTCGATCACTATAAGGCCCTGAGCGGAGAACAGCGTAAAATTCCCCCCTTGCAACGCAAAGTGCCCGCCACTTTCGCGGGATCTCGCAGTTTCGTAACTCATGCCAACAGTTTTGTAAAAGTGGGTGTCGACAACGCGAGAAGGATTCGTAACGCGGTCGATGATCTGACTTGACGGATAAGAAGATGAGTTGCTTCGCCGAACGCGTGCGCGGCCGGTTCCAATTTCGGCAGTCAACCTCCAAGCAACCACCGTCCAGAGAATGCCGGTCCGCAATCTGTTGGACGTCCTGGCCTTCTCCGATCATGAACCCGATGCTATAGGCTCCGGAGCATCTGCGGAATCACGGGTAACGGCACGCCTTTTAGGCAGCAGTAGAAAAAAAATCTCGATCAATAACGGGAAAAACGATTGATCGCCCATTCGTTCGTTGCAAGCGTTCGCTTGAAACCCGGCCAAAAGTCGACCTTATGCTGCCACATACTGAGCCAACTCTTGGTGCGCTCGAAACTGGCTCTTTGACCGATGTCTCTACGACCAGCCAGTCTAACTCCACGGATAGTTTTCAGTTAGTGAAAAGGTCTGAACTTCATTGATCGACTATCGGACAAGGTGCCGGGGCACTACCTTACGGACAGCGTCAGCAATGGGTCTTTCTCGTCAAGCTTACGCAGCGCTCGATTTTGATGGGCAAACGAAAAAGCTGCGGAGGCAGGGGCCACCACCCGTTCTGTTGGTCTTAGTGTCTCTCAATAAATTCTCGGCAGCAGCCGCCAGGTGCGCTGGCAGTATGCATCGTACTCGGCGCCGAAGTGCTCGCGGAGCAAGCGCTCCTCGGCGTGGATCCGGGCGACCAGGGGCACCAGTAACGCCACCACGAGCAGGACGCCGATGACAGAGCGAAACGTCAGCACCCATCCCAGGGAGGTGATGAGCATTCCCAAGTAACTGGGGTTGCGGATCACGCCATAAATCCCGTGCGTTTCCAGCCGATGCCCGGGCTGGATGGCGACCAAGCCGCTAAAGCGATTTCTTAACACATACGCCGGAATAATGCGCAACAGCCCTCCCAGGAAGCACACCACAACTCCCACCCAGCGGATGGCGTCGCCGTCCAGCGTCCAGAACCCGATACGATCGGTATATGACGGGAAGAAAGACATGAGGAGGGCAATCACGGTGAAGGCCGCCAGCACCCAGCGGTTACCGCGGTCTTCCTTCTCGCCCGAACTGAAGCCGGCTCCCGAAAATGCAGCCAGCACGGTGAGCACGATCGTCACGCCGGCAAGGGCCTGGAACGCCCGATGCTGAAAGAAAGCACACCATCCGCCCCAGCCAGCGATGGCCAGCCCGAACTGAATCAGGATCGAGACAACTCCCGTGATCAAAATCTTGACAGCACTCATTGCGCGACTTCCGGTTCCTCCCACCGTTACGGGAGCCAGGTCAGACCGAAGTTACGACCGAAGACAATCGCAAGGCCGGCGCCCACTGCGGTACGCTTCTTTTCGGGAGTATCAGGATTGAAAGTCATCAGATAGTGAGTAAGCCTTTTGCCGCGATTCAACTGATCGCTCCATCCCCGGCGCAGGTACCATTCCTCTACTCTACGGGTAAGTGCCGGATCATGAATCAGCAAGGCAACTTCTGCATAGGTCAGGCTCCGCTTTGAAGAAACCGGAGCGCCGTATAGCTTGTCTTGCGACAATAACGCCTCCAATCCTTTTCGGTATTGGAGAGTGGGATCGAGACCCATGCGCCACATCTGCGGATAAAAAAGTCTGTGCTCAATGAGGGAGGCCAACTGTTCGGCGACCTGTTGGACCAACTCCGTATTCCTGGTTCGAGGCGACTTCACCGAGACTTGAAAGTGTTGAGGAAATCCTTTGGCATGAAGTTGCAGGTGAAACAGTTCATGAACCAGATTTTCCTCCGTTTTGCCTGCATAGGTATCGAGAATGATCTCGGGCGTTCCGTCCGCGGCAACGTCGGAGGCCCCCAGAATGCCAAATTCCAGATGAGTTTCGCAGCGGATGCTTTTTCCCAGCCGACCTTCGACGTCGTGAAACAGAGCGAGCGAGGGAGGGCTGAGTTCGATTCCACACAGAGATGCTGAAGACGCTTCGCCCCCCGGGAGCGACATCTGAGGCGATAGAAGTAGTGCGATGGACAGCAGAAACGTCATCTGGAGAAAGTCTAGCGGCTGATCCAGGGGTTCAGCAACGTGCCGGTCTTGGCAAATTGGCGGCCACTGAAGGTCCGACGCATCTTGGGCAATACGTGACGCGTGCGGCGGATGCGTGGCTGAGCACCGGCAGCCGCGCGGCTGCGGCGTGCGTGTTTTCGCTGCTGAGCGCCGCAGCAGAGGCTCACGCCTGGGATGGAAAGATGCCGCAGAATAACGGGGTGTATCTGCAGAACTGGATGCTTAGCGGTGCGGCGATGGCGTATCTGAAGGTGCGCAACAGCCAGCTCGCAACGGCCGAGCAGGAGGGGCGCATTCTGAGATGGTTCAGCCTGGTTGGAACGCGCGTGCGCGATTACTTCGACCTCGGGCGCACAAGGCCGGGCAGCGATGCGTGGAACAACCACATGTATTGGGCGGGGCTGGCGGTGGCAGCCGAAGGCATTGCGTGCAACGATCAGAACGCGTTTCTGTGGGGCATGGCGGCTTATCGAATGGGAGTGAATGCAATCCAACCGGATGGCTCATTGGTCGCGGAGATGAACCGTGCAGGCATGGCGGAACACTATCCACTCTATGCCTTAGGTGCGCTGGTCATGCTGGCGGAACTGGCAGCCGCCAACGGGATCGATGTGTACAGCGAACGCGATGGGGCGATCCACCGGCTGGTGAAGTTTTCCGTGGCGGGGCGCGAGGATCCTCGGCTGATCGAGAAGCGCACCGGTGTGCGGCAGAATCTGCCGGAAGGGATAGGAGGGCTTGAAATCGGATGGGCCGTTCCTTATGGGAAGAGGTTTCCTGACGAGCGGCTTTCGGCTCTGCTGGCGAAGGCGCAATGGACGGGTTTCTGGCAGTGGGGTGGCGCGCCGCCGGAGGCACGATCAACGACACAATCGCAATCACCTGAAGACCAGGCTCTCACTGCCCAACTCGAGCGTAGCCTGAAGGACGATTTGTCGGGGGAACGAGGGGATGACAAGACACTAGTGACGGCATTGCTGGGCGAGTGGTGCGCGCAAGGCGACTCAGCCAAACATGCTTCGGTCCGCGACAGCGATGGCGTAGTTGCTTTGACCAACGAACTGGGCGCCACTTCGACCGGGGAGGCACGAGGACGGCAGCAGATCGTGGCGCCCGGCTGGGATTTTGTGACTGGGACATTGAGTCCGGATGGCAGCCAGATCGATTGGTCGGATGGGAGGTACTGGGCTCGTTGCGCGAACGTTGCTTCGGGCGCGCGGCGGAATCTGGCGGGGACGTGGTATCCGCAAGGGGTTCGTACCCTGAAGTGCACGATCCGCCAGCACGGGGATAGGGTGCGGCTCGATAACGGAGAGGGCGCCAAGGGCACGGGGCGGATCGAGAGCTCAGGGGTGGTGTCGTCGGAGTGGAATGGAACGCTCATCAAGGGCACGGTGACGCCGGATGGGAACCGCATCAACTGGGATAACCTGACCTACTGGACTCGAGCGAGAATCTACGATCGGCAGAAAGATTAGGGGCTTGCCGTCGGCGGGGAATCGTAACTCCCAAGTATCGATGCACACCTGTCGATGCACACTGTGGCTTCGGGAGCCCGCGGCCGTAGGCTGTCCCAGGGCAGGCTGGTCTTCGTCCAGACGTCACTTTTGTGTTACCTCTGCGGGCGGAGTGCGGATATAATCGGATGGTGTGCGATCTCGATGATGCGCAGGAATTCCAATTCGCGTCCTTTTCTCCGACCGGCCGTGCAGTCGGCCGAATGCTGGCTCAACTGCCTCGTGTGTCCCCGGCGCTATCGGGCCAATCTGCCTTCGCGTCTACGTCCCAACCTCTTCGGTAGCGACTAACCGTCTTTCTCCGCGCCGGATTCGCCTCGACGGTATCCGTCTCAACCAGGACAAATCTCGAGGCAATAGGGCCCTTAGGGGCTAAAGTCCCAAGAATCTAAGGAGTGGCCCTGACGTCGCGACTTGAAGTCGCGCCCTTTCAAAGCAGAATGGCGCCCCCTTCGGTTGCTTGCACTCACTCGGGGCAGGCTCCAAAAAGACTGAAGTCGTGCTCTCAAGAAACGGAGATCCACAATGACGACCAAGACCATGACCGCTACGATCGGTCCAAAGATTATGACCGCCCTGCCTGGGCCCAATGCCAAGCGCGTGCTCGAGGGCGATGAGCAATACATTTCGCCGTCCTATACGCGCTCGTATCCGCTGGTGGCGAAGTACGGGCGCGGGATCGTTGTGACCGACGTCGACGGCAACGAGTTTTTTGATTTTTCCGCGGGCATTGCCGTGACGTCGACCGGACATTGCCATCCCGAGGTGGTGAAGGCGATCCAGAAGCAGGCCGGCGAATTGATCCACATGTCAGGGACCGACTTTTATTACGAGAACATGGTGGAGCTGGCGGCGCGACTGTCGAAGATCGCACCGATGGCCGGTCCGCACCGCATTTATTACGGCAACTCAGGAGCGGAAGCGATTGAGTGCGCACTAAAGCTGGCGCGGTATCACACCAAGCGGCAGAACGTGATTGCGTTCTTCGGAGCGTTTCATGGACGGACGATGGGCGCTTTGTCGCTGACGGCGTCGAAGCCGCAGCAGCGGCGGCGGTTTGCGCCGTTTGTGCCGGGAGTGACGCACGTGCGGTATCCCGATGTGTATCGGGGATGCGTCGGCGGGGCGCAGGAGGCCGACAACTTTGCCTTGGGTTGTGCGCGCTTCATTGAAGAGAAGTTGTTCAAGACCACGCTGGCACCCGAGGAAGTCGCCGCGATCTTTGTCGAGCCTGTTCAGGGTGAAGGCGGATACGTCGTCGCTCCGAAGATTTTCATGCAGGAGCTACGACGCATCTGCGATCGCCACGGCATCATGCTGGTGGTCGACGAAGTGCAGAGCGGCGTCGGGCGTACCGGCAAGTGGTTTGCCGTCGAGCACACCGGGGTTGAGCCCGACATGGTCTGCATGGCGAAGGGAATCGCGTCGGGGATGCCGTTGGGCATCACCATGACTAAGGCTGAAGTCATGGACTGGGTGCCGGGATCGCACGCGTCGACATTCGGTGGAAACCCGGTGTGCATCGCGGCTGCGCTCGCTACGCTCGATGTCATCGAGAACGAGCATCTGGTCGAGCACTCGGCGAAGGTCGGCGATCACATCCTGAGGCGCATGGCGGATTGGCCCTCGAAGCTGAAACTCGTTGGCGATGTTCGTGGGCGCGGTTTGATGATCGGCGTCGAGATCGTGAGGGATAAAGTCACCAAGGAACACGGCAACGTCGAGCGCGACAAGATCGTCGAGATGGCCTTCGAGCGCGGCATCCTGTTCCTCGGGTGCGGGCCGAGTTCGATCCGCATTTGCCCGCCGCTCATCGTGACCAGGGATCAAGCCGACGTCGCAGTCGATGTGCTGGAAGAGTGCATCAAAAGCGCCGGGGCTTAAACCGGAAACAATACGCCACGGTGTTGCCCGGATTTCACGAATACATCTTTAATACTTGATTTATCCGTGGGATCCGTGAAGCGTTTCTTTTCTGAACTCGTTGGAGTACGGCCTGATGGCGAACGAAAGCCCGGCTCCCTCTGAACCCCTAGGCCAGTTGTTCTCTGTAAGGTTGCGCTGACGCATGGCGCTTTTCTTTTGGGAAACGTCCGCCCAGAAATCCTTCTGGCTGTAAGTCTCATCACACTACGGTAAAGCCATCGCAGGCTGAAACCTCGTCGTGGTCCGTGCCGGCGTCGCCAAATCTGCCATTTGAAGTTTTGGATTGCATGGGCGAGTGTGTGCTTCCGGCCGATGAACGGCCGGCGCATCAGCAGACCGGAGCGGTGGCGAGCGCTTGTATTGATTTAGCGAAGCTGGGCTACCACATCGGGTCCCAAAACGACCGCTCGCCGAAGCTCTGAGGGTGAGATCGATCTGATCGGCTGGGACTACGATATCCTTTGTTTCATTGAAGTTAAGACGCGGGGACCGCGCGATGGGAAGGCCATTGAGGCGGCTGTGGAGCAGCAGAAAGGTTGCGAGACCGCGCAAGTACCGCGAAGTATCTGCCGCGACAGGGAGCACCCTTGTGCCAGTGGAGGTTCGATGTGGTGAGGGTATACTATGACGGTTGTAAACTTCCACCCCGGACCGACTGGTTTCGGAACGCCCTCTCGGGGCGTAGTAAGTGTTTGAAGTTTGCGCAATCCCAGGGAAAGGATTTTGTGTGCCGGAGCTTAGAAAAGATCCGATCGTAGGCCGCTGGGTCATTATTTCCACGGACCGGGCGAAGCGTCCAACCGATTTTGTACGCGAGAACATGAAGATCAAGGGGGGATTTTGTCCCTTCTGTTACGGCAACGAGAGCAAGACACCACCGGAGATTCAGGCGTACCGTCCGAACCCGAACGGCGGGCCTACTCCCGCACGCGACACGCCGGGATGGACGGTTCGCGTTGTGCCGAACAAGTTCCCGGCCCTCGGCATCGAGGGCAACCTGAATCGGCAGGCCGACGGCATGTTCGACCGGATGAACGGGATCGGGGCGCACGAGGTGATTATCGAAACGCCGGATCATAATTCGAGCTTGGCGACGCTGCCTCCGAAGCGGATTGAGGACGTTCTGTGGACTTTTCGCGACCGGATTCTTGATCTGAAGAAGGACCGGCGGTTCAAGTACATTCTGATTTTCAAGAATCACGGCGAGGCCGCTGGAGCTTCCCTCGAGCACTCGCACTCGCAATTGATCGCCCTACCGATTCTACCGATCAACGTGACGCAGGAGCTGGAGGGCGCAAAGCAGTACTTCCTTTATAAAGAGCGGTGCGTTTTCTGCGACATCATCCGGCAGGAGATGGACAGCGGCACGCGTGTGGTGGCGGAGAATGAGAACTTCGTGACGCTTGCTCCCTATGCGCCGCGGTTTCCGTTTGAGACCTGGATTCTGCCCAAGTCGCATGAGTCGGCGTTCGAGAATTCGTCATCGCACATGTTCGAAAATCTGGCGCGGGCATTGAAAACATTGCTCGTGCGGGCGGACAAAGTACTCGACAATCCTCCGTACAACCTCGTCATTCACAGCTCGCCGGTGCAGGATCCGACGAACGACCACTATCACTGGCACATCGAGTTCATGCCGAAGCTGACGAAGACGGCGGGATTCGAGTGGGGGACGGGCTTCTACATCAATCCCACACCGCCCGAGGAAGCGGCGAAGTTCTTGCGTGAGGCGAATGTGGAAGAGAGCACGCCCGTCGGGGTTGCATAGAGAATCATCCATTCAAAAGGAAAAAACAGAAGAACACAAAAGAGGGCGCGGATCGTGGCCGCGCCCTTTCGACTTGGCCGGAGAGAGAGAAGAGCTTGATTCAAGCCCTTGACTGAAGTCAGCATAGAAGCCGACGGCGATTGAGTTGTCAACGAAATGTAAAAGTCCTGTGAACAGTTGGAGAAATGCGCAGGCAGGGAGCATCGCGGAACTCCCCGCACTACTGGCTAGCAGAGGAGTTATGAATCCTTGCTCGCGAGTAGGGAGATCACGCCTGCGTGCGATCCTGATATTCTTCGTGCCACGCCATCTGGATGGCTTCCAGTTTGCCTTCATTTGAGGCTTTCGGGTCGCCTCCGAAGTCCGGAAGTTCGGTTACGTAGCGGTGCAGGTCGGTGAAGCGCACGGTGAGCGGATCGATGTCAGGGTGAGCTTCGGAGAGCCGAATGCCGAGGTCTTCGGCGTCGTCCCAGGTGAGTTTATCGGGCATGGTGCGCTCCTTGAATGCCGAGGTTTCAAGGTTTCAGACGGCGGTTGAACCTAGGCGCTTCACCGGTTTTTCCCCTTGAACCCTTGAAACTGCGAAACCTGCTCTAGTGATGCTCTTCGGATACGTAGTTGCGATTCCATGCCGGAATTTCGACGACTACCTTGCCGGGCTTGGTGATCTGTGCCTGGCATCCGAGGCGCGAGTTTAGCTGTAGGTCAGCAGCCATGTCGAGGCGGTCGGCTTCGTCGTCGTCCATGGGCGACAAGTTCTCGGCGCCTTCCTTCACCCAGATGTGGCAGGTGGTGCAGGCGCAGTTGCCACCGCAGGCGTGATCGAGCGGGACGCCGAAGTTCAGCGCTACGTCGAGCAGGGACTGCTCCTTGCCGTGGTCTTCGTAGGGCAGCTTGCCGTTTTCGAAGGTCACGGTTTTGCCTTCGGGCAGGAAAGTGACCTGTACGGTGTTTTCGCCTGGAGCTTCTGCGGTAGCGGTTCCGGCGCCCTGGGTTTTTTCGTCTGACATCTGTGCTCCTTGCACGTCGCGAGGGCGAGACCCTGGCGACAGCCGGCTAGTCGCCGGCGCTAACTATTCGAACTCTGCTTTCGCCATGGGATGAGGCGCCGTGGGGCCTTCTCCCAGGTCGGTCTCTTCCATGTTCTTGCCTTTCAGCGCCGAGGAAACCGCTGTGTCCATCATCAGCTCAGCCAGGCGCATTGTGCATTGGTTCAGCGCGTCGATGGCTTGGCGGATTGCGGCGTAGTCGTCTCCGGCGTTCACCGCGGTCAGTGCCTTTTCCATTTTCGCGATGCGCTTCTTTTCGTCGGCCGTGAGTTGTCCCCAGGCCGGGCTCTTTTTGCCTTTGTCGAGGGCCTTGAGGATCGTTTCGGTTTCGTTGCGTGCCTCGATCAGCTGGCGCCGGCGGAAATCCTCTTCGGCGTTGTCGAACGAGTCGAGGATCATGCTCTCGACCTGCTCGTCAGTCAGGCCATAGCTCGGCTGCACCTGGATGTCGGCCTGCTTGCCGCTGCGCTGCTCGCGCGCGCTCACGTTGAGAATGCCGTTGGCATCGATCAAGAACTTGACCTCCACGCGCGGGATGCCAGCGGCCATGGGCGGAATGCCTTTCAGGTCGAAGCGGGCCAGAGAGCGGCAATCCTTTGCCAGTTCGCGTTCGCCCTGCAGCACGTGGATCGCGACGTTGGCCTGGCCGTCGATCTGCGTGGTGTAAAACTGTGTGGCCGATGCCGGGATGGTCGAGTTGCGGAGGATGATTTTGTCGGTCACGCCTCCGGCGACTTCGATGCCGAGCGATAGCGGCGTGACATCGAGCAGCAGCATGTTCTCGGTGGCCTCGGAGCCTCCTCCGAGAATGTTGGCTTGCACCGCCGCGCCGAGCGCGACGACTTCGTCGGGATTCAGGTCCGTATGCGGCGCGCGGTGAAATAGTTCCTGTACGAGCGCGCGGACTTGCGGAATGCGCGTCGATCCGCCGACAAGCACGACTTCGTCGATCTGCTCGGGCTTGAGGCCGGCGTCCTTTAACGCCTGCTTCGAGGGGCCGACGGTGCGGTCGATGATCGGCTGGATCAGGGTTTCGAACTGCTCGCGAGTGATCTCGCGCTGATAGCGCTGGCCTTCCCCTAACTCGATGTCAAGTTTGACTGACGTCTTGGTCGAGAGCGCAATTTTGGCGCCAATGACTGCTTTGCGGATCGCCTGGACGGCTTCGGCATTGCGGCGAAGATCGAGCTTGAGATCGCCCTGAATGTCGGCGAGCGCGATGGTGATGAGCAGGTTGTCGATGTCGTCGCCACCGAGGTGCGTATCGCCGTTGGTGGCGATGACTTCGAAAATGCCGTCGTGCAGCTTGAGGATGGAGATGTCGAATGTGCCGCCGCCGAGATCGTAGACGGCCACGATGCCTTTCTGCTTTTTGTCCAGGCCGTAGGCGAGTGAGGCGGCCGTCGGCTCGTTGACGAGACGAAGCACTTCGAGCCCGGCGATGCGGCCGGCATCTTTCGTAGCCTGGCGCTGTGCGTCGTTGAAGTATGCAGGGACGGTGATGACCGCTTTGGTGACCGGCCCGCCAAAGTATCGTTCGGCGTTGCGCTTGAGCTGCCGCAAAATGAGCGCGGAGATTTCGGGCGGAGTGAATGTCTTGTCGCCGAGCTTGATGCGGAGGACTTCGCCCGGCCGCAGATCTTCCGAGAGCCGGAAAGGGAACAGCTTCAGTTCTTCCTGGATATCTTCGAGGCCGCGTCCCATCAGGCGTTTGATGGAGTAGACGGCGCGCTCGGGAGTTTTGATCAGATGGTTGCGCGCGGCGTTGCCGATGATCGGCTGATTGCTCCCATCAAGTGCGACCACCGACGGAACCAGATTCAAGCCGTCCTCGCCCGGGATGACGACGGGTATCTCCCCTTGCATGAAAGCCACCAGCGAGTTGGTGGTGCCGAGGTCGATGCCGACGATGTGATCCGAATTCATTGAGTCATCGAGACATGGAAATCATTGAGTCCATAAAACCATCGCTGCGGAGGCGCTTTTTCATTGATCCAGGACTCAATGAATCAATGATTCGATTGCTTCACTCCTCCAGTGCCGCGTTTACGTCCCTTACCAGGTTTCGGATGTAGTTGCGGCGGTTTAACACGTCCACCATCTGGTTGCGGACCTTCTCGCGTTCGGCCGTTGCGCTCGGACCGCGGTCAACCACTGCATCCCAGTCGTTCCAGTGCGTCTTCAATTCGTCCAACAGCGTTTCGTGCTTGGCCTCCAGCGACTGCCTTTGCTTTTCGATTTCTGTCACCAATGAC
>Ga0123355_10010304_pt1 | contig 14306 bp, 5 predicted proteins | sample TergutEmb28metaG_3_FD_89872 | JGI IMG/M metagenome (GOLD analysis project Ga0123355, IMG submission 89872) | Embiratermes neotenicus P1 segment gut microbial communities from Petit-Saut dam, French Guiana - Emb289 P1 | ecosystem: Host-associated > Arthropoda: Insects > Digestive system > Gut ...
TAAAAATTGCTGAATTTAGGACGCCAACACCCCAAGATGTTCGGAAAAAAGGCAGTAAAATTCTAAAACTACCTAGGTTCGCAATTGTTGTACATTAGCAATGACAAATAAATTGGTTGTCATCATAAATAATCTTAAAGTACCAAAAAATAAGGAAATTTTACTGTATGAAATGAAATTTCTTGTACGAAATTACAGCTGCCTCCAGAACCCCTGTCCAGGGGGCTACCGTCTCCAGATCCCCTTACTCTGTCCTCGGTCCTCATCTGAATTTGTTGAACCCCCCGCCGAACAAAATTCCTGGGTACGCCACTGGGGGCGGGGGTAGTGGTAGGTATAAAGTAGAACTTGCTTACATGTCAGAGGACCTGAAAGATAGACATCTGGTGATGTTCTTGGGAAGAGAGCTTAATAGATTTAGCGGTACAACTACTTGAAGTAAATGTCGAGGCTATATGCCTAATACCAACTTAAGTGTAGTAACAATTTGGACTGCTTCATAAGCACAAACTGTTTTCGGCAGTCACTGCCACCTGGCGTATTTGTCCGTGACAACAAACATTACATGTTACACACTCATAGTGACAGTATTTTCATGTTCAAGCCATAACCTATACCGTTACTTAGATGTAGTCCTCGTGCATTGTCAGTTCTCTTTGCTCTTTGTGCAAAATTAGTTCCATTAGTACCATTAGTTTGCGTTTCAGGCCCCTTCAAATTGCAGTTTTTCTTGCAGCTGGACTTTTGCAGGCTTTGGTGTGAATAATTTCGCAGGTATTCAGGCCATGTTTCACCACGTGTGTGTACTTTGTTTTCATATTTGTTCGTGGACTACGACAATTGTAGCCTAAACACGAAGCGTGCTGTCATTATTGTGTTGTGTTGTGTTGTGCCACTGCGACGCTTTATGTTGCTTTCCCAGCACCAGTCCCTAGTTGCTAGAATAAACTACCGCACTTCTAAATGACAGTCTGTTGCGTGCTTGCATTCAGCGTGCATTTAACCCTTTGGCCCTGGAGCTGGACATTTGCAGTTTAGCACACCATTTATGTAAAATTTGAATATTTTATGAACCAAGAAGGGTAACATTAGGAAATACACGACATTTTGTGGAGGAATAAACGAAGATGGCGAGAGAAAATCTAAAAAATAATTAAATATATTTATTGACTAAATATATAAAAAGCGTACTCTGGGGAGTATCGGTACGTCTGTCCTTTATATAGGATGCATGGTGCCTAAAGGTTAATCTAGCAATCTGACCGTTAACTTCTTCTGCTAATAGCTACGTCTTTCCCTGCTGCCCTGTGGCCACTGGCTATGTGGACAGGAAGTGCCGTTGTGGTCCAGAATATTTAAGATCATTGATACCAATATTAGAAGTTTCAGATCTGCGATCTCGCGCGATAAATTCTCTATTCTTATTGGGCAAACGTGCGCATCTTCCACTCCTATTTTCTTAGTATCATTATAATTGTCTTTCGTTTCGGAAATAATGAAGATAGGTCGCCTGCCATGACTTGGTTGTCAGAACCTCGTTTTTGTATAACTTTGTGGTTTGGTCACATTCATTCATTTTGTAGTCTGTCCTACGACAGGCCCATAGTCTCTTCCAAAGCGAATTCTCCACAGAGTGTGATCTAGTGCGGTGTTTCTCAACTTTTGTGAGACCGCGGCCTGGTAAGTTCTTTTTTCAAAAGACGAGGGCCCGCTCCAAACAAATTTACTCGTAAATACCTTTCCATTTTTGTAAGTTCATAAATTAAACTAACATAAGTATTAATAATTAATTGTGGCATAATCATAAAGAGTATTAATGCACTTATATATACGGTGTGGCATGTTGACAAATATAAAATTACATTTAAATTAGTTATCAATCATTGGACTAACGATATCTTGTAGCATATTTTAGTTTCCTCAGGCCAACATCTGGATCTCAGCTTTTCGACACATTCACGAATATTATTCTCCTCAGAATATTTCCACTATAAAATATTTATTCATGAAAATTTCTTAGGAAACTAAAATGACAAATTCCAGGAGAATCTCTCGCGGCCCGGTATAATTGAAGCCAGGGCCCGGTACCGGGCCGCAGCCCAGCGATTGAGAAACACTGATCTAGTGCTTCCTCTTTCAATTTCTAATATACTATCTTTTCCTTAAGGACATCCAATAGCTTCTTACGTCTTGTTCATCATCTTCTCGTCACGTGTTTTCGCCTCTCTAACTTTCCTTGTATAACGTGTTTTGGAAGGCAGTTCATAAGCAAGATGTGACCAATCCAGTTAGCCTTCCTTCATTATATTGCATGTAGGATATTCCCCCTCCTTGATTCTGTGTAATACGTATTTTCCACACGATCTGAAGAAGTGGTCTTCTCCGTCCTTCTGCAGCACCGCATTTCAAAACTTTCCAGGTATTTCTGATCTACTATCCGTAGTGCGCAATTTTCAGCACCTCACAAATCAGTGCTCCAAACGTAACACTTCACTAGTGTCTATTTGAATAAGTATAGGAATTTTATGCGACGCAACCAAGATTTTAAAACTAAATATCTTATGAACACGAATTAAAGAAGTACGTTAAAAGTCATTCCACCATCTTATGCTAAACCTTGCTGCAAAGTATTAAAAGACCAAAAGATCTTTATCTCCAAGCGCGATACCATGATTTGCCCGCTTTAGATCTTCAAAAAGAAATAAGATATCCGTTGTGCGCTGCACGTGTGTTTTGTTACAACAATGCGTTGTTGTATCGGCTACCTTGTGGCTGGATTTAGAAACACGACGGTGCCCGTTTCAGTCACTGTGTTACTTAATGTCCTGGGGCAGAATTCTGGAATTTGGTTTCTTGGAAGAATGTTATTAAATTACAAGAGCGGGATCTTTAAGAAGGAAATGTGTTGGGACGGCTTCAAAAGGATTGCTTGAAGCCACCACGCATGTGGTTTGTACCTTGAAGACAACATTCTGCATTCACCACCTGATGTCTTATAAATAAGCGGAAGGAATAGTCGGAAGGATTTGAGAAGGCGTTCTATGTCTGTAACTAAAGGAACGTGTTAGTATTATCTTGAAAACGAGCTGTATTCAGAGCTACAAAAATAATTATTTGAAGAAAATGGTACAATTTTTTTTTTTTTTTTGGACAAACCTAAACCGTTGTCTGGCGTCGCAGGATAGGGAATATAACGCGGTCTGTCTCACATTTCTGGCCATGAAGACGGTCTTCACTACATGTACAAGGAGGTTCAAATATGACCGGGACTGATTTGTGTGTAAACATATGATGTCAGTCCCGGTCATATTTGAACCACCTTGTATAAAGCAATTTAAGCGCGACAGCAAAATTGCGAAAAGCGACTATTAGCTTAGTCATGTCTATCTGTCCGTCCGTCCACAAGGAACAACTCGGCTCCCACTGGACGGATTTTCACGAAATTTGATATCTGAGTATTTTTCGACAATCTGTTAAGCTAATGCAAGTTTGATTAAAATCTGACAAGAATAACGGGTATTTTACATGAATGGGTACGTAAAGTGATCCCGTTACAGGCCCGGTGTGGCCCAGAGGGTGGGTAGAGGTATAGCTCTACTCTTCCATGACCGCGGCACTAGAAGGGGGTGAGTGATCATCAGCACGCCCCGGCCGCACTTTACCCCCGGGAAAGACCGGGTACCCATTGTACAGGAGGCTGGGTGGGCCCCAGGGTAGGTCTGGACGGGCGGAAAATCTCGTCCCTACCGGGCATCGATCCCGGACCGTCCAGCCCGTAGTCAGTCACTATACCGACTGAGCTACCCGGCCCACGAATGGATATGTAAATTTCTGATATCTTGCCGATTACTTCTTAGAATGAGAAATGTTTCAGACTAAAGTTGTAGAAAAAGTCACAACATACATATTATGTTCAGTAACTGTTTCCGGAAAATCGTGCCGTTTATGAGATAATGTGGAAAAATACAGTAGAGCCTGGCAGGTTACAGATGACAGTATGGCGCATGCGCATTTCATGCTGGATGACTAAGGCTACAGACACACACCCAGAATATGTAGCATTTATTGCTGTCCGCACAACAGTGGTTATGCGAACGGTCTATACGTACATTGCCTATCTGGTGTCTCTGCACATCCACCCGTTTACTAAATACCACAAATTGTGGCCCTTCACTACTGGTAGTTGTGACGGGTGAAGTACATTGCTGACCACAAGTTGTGAAGAAGGAGGATACAAGGGCAGATTACATAACGATGAACTGAAGCAGAATTTTCCTGCCCTGAAGAGGTGGAGGAGGAGGAGGAGGAGGCAGAACAATAGCAAGAAGAAGAGGAAGAAGAAGACGAATAAGAGGTAAAAGAATAAAGTGCCACAGTGGGATAACTGTATTAAAAACAAGTAAAGTGGAATACGGTGAGGGGAAGGATACGTTGTTACAGGGCAGAGGGGGGTGAGGGTATAAGTAAAAGAAGGTAAAGTAAAAGAGAATATAGACAAACAAGATGAAGTGTAGAAGGAAGTGAGGCATGATGCCCTCATGACGTTGATTATGCAGATTGCTGTCTCCTGGAATGTGACACCATGTAGTGTGGTAAATGTGTACCTACTGTTCAGAGCAACTTGCTGCTGCTCAGTCCCTGCTCCCTCTTTACCCCTGCAGAATGTTTAACACAAAAATGCACCTCTCGTGTGTACTTTCGTTGGGCGTGTTTTTCGAAACACGTGTTGCGTTTGCTACTGCGTATTGATCCAGGGGGACAGCTGTCTCTTTCCTGACCAATGGCTGACACACGTCACCCCGTGTGTGCTTATCCGACCAGTGGGGCATAGAGAGACCGGGCTTCTGTCTTCTTGTTCTCCGGTACTTTGTCACCTCTGTAAAGCAGGAGGCTTAATAACGGGACGAAAATAGTCATGAAAACACAGTTGAAACTGTTCCTATACGTTAACGCGCTTTTGCTGTAGGTTTGACTGGAGTCTTCAACTTAGATGGCGTCTTCGGCAGTAACGTTTCATGCAGGAAAGCACTTCAGCGTTCTTGTAACGTGTAAATAGTCACTGGCAAAAGCTTTATGAAAGGGATGCACAAATGTATAAGAAATGGAGGCGTCAGGAAGGTGACATCAAGTAAGGCCTGTCCTGAGAATCCACTAACTTAGGCGCCACGGCGACCGCGCGTCCAGGATTTGTGACACCCGTTTTGGTCTGGCTCTAAGTTCGCCCAGACCACTAAAGCTGGGGTTACGTAATTTAATTTAAAGCTATACAAATTCTGCTCTGGAGTGTATTGTGTAGCTTATACACAACGGCATTTCTTAGCTTCGTCTGCCCCAGGCCGGTAAGGCGGGTTAGTTTCAACGCTTGGGTGGAGGCATGGAAGCTGTTTTTGCTCACGCGTCGTCATTAAAAATAAGAGGGAATTAGATTCTGTTAGCACTAGTAAGTCGTGCGGTTGCATTTGCTAAAGGGTCCTGCTTCTAGGCCAGGATTCGTCACTTGAAAGTGCAGTGCGAATATCTGCCATTATTTCTACGACCGATTTGCGTACGTCTTGCATGTGCTTCTTCAGCTAAGAGGCGGAGGGTGCGCTGTCCAGCCATAATTGCAGAGTTGAGTGTGTGTGTGTGTGTGTGTGTGTGTGTGTGTGTGTGTGTGAGAGAGAGAGAGAGAGAGAAGGGGGGGGGTAAAATTCTGCGCTTGCAGTATTTATCACGTATGGACGGAATTTCATGCCGGCAGTTTTTTTCAGTGTGAACATGGCTAGAGCTTTATTTTTATTTGTGAATGGTACAGCTGAGGCAGTTCTGCCAAACGAGTGCAGACACGGCATCCCCCCCCAAGAGAACCGTTACTGTGGTTCACCTTGTTGTAACTGATGTATGCAAAGCGACGGTGTCTACCTTCTGAAGTGTCCATCGCATGCCATGACTTCACAATTGGCGGTCCGGTGTTCTGAGCGCAGAAATTCAGGGTCTGATGGAAGAGACTGTGCAGTGCTGAACAGCAGAGTTCACTTGGTATAACTGTACTCTCCGTGCACAATAAGCAATCTGTCACACTTCTGCAGCTTCGTGTTCACGAACATGGCGCACATACAGCAGAATCTTCTTGTACAAAGCAGTGACCGTAATTAGCGCTGTTCATCATGCCGAAATGCGTGACTGCTACACAGCATATGCGAATAATGCATTCTTTTGACAACAAGAACTACTGAACTACTGAAACAGCATCTGGACTGGGTCATGTGGCTTCTGGTTCTTGTCAGGACACTTAAAGAGACAAGGATTAGTTAACGAGGAGCCTGTGTTCGGTTCCTGTCGGGCCACGTGTTTTTCTGTTCTGAAGAGTGTGTTCCGGACCTGATGCACAACCTGGCCTGCTACAGGTATGCGCCGTATAACGATGTTTCGATCAGCGACGGACCGCATATACGACGGTGGTCCCAAAAGATTATGATATTATTATATAATATTATATTGTAATATGTGCCATTGTGTTACAATTGCCTACGGTATTCAGTACAGTAACATGATGTACGGGTTTGTAGCCCAAGAGCAATAGCCTATACCATATAACGTAGGTGTATAGTAAAAGTAGTCCCGTTACAGGCCCGAGGTGCTTAGAGGGTTCCAGGAAGTTAAGGTTCCCAGATTACGTGACAATAACCCAGAATGGTGGTAAGGTTGTCAGCCTTACGCACCGGCCGTTTTTACCCCCAGGAAATACTCCTCATACTCATCTCTGTTAGAGGCTGAGTCGACCCCAGGGCCATAGTGCGATCGGAAGGATTATGTCAATGAAAAATTCCAATGACACCATCTGGAATCGAATCAGCGACCTTCCGATTTGTGGCGTAGCACCTTAACCACTGTGCTACCGCGGTCCCCCTAGGTTGTATTAGGCTATACTATCTAGGTTTTTGTAAGTACAATCTATGACGTTCGAACAACGAGGAAATCGCCTAACGACGCACTTTTCAGAACGTATCCACGTCGTTAAGCGACACAAAACTGTATTTAGTGAGCACCCGAGTTTCTTGTTCCGGGGATCCAGCGGTCGCGGCGTTAGACTGATAGCTGACGTCTTATATGATGCCGGCATTAAGAATGCTAGGAGCTCTGTCTCCATGCACCCGTATACCTGCATGTCGTGTTTTTTAGGGATAGGGGCATTAAACTTGGGTGATCTTTATGGAAGGCATCCCATTGTGTTTATTTCTAAACAAACTACGCTTATCCGGTTTAACTCAACACAGGTTTTATTTTAATTCAAATTGTTGCCTTTACATGTGTGCTACATGGAGAACCTAAATCTGATAAAACTCTTTATATATATATATATATATATTCTTCATATATATACATTTTAAAAAATTATTTAGGCCTTACACTGTGCTGTATGGAGTAAGTAAGTATGTTTTAACATTATACAAACTTAGTTACTGTAAAAAAGGGCCCCTTAGATTTTGTTATATCTTCCTTTATAAGATTTTTATATTGACATGCCTGAGGAAGGCCTAAGTACAGGCCGAAACATGTAGCACACATGTAAAGGAAACAATTTGAATAGATATAGACCTGTGTTGAGTTCGACTTCATTAATGTAGGTTATTTAACAATAAATTTGGTTTTGTCGTTACAGTACGTGGATGTTTTGAGGGCATTTCGTAACGTTCCTTGAGTGCTGTGTGAAGTGTAGCAGTTTGAGGGCATTTCGTAACGCTCCATTAGTGCTGTGTGAATTGTAGCAGTTTGAGGGCATTTCGTAACGTTCCGTGAGTGCTGTGTGAAGTGTAGCAGTTTGAGGGCATTTCGTAACGCTCCATTAGTGCTGTGTGAATTGTAGCAGTTTGAGGGCATTTCTTAACGCTCCGTTAGTGCTGTGTGAAGTGTAGCAGTTTGAGGGCATTTCGTAACGGTCCATGAGTGCTGTGTGAAGTGTAGCAGTTTGAGGGCATTTCGTAACGTACCGTTAGTGCTGTGTGAAGTGTAGCAGTTTGAGGGCATTTCGTAACGGTCCGTGAGTGCTGTGTGAGGTGTAGCAGTTTGAGGGCATTTCGTAACGGTCCGTGAGTGCTGTGTGAACTGTAGCAGTTTGAGGGCATTTCGTAACGTTCCGTGAGTGCTGTGTGACGTGTAGCAGTTTGGGGGCATTTCGTAACGTCCCCTGAGTGCTGTGTGACGTGTAGCAGTTTGAAGGCATTTCGTAGCGCTCCATTAGTACTGTGTGAATTGTAGCAGTTTGAGGGCATTTCGTAACGTTCCGTGAGTGCTGTGTGAAGTGTAGCAGTTTGGGGGCATTTCGTAACGTCCCCTGAGTGCTGTGGGAAGTATAGCAGTTTGAGGGCATTTCGTAACGCTCCGCGAGTGCTGTGTGAAGTGTAGCAGTTTGAGGGCATTTCTTAACGCTCCGTTAGTGCTGTGTGAAGTGTAGCAGTTTGAGGGCATTTCATAACGTTCCGTTAGTGCTGTGTGAAATGTAGCAGTTTGAGGGCATTTCGTAACGGTCCGTGAGTGCTGTGTGAAATGTAGCAGTTCCAGCTATCAGTGTTCTTTGCCATATATAAATAATGTTTATGGAAGACGTAGGCCTATAGGTGAAGTCCTATGCTGATGGTTCCGGGTTCGAACGTATGGCGGTGAACTGGCTATCTTGACTGAGTGGAGGTGAGGCGGGGGAGGAAGACATAAAATGATAATATTGCGCCAAGCATATGCAACACAAGTTACATTGTTATGGCTTAGGGTAATTTTCTTTTTTGTCTTATGTACTGTGCCCATAATACTTAGTAAAAAGCATTGCCTGAAAATGGTATATTAATACCGGAAAAAAATGTTGCTGGTTTATAGTGTAAACAAATATTAAGGAATTGTATTATGTATGTTATTTAAACATTGTAATATTTAGATAGTGTAGCATGATGCTTAAGTAGACAAGAGACGAGGATGTAACAGTTCACGAAACGAAGAAGAGGACAAGAAAAGAATAAAAGAAAGATGGGCGAAATTAATCAAGAGAAAAAAATAAAGAGGAAATTATCGGGAAAGAAATGGTAAGAAGAGGAAAAAAATACAGAGGCGAAGAAGCGTAAGTGAAGTAAGGAAGTGTGTACGGAGAGAAAGAGAGTGAAAGGAAGGGATAAAACTTTAAACGTAGGAGGGAAGGGAGAAAGACTATGTGGACTGATGGATGCGTGAAATAAAATAATGTTGGAAGGAATGGGCCTAAGGAAGGGTAGACGAGCTGTTGATGATTCAGGGGACACGCATTGTCCGAAGGTTCGCTGTTATCAGTGGAAGTGATAAGAAGGTCCTCACGAGCTGTTTGATAAGCATTTAAAGTATGCTCGTAAGTTGACATGACTGAAGCAGAATCTTTTATGTGACGCAAGATGTGTTTGTTTTTTGTTTTTTTTGACGTTCATGTGACCATGCATCGTGTTAAATTCTTATAATGAAACCAACTAGATGCACTAATTTCTCAAATTTATTTTTGGAATAAAACTCTACGTGTTTCGGACAGTTTCTCTGTCCATCATCAGGAGTTTTTTTTTTTACCGTACACACAGCAATGGTATATGTCATACAGGAACCAGTTCCATCCTGATCCTGCTCGCAAGCAGCCAGCAAAACCTGTATGACATATACCATTGCTGTGTGTACTGTAAAAAAACTCCTGATGGTGGACAGAGGAACTGTCCGAAACATGTAGAGTTTTATTCCAAAAATGAATTTGAGAAATTAGGGTATCTAGTTGGTTTTATTATAAGAATATGTTTGCCTGTTTGTTTGTTTTGAAAACTGTTTGCTTTAACACTCCGAGATTAGAACATAGTAGTTTATATAGGCCTGTTTACCGCCCGGTTTTAACATTTCGAAGGAAGAAAAACGCTGCATTTTGTGCCCCTGTGTTTATGTACTTCGCTTGATTTTTACAATAGATCAGTATTGACGGACTGGTCTTTGTAATAGAAAAGCGATATTTTCTGTGGAGTGGGAACCGAATTATTTTACCTTTTTTTCGAATTCACCCCGTTCTAGTGTAACATATCAGTATTGACACACAATAAATCTTTTATTAGCTTCGTCAGTGTTGCTTGTTTCGGTCATGTGGTCCACCATCAGGCATAAAACACATTTTGAAGTTGTGAGAAATCTCGAAAATTTTTAAAATGTATACTTCCATTTTTACTTGCAATTTTAAAATCATGTGTTTAGTGTCTGATGATGGTCCACAGGACGGAAGCATGAATCATTCACTGACGATGCTAATAAAACTTGTTGTGGTTGATGGCTGTACATATGTCGGTATTGAATGATTGTGTGGGAAACTTATTTGTGTTGTTTGCAGCAAAATGGATCGTCGTTCATTACACAGTTCCCCTCCTCCTTCCCTCCTTCCCCCCTACCATGGTGCAACAGCCCCTAATGGGTTCATTATCGAGGCTTTACGATCACACGTGGACATACCACGCTCGGTGGGCTCCTCTGCACGAGTAATCAGCCCGACGCAGACACATCTAGACTGCTTTGAAATGTGATGGCACACACGCAAAAACCAGATTTCGTCTTTCGGCGAAACGGACGAGTCCATTTAATTCGGCGGGGCGTCAGTTCAGCCGACTACTGGCAGCGGAGGTGTGCGCATCAGCAGTAGTAATGCTGGATACACCATGTTTCGTGGTAGCGTGAAGGGTACTGGCTACCCACTCCATTCGCCAGTTTCCCCTTTACTTCCCCTCCCTTGCATCATCGTGTGTCATTACATTTCAAATGGACTGTACCTGAAAACATATTTCAGAAGAGACTGACATCTATGCCTACGGCGGGATTCGAACCCGCAATTCCAACAACCGAGCAGCCGCTGACACACGCCTTAGACCGCGCGGCCACTGAGATCAGCCTCAATACACACTGATGGTTTCAAATCCAGTCGGATTTTTGGGTCCAGCCAAGATCAAATGGTCTTCAAGCTTTATTCAGAGGCAGGAAATTCGAATGCCAGACGCGAAAACACCCGCTCCTGAGATTTTACGTCGTTAAGTGATGAATCCGTGGATTTGTCGGCCTTTTACTGGGGTTTACAAAAGCCGGACTCCAGGTCGTCAATGTGACTAAATTTCTTATTGTGACGCCTAACAATTTCCAGGCGGTTCCTAGATTTTTGGAAAATTTATGCACCCGGGGCTCAGTGTACATATTCTTACTCGCATAAAGAGACTTAAGTGGTTTGAATAGGAATTGCTTATCTTTTTGTACCGCCAAGAATGAACATGACAATATTTCCGACACTTTGTTAAAGGTGTAATGTCATTTGGCTAGGCATGTGGCTAATATGGGAGAGGAGAGGGGGGTGTATATGGTCTTGGTGGGGAAACCGGAGGGAAACAGACCACTGGGGAGACCTAGGCATAGATGGGTGGATAATATTAGGATGGATCTCCAGGAGTTGGGATGTGGGTATATGGACTGGATTGGGCTGGCCCAGGACAGAGACAGGTGGCGGACGCTTGTGAGTGCGTTAATGAACCTTGGGGTTCCATGAAATGCGGGGTATTTCTTGACTAGCTGCAAACCTTGGGGTTCCGTGAAATGCGGGGTAAGTAAGTAATGTCATTTGAGACCACACTGTGTTTGTAGTGGTAATTTCATACTCTGAACTGCACTGATGTGACGATGTTAGGAACTGCTGTAATTTCAACAGCAGCAAATGAATGAAATCGTTAGTGATTTTTGGAAATCACTGCAGTTGGGATAATCTCTGATGTAGAAAATTTAGCCAGGTGTATCTGGAATGCGAGACGGCCTCATTACCACTGTAAACCAGCCCCTTCGGACTACCTTGTGTGTGATACATGAAACTACTCTTATAGGTGTTCCTAGGAAAGCTGTTACCAACTCCACTTGTTACCAGATAAGATTACCGCGACGCCTTTACCAGTTTCCGTCTTTTTCCACCTGTATCCACAGTTTCCCTCGAATCGTTCTCGTGTTGCCACGTGGTCAGTCGCGACTAGGCTATAATGTTGAAAATGCGGTTTAACGGTAGCTATATTCTATTCTGTTCCTTCTAGTACTACATGTATGGAAAATAACAACAGGGAACTGTCATGTTTCCGATGGTGATTGTAGGTCATCGTCGTTAATGTAACGGAAAGAGGAAACAGACCTGTTTTCATAATCCGCATGTTTAAATACTCCGCACAGGTCGACGGCTACACCGTCAATGATAACGTGTATGTTAGAGCAAAACAGAGTGCGGCTAGAGGGCTCCACTTTCAAACTGAGTATTAGGTAGACTCCAGCTGAAATGTGATGGCACACGTCGACGCACGGGGGGAGTGAAGGGGAAACTAGTGAATGAAGTGGGCAACCAGTACCCTTCACACTACCTCGGAACATGGTGTATCCAGCATTATTACCGCTGATGCGCACAGCTCGGCTGCCAGTAGTCGACTGAACTGACGCCCCCGCCGATTTAAATGGACTCGTCCGTGTCGCCGAAAGACGAAATCTGGTTTCTGCGCGTGTGCCATCACATTTCAACTGGCCTCTTAACACATGTAACGTATGTAGTTGGCATAGCGACATAAAAACCTATATAATCGTCATGCAAATAATGAATGAATTGGAAGAAGATGGCTTTCAACTGTGTTGTGTGGTGAAATGGCTGTTAGGAATAACCCATGACCATAAATGTGACGGTTAAATGCACTGTAAAGATCAGCATGAGACCTGACCTACCACAGGCAGTAAAACTGTGACCATTGTGTTGATGTGCCTTGGCGGCACAGGGAAGGACACTTCGACACACTCGTTTGCATTTCAACCAGTTGGTGATGCATGAAATTAGTCTGAATAATTGGCACACGTACTTAGACGTTTAGTTCGAACCTCACACTAAACACTCAGTATGAGTATCTGTCACAGAGGCCAGTCGATTAGTGTTGACTATTGTGTATTGACTATGTGTTGAGAAGTGCAGTTTTTCTAATGTTAAACGTGGTGGTACATCAAGTTACCGTTGTGCTTTAAGGGGTCCTCCTCCTCCTTTTTCTTGTTCTTCTCCTCCTCCTCCCCCCTCCTCCTCCATCTCCTCCTCATTCTCCTCCTCCTCCTCCTCTTCCAACTTCTTCCTCTTCTCCTCCTTCCCCCTCCTCCACCTCCATCTCCTCCTCCTCCTTCCCCCTCCTCCTCCATCTCTTCCTCCCCATTCTTCTCCTCCTCCTTCCCCCACCTCCTCCATATCCTCTTCCTCATTCTTCTTCTTCTCCTCCTCATCCTCCTTCCCCCTCCTCCTCCTCCTCATTCTTCTCCTCTTCCTCCTCCATCTTCTTCCTCTTCTCCTCCTTCCCATCCTCTACCTCCATCTCCTCCTCCTCCTCCATCTCCTCTTCCTCCTTCTTCTCATCCTCCTTCCCCCTCCTCCTCCTCCATCTCCTCCTCATTCTTCTTCTCCTCCTCCTTCTCTTCCTCTCCTCCTCTTCCTTATTCTTCTTCTGTGGCACTACAGTCCACTCAGTGCCTACCTTCGCCGTCTTAACGAACGTCTCCCAGTTCGCTGTGTTTGTGACCTCTCTTTCCAGTTTGTAATTTTGCATCTATTACTGTCTGTTTGCATACAATTCCATCGCCTGTTTTGTGATCGTCATCTTAAACAACGTCCGTGGGGATTATTGTTAAATACTTTACTTACTTTCCTTTTGCTGTCCACTTTTAATTGTCTTGACCAGTCCACTTCCAGCGACTTAATTTGGCAAAAGAAAGTATATCTAAATCACCAAACTGCTGCTTTAATTCCTAACTATATCGCTTTCTCCAATTTTCATTTACTTTAATTCTACCTTAAGGAGCTAAATAACAACTGTTTTCCTACCTGCCTTAACCCTTTGAATGCTGAAAAAAGTGAAAGCATTTTTTTGTTCCATGCTTGCTGATTTTTGAAAGGGCGTTGCTTTTTGGAGGTTTCGCAGGCTTGGCCCCGTTTGTCCTTCTGGTAAGAACAACATGTAGGTGAAGATGTGTGTTTGGAGCTTTGGTGGATTGATATCGACAGGGGAAACCGAAGTACTAGGAGAAAAACCTGTCCCAGTTTCACTTTTAGCCCACCACTAATCTCACGTATAATGACCTTGGACCGAACCCAAGCCTCCGCTGTGAGAAGCCGACGACTGACCGTCTAAATCAGTGATGGGCAAACTACGGCCCGCGGGCCAGATACGGCCCCCTGAAATGTTCTATCCGGCCCGCGCGACATTATTCCTAACCTGACGAATAAAAAAGAATACATCCCAGTTCGAACCAAA
>Ga0123355_10010305_pt1 | contig 14305 bp, 10 predicted proteins | sample TergutEmb28metaG_3_FD_89872 | JGI IMG/M metagenome (GOLD analysis project Ga0123355, IMG submission 89872) | Embiratermes neotenicus P1 segment gut microbial communities from Petit-Saut dam, French Guiana - Emb289 P1 | ecosystem: Host-associated > Arthropoda: Insects > Digestive system > Gut ...
GAAAACCGGATTCAGGAATTCAACCGAGAGCAAACGGAAAAAACCGCCTTGGCAACTTCTCTGTGCTCGGCACCGTGACCGCTGCGGCCAGGCGGTCGGACTTCGGGGCCGCGCGGGCGACGCCGCTCGGAGAGTTCCAGCCGGCGGTTGAAGTTGTTTGGGGTAACCCCAGGTTTTCATGTGGCTTTCAGGATCGCCGTGGTAGGCTGAGCCAAGTCCCAAAATGGTCCTGCCACGTGACCGAGAGCGCCGGCTTCAACTTGATACTCCTCGCCCGGGGGTTCGACAGGATGCGGCTTGGGAGTCGAGACCGGCGCCGCCGTTCCCGGGCAACCGCCGGCGAATCATCTTTGAATTCCAGCGTTTTGCTCCGTTCCGGAGGCTTGTCCGGTTCCGAGGTGACCTTGTGACAGAGCTGCACCACAGGTTTTTTACGCCCCAAAGACCGCCATCCCGGATTGCCCGGAAGTGGCGGGTTCGAATTTCAATTTTGGTTCTCCTCGCCGCCGCAGCCTGCGGTTTTGCGCAGACACCCGCAGCGGCACCGGCGCAGGGGGCACCCTTGACCGTCACCTTAGCGGATGCTCTGGTGCGCGCTCGCAGGAATGATCCCGAGTACCGCTCGGCGGTGACCGATCTTGGACTGGCGCGCGCAGACCGGGTTCAGGCCCGGGCGGGGCTGCTGCCGAACCTGAGCTACAATAATTCGTTTGTTTACACCCAGGGCACAGGGCCTTTGCCGGAAGACTGCGCCACCCGGACTGCCGGGTGCCCGACTGCCAGGTTCATCGCCAACAACGGCGTACACGAGTACATCAGCCAGGCCAATGTCCACCAACAGGTCTCGCTTACCAACTATGCGGATTTCCGGCGTTCCTCGGCGGCGCTGGCACTGGCACGCGCCAAGGCAGAAATTGCCACTCGCGGTCTGGTCGTCACCGTTACCCAGTTCTACTATGGACTGGTGGTGGCGCAGCGAAAGTATGCGACGGCCCAGCGCGCGTCCGCAGAGGCGGATCGTTTTCTGGACATCAGCCAGAAACTGGAGAGCGGCGGCGAAGTCGCTCACGCCGATGTCATCAAGGCGCGCATCCAGGCTCAGCAGGTGCACCGTGATTTGCAGGAAGCTGAGCTTGGCATGGAACACAGCCGGCTGGATCTTGCGGTACTGCTGTTTCCGGATTTCAACCAGGATTTCACCGTGGTCGACGACCTGCAGACACCGGAGCCTCTGCCCGGCTTTGCCGAGGTAGAGGCGGCCGGAAAGAACAATAATCCCGAGTTGCGCGCTGCTCTGGCCGGGTACGAAATGGCCAACCACGAGGTCAAGGCGGCCTGGGGCGGGCTGTTGCCGGCGCTCAGCCTCGACTACTTTTACGGGATCGACGCCAATCAATTTGCCATCCACAGCAACGGAATTCGCAACCTCGGCTATTCGGCAGTGGCGACGCTCCAGATTCCGGTGTTCAGCTGGGGATCGGACCGCAGCAGGCTGAAACAGGCCCAACTGCGGAGGGATCAGTCGCAGGTTGAGCTGACCTTCGCCCAACGCCAACTGCTCAGCCATCTGCGGCAGTTCTACAGCGAGGCCGAGACGGCGCGCTCGGAGATGGAGTCGCTGGCCAGTTCCGCCGAGCTGGCGGCGGAAAGCATGCGGCTGGTCACGCTGCGCTACCAGGCGGGCGAATCGACTGTGCTGGAAGTGGTCGATGCGCAGAACACCTTGACCGGGGCGCGCAACGCGTATGACGATGGACAGGCCCGCTACCGGGTCGCGGTGGCGAACTTACAGACTCTGACAGGAACCTTCTAGCCGAATGAATTTGATCCCATGCTCACCCTGTAAGAACTGCAGCCGCACCGGTCCCGCAAGCAACCGCGCGGCTGCAGTTCTGGTTGCCACAGCCCTCACTCTGATCCTGGCGGGCTGCTCCTCCACCAAGGGCGACACAGAACCTACGGTCACGGTCGAAGTCGCCGCGGTTGAAAAGACAACCATTGAGCACACGATCACCACCAAGGCGATTCTGTTTCCGCGGCAACAGGCGGCCATCGTTCCCAAGATCAGCGCTCCGATCCAGAAGTTTCTGGTCAAGCGCGGCAGCCGGGTGCATGAGGGAGAATTGCTCGCCGTGCTCGAGAACCGCGACCTGTCGGCCGCCGCGGAGGACACGCAAGGCGCTTACAAGCAGCAGCAGGCGTTACACCAGATAGCGACGGCAGCCAGCCTGCCGGAGGAGATCAGGAAGGCCGAAGCCGACCTCCAGCAAGCCCAGCAGGCGCTCGATGCGGAGGAGAAGGTCTTCCAGAGCAGGCAGCAACTTTATGATCAGGGAGCCCTGCCGCGGAAAGAACTCGATCAGTCGCGGGTCGACATCACCGAGAAGCGCAACCAGTACGCGATCGCCAAGCAGCATCTGGAAAGCCTGATGGCGATTGGCAAGACTGCAGAACTCGCTGCCGCCGCCGGACAACTGGAATCGGCCAAGGGCAAATATCAGGGCGCCGAGGCGCAACTCAGTTATTCGGAAATTCGCAGTCCGATCAACGGAGTGGTCACCGACCGTCCTCTCTATCCCGGGGAGATGGCGTCGGCGGGCACTCCCCTGGTCACGGTGATGGATATATCTTCGGTGATTGCCAAGGCGCACATTCCCGAGGAGGACGCCGCGGCCCTCAGAGCCGGGGATCAGGGCACCATGGTTGTCCCCGGAATCGACAAGCCGATTGAGGGCAAAGTGACCATCGTGAGTCCGGCACTTGATCCGAACAGCACCACCGTCGAAGTCTGGTTTGAAGCCAAAAATCCCCATCACGAGCTGAAGCCGGGGACGAGCGTGACCGTCAACTTGACGGCGCAGACCGTGAACAATGCCCTGGTCGTACCCGCGGGTTCCATCCTGACTGCGCCGGATGGATCGACCACGGTGATGCTGGCCGGAGCAGACGGACTCGCCCATCAGAAGGCGGTCAAAGTTGGCATCCGCAATGGCGACGACGTGCAGGTCCTCGAGGGCCTGGCAGAGACCGACAAAGTCATCTCGAGCGGCGCCTACGGCTTGCCGGACAAGACTAAAATCAAGGTCGAGGCTGCGGCTCCCGCCGAAGAGGCGAAACCGTCTGCCGAGGGTTCGAAGACGTCCGGCGAGGCATCCGGTGAAAAATAGCTGGGGAGCGTCTGCGTGAACTCATTCGAAGCCGGCCACTCGGGCCAGCACTGGATCGCCCGGCACTCTCGGCCCGTAATCTTCCTCATCCTGACGCTGGCCCTCATGGGCGCGTATCTGGCGTTCACCATCCCGGTGTCCGTGTTTCCGGCCACGAATTTTCCCCGCGTGCTGATCGGAGTAGACAACGGCGTCATGCCCATCGACCAGATGCTGGTCACGGTGACACGCCCGATTGAAGAGGCGGTCAACAGCGTTCCGGGATTGCTTTCGGTTCGTTCGATTACCAGCCGCGGGTCGGCCGAAGTGGACCTCTACTTCCGCTGGGATGTCGACATGTTTCAGACGCTGCAATATGTGAATGCGGCGATCTCGCGCGTGCAGCCCGAGCTTCCGCCCACGGCAAAGATTGAAGCACACCGGCTGACCTTCGCGGCGTTTCCGGTGATCGGCTACAGCCTGACGTCGGACTCGATGCCACAGACCAAACTGTGGGAGCTGGCGACCTACGAAATGAAACCACGGCTGAACCGTCTCGACGGCGTCTCCACCGTGATTGTGCAAGGCGGGCAGGAGCCGGAGTTTCAGATCATGCCGGATCCGGCGAAACTGCTCACCGCCAGCGTGACCGTGAATGACATCCTCGAAACCGTCCGGCGCACCAACCTGATCGACTCTCCGGGACTGATCGAACAGAATCACCAGCTCTACCTCGGCCTCGTCAATGGCCAGGTGCGCACGCCGGAAGAGATCGCCAATGCGGTGATCAAGACTACGCCGGCGGGGATTCTGGTGCGCATCGGCGACATCGCGACGGTGACTCCCAGTGTGAAGCCGGTTTATACGGTGGTGACCGCCAATGGGAAACCGGCGGTGCTGCTGAACATCAATCGTCAGCCCGACGGGAACACGATGCAAGTCGCCGGGGAGGTTCACAACGAGATCGAGAACATCCGCAAGACGCTGCCGCCGGGAATCAGGATCGAGCCGTTTTACGACCAGTCGATCATCGTGGGCGATTCCATCAAGAGCGTCCGCGATGCGATTCTGCTGGGGCTGATCCTGGCGTCCATCATCCTGGTGGTTTTTCTGCAGGATTGGGGAACGTCGCTGGTTGCGGGCCTGGTCATTCCCGTGACGGTGATGGTCACCTTCATCGCTCTGAAACTGATGGGCCAGACCTTCGACCTGATGACGCTCGGCGGACTCGCCGCGGCCGTGGGCCTGGTCATCGACGATGCGATTGTGGTCGTCGAGAACATCGTCCTGCATCGCGACCTCGGCCAAACCCGGCTCGAAGCCATTCGCAGCGCGCTCCGGGAAATCACGATTCCCCTCATCGGTTCGACGATTACTCCGGTGGTGGTTTTTATTCCCCTCATCGTGATCACTGGCGTCACGGGCGTTTTCTTCCGCGCTCTCGCCGTGACAATGACGGTCTCGCTGCTGACGTCGCTGGCGTTGGCACTGACATGGACCCCGACGCTCAGCCAGTACCTGATCAGAGGCAAGCGTGCAGCAACCACCGGGAATCTCCCATTCCGGAATGCGGCAAGAACGGAAGAGGTCGATGCCGGCGAACTGCTGGCTGCCGAGGAGAGACATCTCGGGGGATTTTTCCTGCGGATCGTCAACTTCCACGAGCGCTGGCTTCGCCGCGCCCTGGAGAGGCCGCGGCTGCTCGCCCTGTTCACCGCCGTGCTTATCCTGGTTTCTTACATCTGCTACACCCTGTGCGGCTCCGACCTGCTGCCGGAGATGGATGAAGGCGGGTTCACGGTCGACTACATCATGCCCCCGGGCAGTTCGCTGGCCGAGACCAACCGCGTCGTCACCCACGTGGAGCAGATGTTGCACGACATGCCCGAGGTGGAGAGCACGTCCCGCCGCACGGGGTTGCAACTCGGACTGGCTGCGGTCACCGAAGCCAACACCGGCGACATTCTGGTGAAGCTGAAGGCCAAACGCGACCGCGACATCGAAGAGATCATGGCCGATGTGCGGGCTCAGATAAAGAGAGAGGAGCCCGCCCTTGATATCGACCTGATCCAGGTGCTGCAGGACATGATCGGAGACCTGACATCGGCACCGCAACCGATCGAGATCAAACTGTTTTCTCAGGATGCCAGGCAACTGGAAGAATGGGCTCCCAAAGTGGCTGACGCGATCAGCAAGGTCCCCGGCGTCGTCGACCTGCTCAATGGAATCGACAACACCATGAGCGGTCCGGCGGTAACGTTCCAGGTCGATCCGAGCGTGGCCGCGCGTGCGGGATTTACCGCCGAGGAGGTGGCGCTCGATGCCTCTGCCATCCTCGAGGGGGAACCGGCGGCAACTCCGGTGGTGCTGAATGACCGCGCTCTAACGGTGCGGGTGCGCTTCCCGCCCGCAAATCGGGCATCGCTCGCAGCCATGCGCGATACCCTGCTCGTCAGCAGCACCGGGCGCACGGCGACGCTGGGCGCTCTGGCCACGGTAGTGGAGAATCCGGGACAAACCGAGATTCGCCGCGAGAATCTGCAGCGCGACGTTGCCGTCACCGCGCGCCTGGAAGGCAGGAGCCTCGGCAGCGGCATGGCAGATGTGCAGAAGACGGTTGCCGGTCTGCACATTCCCTCGAGCATTCGCGTGGAATACGGAGGGACGTACCAGGAGCAGCAGCGGTCGTTTCATGATCTGGTAACCGTGTTGATCCTGGCCGTGCTGCTGTTGTTTATCGTGCTGTTGTTCGAGTTTGGGAGCTTTGCCGCGCCGGTTGCGATTCTGTCATCGGCACTGCTGTCGACTTCAGGCGTGTTCATCGCCCTGCTGGTCACAGGCACGACGTTCAACATCTCATCGTTCATGGGGATGATTATGGTGATCGGGATCGTGGCCAAGAACGGCATCCTGCTGCTCGACGCTGATCAGAAGATGCGCGCCCTGGGCAAAGGTGCGGAAGAGGCCATGTTGCTGGCCGCACGCAGGAGGCTGCGGCCCATTGTGATGACGGCTCTGGCAACCATAGCGGGAATGCTTCCCCTCGCCTTTGCCATCGGCGCCGGATCGCAGATGCTGCAGCCGCTGGCCATTGCGGTCATCGGTGGAGTATTGATCTCGATGGTGCTATCGCTGCTCATCACGCCGGCCGTGCATTTCTATCTCAGCCGCCAAGCTGAAGTCGGAGTCGAATCCGTTACGGTCCAGGCTGAACCTTAGCCAGGACTGTTTGCCAAGGCGGGATTTTCCGAACTTGAAATACAGGCTGGAACCACCGGTCAGAAGACTGAAGACAAAGACTGAAGACTAAGACTCGCCAGTTATCCCATTTGGCGGTACACTAACAGCAGATTGAAGGGCCTCGCCTACGGGACAGCCCCCCCTGATAGACTCATCCCCAACTGACCAGCTTCGGTATCGATGGGGACTTGCACGAGAACAGGCGCATTCCGCAGCCTGGTCGCTGAGTGAGAAGGACAACCGGGGGAAACGGGATCGTGTCCGAGGACAACAACAAACCAATTCCCGATGAGCATACGCTGGGCAAGCTGCTCGAAGCTGCCTACGTCCTGCAGGAGCACAACCATGCCATGCCGGCTCGGGACCTCTCCACCGAGCTCGAGCGTGCTCAGGTCGAGGAGGCTGAAGAGCGCGCCCTGGGGGCAACTTCGGAGTCCCGGAAACCGGGAAAGCCTGAAACCGCCGCACCCGTCGACTTTACTCTCATGCTGGCCGAAATCGTCGAAACCCAGCAGCAGATTCAGGTTGGTCAGTTCGCGCCCGATGATGCGATGGCCCTGGTGGTCGAGCGCGTCATCGGAATCGTGCGGGGCGGCGGCGCGGCTATCGCCATGGTGGAGGGAACGAACCTTCACTATCGTGCGAGCGCAGGTCTGATGACGCCGCCCAAGGGAGCCATCGTTGCGATCGAAACGTCGCTGTGCATTCCCTGCGTGAAGAACGGCCAGGTGTTTCGCTGCCCCGATGTGGATCGGGAATTCCTGCTCGACACCGTCTGCATCGAGGAATGCCGGCGGCGCGGGATCGCGTCCATGATTGCCGTACCCGTGTTTCGCGACGGTGGAGTGGCTGGACGCCTGGAACTCTACTATTCGAACCAAAACGCTTTCACGGAGCAGGATGTCCAAACCTGCCAGCTCATGGCGGGCCTGATCACCGAAGCTCTGGCGCGGGACGAAGAAGCGACCTCGAAAAAATCGCTGGCCACTGAGCGGGCCGCCATGCTGGAAGCGCTGGAGAAACTGAAGCCGAATCTTGCGGCCATCCTCGGTCAGTCCACCGGGAGCGTCAGCGCAACCGCGGGAGCCCAGGAGCTCGGAGAGTGGTGCCGCAAGTGCGGTCAGCAGATTTTCGGCGAAGAACAGTTCTGTGGACAGTGCGGATCCCCCCGCAACGGCGGCTACGAGCCTGGGAACCTGCAGAGCAAAGTAGCGTCGTTCTGGCAGATGCAGGAGGCACGGAGAAAGGGATCGCCGCCCCTGCCCTCTCGCGCGGGGCGACCGGAAGAGTTCCCGGAGGATTCGGGCAAGCCTTTCTCCGAGACCGGGTTGGTACCCTCAGTCGAAGCACCGCCCGCTGAACTTCTCGAGACGTCCGATGTTCGGATGACGCAGCCATCGCCGTCCCTGCACTCCCCAACCGAGTTATTCAACACCGAACTCGCCCGTTTCTTCGAAGGCGCAGAAGGTGCAAAGGAACCGGCCAAAGTCAGTGTGGAAGGCAGTTCCGGCGAGGTCGCTTTGGCGAAAATCCAGCCTCCGGCGAACTCGAGTTGGACCGCCTCCGCCCGGGCATTTCTGAAGCAGGTGGCCGGGGCAAGCCGCGCGCCGTCTCTGATCCGGTTCTGGAATGACCGCCGGGGAGACATCTATCTCGGGGTCGCGCTGATTCTGGTGGCATGTGTGGTCGGCTGGGGGCTCTGGTCCGGGCATTCCGTCGGCACGCCGGCGGCGGCGAATTCGGCGGCCGCGGCCCATCACAAATCTCCCGAGGCGGGTCTTTCCATGTTCGACCGCATGCTGATTCATTTGGGTCTCGCCGACCCGCCCGACGCGCCCGAGGATATGGGCAATCCTGCGGTGCAAGTTTGGATCGACAGCCACACCGGGCTCTACTATTGTCCCGGGGCAGATCTCTACGGCAAAACACCTAAAGGAAAATTCCGCACTCAGCGCGAGGCCCAGCTCGATCAGTTCCAGCCAGCCTATCGAAAAGCCTGCAATTGATGAACTTTTCCCGCTTCACGGCTGATTCCGGGTCATTTAGAATTGACAACCTATGGTCGGCGGAGTGCAATCATAGGGTACGTGTTTTTGCCTTTCGTCAACTACGGTTCGTAAGGAAACTACAGTTCGTAAGGAGAAGATCGGGTGGCTCCTCCCAAAGAACAGTCCGCACGTGCACATACCCTGCCGCGGGCCGAGTTGAACCCGCTGGTGAATCCCCTATTGGGGGACAACATGGGCAGATGGGCTGAGGTCTACTTCACCTCGGCGCCCGAGAAACGCGAGGAAGCGGTGCTGGAGCTGATCCGCGAACTGGAGGGCGGCGGCTCCCCCGAAGGTGGAGGGAAATCGCAGCCTCCCCCGACGTTTTCCAGCCGACCGCTCCCCGGCCCTGAATTCCCCACGCCCGAGTTCGCTGCCCCAGATTACACAGCAGGAGACCAGTCCGGGATTGCACGCTGCTTCGCCTGTGGGCACGACAACCCTGCTACACACCAATTCTGCGGCATGTGCGGCGGGAAGGTTCTCGCCGACGGGCCGGAAGGGTCAGCGGGCAGCGCCGGGCAGGCAGAACCCGGACCTCCGAATACAGTTTTCGAAGCTCGCCAATACAGCCGGCCTTTTGGCGGGCAAGCGGTGGCGCACAGAATTGAACGCGATCAGGCACCCGTCGGGCATTACGAGCAGGCGCTCGCTGAGCCCGATGACCTGTCATCGTTGAGGAGAATCAGCGGACGCAATCCGCAAGGTGTCGCCGATTTCCACTTCAGCCTTGAGCCCTCGTCTTCGCGTCCTTACCGCATCTACATTGCAGCGGCGCTGGTGGTTGGGCTGCTGGCGGTGGCCTATATCTGGGGGCACGGGTCCGAACTGTTGAAGAGCGCTCGCCGGCAGGTTTCTCCTCCTCCACCGCTCACCGCAACCGAACCGGCACCGGCACCCGTCAACCCGGCAAGGGTGGTTCCCCCGGCTGCGACGAAGCTGCCAACCGAGCCTGCAGCGGCTTTGCCGGCGGCCACCGCCGCGAGCGAGAGTACGCACACCGCGGGTCGGGCAGAGCAGAGAGCGGTCGAGCCACCGGCCAGGACAACGCCGGACGATACTCTGCCGGTTTCTGTAGGAAATGGCCGGGAAGAGCTGGCGATGGCACAACGCTATCTCAGCCAGGGAACCGGGCGTAACCCGGCCGAAGCCGCGCGGTGGCTCTGGAAGTCCGTTGCCAAGCACAATTCGGAGGCAACGCTTCTTCTGGCGGATCTATATCTGAAGGGTGAGGGCGTTCCCCAGAATTGTGAGCAGGCACGCCTGCTGCTGGACTCTGCGGCGCGCAAGGGAATCGCCGGGGCGGCAGAGCGGCTTCGCAATCTTCAGGCCTTCGGTTGTCAGTAAGGACTGACTCCTGCGGGTGGGGCGCACCGGCACACAATACCCCCGGTGCGCAGCATTCCCGCAGCGCAGGTTGAGAAGAGTTAGTTCAGCAGGGTTTGGGTGTCCCGCCGGGACTCGTACCAAAGGGCAAGTTCGACCCGGTTCCACAGACCCAGCTTGTCGTAGATCACCCGCAGGTAATTCTTGACGACGTGCTCGGTGGTTCCGATCGCCTCCGCCACTTCCTTGTTTTTCAGGCCTTCGGCAACGAGTTCGATGACACGGTGTTCACGTTCACTGGGCGTACGGTTCCCATAGCGTCCACTTGCAGACATGACTGCCTCCGATATAACAGGGTGGCGAGTTTGACTCGCTTGATGCCGCCGGTGATTCCAAAACGTAGAAACAGGCGGTTGAAATGAGCTTTCACAGTTCGCCGTGCCATTTTGAGCTGGCTGGCAATCTCGGCGTTGTCGCATCCTTGTAAGAGCAGGTCCACGATTTGCTGTTCGCGTGGACCCAGCCGAACAGTCTGCTCCTTCATCCCATGCTCCCCCTCTATTGAAATTTTTGGCTCTCGCCAGTCCGATTGTGCAACGGTTGGACCTTTCCAAAAAGCGTAGCATCCGCGTTGCCACTTTGCCGGGCGGGGGCGCGCCCATCGCGTGGAAATAGTTTTTCCACAGCTACTTGCGAAGCCGCAACAGAGCTGCTGAGGGGCGGGAGGGGACCTGTGAAAAACTGTTAGTGCTCGCCTATATCTTCAAATGGTGCAATAGCAGAGGCGTAAGAGTGGATCCCATGTCGAGCCTCGGCGCAACTGTAAAGTTTGACAGTCCTGAAAACGGACCGACCACCCCGGTCCGGAGCGGCTCGAAGATTGCTTGCCTGACCACAAAACGCTCATTACCCTGAATCGCATTTAAGGTCAACACCCTAGACGAAACTTCACAAGATCAAGGAAAATACTGGCACAAATTACACTATCCGCCCGAGAGATTTTGCAGTAGTGGATTACAGTTCTTGCCTGAGAAACTGGCTCGATATAAAGAATTTGTAAAGATTCTTCGATTAGATTCGCAGGGATTTCAGAGGGCGTATTTCTCCATGAGGTGCCGGAACGGATGGCAGGAGATTCCCAGCAGGTCCGCGGCCCCGGGTCTGCACCCCGCCCGTCTGCTCGAGCGCGCTTTGCAGCAGGAAGCGTTCGATGCCCACTACGTAAGTCTCCCTCAGAACGCCTTCCGGCAGGGTCCAATCGGCACCGGCTTCCGGCACAGCCGACCGGGTGACAGCCGGGAAGCCGCGGTTTTGGCTTTCGGTTGCTCAGCCGGAAGCTCGACGAGCAGCTGGTTGCGGGTCTCAAGCGCAACGACGCGTTCGACGGCATTCTCCGGCTGGCGGACATTTCCGGGGGCCACTCGGAACCGGAGAGCGACCCGGCACGGACCGCAGGATGCTTGGTCCTGCGGCGCCCGCACCTGTTAAGAAAATGATTGACCAGCAAGGGAATATCTCCGCGGCGTTGGCGCACGGGGAGGCACGCGGCCAGAAATCCCATGGAGGCGGCAGGAGCTGACGAGGGGAGGCAACGGGGCGCTGCTCGAGAACGTTGACCGGTACAAATGCGTCGGTGGCGCGTCCTGATGCCGGTGATGATGACGTCATACCGCGCGCCGTGGTAATTCCTACTTCGCGACCAGCGGCGCGCCCAGGTCCGTCGGAGCTGCGACATTCGGCAGGGGCTTTTCCTCGCCGGGTTGAGGCGCGAGCCCTTTCAGCTCTGATTGCGCAGTTTCGGGCGGGACCGGAATCATGACCCAAAAATTGGTGAGCTGGAAAGCCGAGGTGGGCTGGACCATCACGCGAAAATAGTAACCGAAGCCTTCCTTGAAAACCTGCTGCATCACTCCGTGCTTCGGATCAGATCCCCGCAGCCGGTGCTCGCCCGGTGCAACCGGAATGACGATGTATTTTCCGTTGTACAAGCTGCAGACTTTCCTGTCGTCCACGTAGATACTGGCTCGCCTTGCGCCGCCCACATAGGAGCGATACCGGTATACGACCGCGGTTGCATGCGGACCCTGCATTGCGTCGATTTTGCACGGGGTTAATTCCTGTGCTCGGGAAATGGACGAGAACAGACAAAGTGCAAAACTCAGTCCCGCCGCGATGGCTTGTAAGTTCGACATGCCGGCGCCTTGCCGGGTAATCATCTCCGGTAACAGCCGATCGGTCAAGAGCCCGGAAACGCAGTTCCATCGTTACGTCTGGAATTGCCGGGATCAGGCGGTTACGTCCGGATTTCGATCTCTTTCGTCTTTCGCTTCGGTCGTCTTCCGCTTCGGTTGGCATCTGCGGCATTTGTCGGCAATCGGAAACAAGCCACGGATGATGACGACATCCTCGAGTATCAGAACGGTTTCCTGCTGGCGTCTCCGGGAAGGAGCATCCCGCCTGGGTCTGTGACCGTCACGCTGAAGACGGTTGGAACACCGACCGGACCTGTCTTGAGTGTTCCAACCGAGACCACCACCGCTGGCGGGCGGCAACGATATCTTCATGTCACAGGTAACATGACCCGAAACTAAGACAACTGGCATCACCGGACGTTGACAGGCCCGACTGGCATTGGCGAACGGCAAAATCGGGTGTAGAATCTCCGATCATTTCCGGGTCGCAGCAGCCAGCCGGAGCGCGGGATGTCCCGAGATCGAGTGGCTTGTGCCGGGAGACTGATCGCAACGCTGGCCTCGCTGTCCGTACTTGCCTGGACGCAGCAACAGCAGATGTCAAATGTGGAGCGCGCCCGCGCTCTGGACATTCTGCAGGTGGTTGCCAGCGATGTGAGGAAACACTATTACGATCCCAAGTTCCAGGGTGTGGATTTTGACGCAAGGGTCGCACGGGCAAAGCAGCAAATTGAGGGCGCGACCTCGTTCAACATGTCCATGTCTCACATCGCGGCGGCCTTGGACTCGCTCCATGATTCGCATACCTACTTGATTCCTCCGCAACACGCTTACCGCTATGATTCCGGTTTGCAGTATCAGCGTATCAGCTGATTGGGGATCGCTGTCTGGTGATGAGGGTGCGACCTGGGAGTGATGCCGAAGCCAAGCAGGTCAAGGCTGGAGATGAAATCGTCGCTCTCAATGGTTACAGAGTCAACCGGCGTGACCTGTGGAAGATGCAATACGTATTCGGAGTTCTTCGTCCGCAGCCGACGCTGCGACTGGGGATAGCAGAGCGGACGGGGGTGCAGCGGCAGGTTGATATCGAGGCAAAGATTCGCGAGAGCAAACGCGTCACCGATTTGACGGGCAATGACGTTTGGGACCTGATTCGTGAGTCACAAAACGAAGAACATCTGAGCCGCGCCCGCTATGCGGAGTATGGCGACCCACTGCTGGTTCTCAAAGTGCCGGAATTCAACTTTTCTGCGGGAGAAGTTGACGACATGATTGGCAAGGCACGCAAGCATCCCAACCTGATCATCGACTTGCGTGGAAATCCGGGTGGGAGTGTGGAAACGCTCAGGCACCTGGTGAGCGGCACGTTTGACCGGGAAGTAAGAATCGCAGATCGAAGGGGCAGGAAGGAGGCCCGGCCGGAAGTCGCAAAACCGGCGCGCAATCCGTTCCCTGGCAGGCTGATCGTACTGGTGGACTCGAAGTCGGCATCTGCCGCGGAACTGTTCGCTCGGATCGTGCAACTCGAAAAACGCGGAGTGGTGATGGGAGATCAAACCGCCGGGGCGGTCATGGAAGCAAGGCTCTACGGCGAAAAACTGGGCACCGACACGGTGGTCTTCTACGGAGCATCGATCACAGAATGGGATCTGATTATGGCGGATGGGAAGAGCCTGGAGCATATGGGCGTTGCCCCGGATGAACTGGTTTTGCCAGGTGCAGACGCCCTGGCAAACGGCCGGGATCCCGTACTGGCGCACGCAGCCGAGGCGCTGGGGGTCAAGATCAGCCCGGAAGAGGCAGGCAAGGCGTTTCCTTACGAGTGGGCTCAGGAGTAGCCCAACAAGCCAATCGTGGCGCTCCGGGAAAAAGTGCTGTCGCCAGGCTAAAGCCGGGTCCGCCGGCGGCCCGCTCGAGCCATTCCTGCCTGCGAAGTGACCTTGATCCGAGGCGCACCCGTCGGAATTGCGGATGGTACTTTCGGTGGCTTTACTCGCCTCCCCATCCGACCTACAATTTCGCCTTCCGTAAGGAGAATTGCCATGAAAATTGTCGGCATCGAGGGAATGGCTCCCGACCGGCTGCAGTTCGAACTTCAGCGCGGAGCCAGGCTGGTCTGCTACCAGTACTCGATTTCCCTTCTCGTAATCACCTTCCGACGCTCCACCGATGTCTACTTCATTCCCGCCGGAGAAAGCGCGGCAGCCAGGGGATTGCCATGGTTCCTGCTCAGCTTGGTCGCAGGCTGGTGGGGCATCCCCTGGGGACCGATTTTCACGATTCAATCGCTGATCACCAACTTCAAGGGGGGCAAGGATGTCACCGCCAGCGTCAGCCCGTACTTGATGTCAGC
>Ga0123355_10010306_pt1 | contig 14304 bp, 17 predicted proteins | sample TergutEmb28metaG_3_FD_89872 | JGI IMG/M metagenome (GOLD analysis project Ga0123355, IMG submission 89872) | Embiratermes neotenicus P1 segment gut microbial communities from Petit-Saut dam, French Guiana - Emb289 P1 | ecosystem: Host-associated > Arthropoda: Insects > Digestive system > Gut ...
CATACCGGCTAAGAACTTGCTTGGATGTCCCGAGTATTTTCGCAAACTCATCTTGAGAAAGTCCTCTCTCCTTGCGTATCTGCCGCAAGCGGTCGCCAAAGGCGATGTAATTATCAGGCATATTGCTCCAACTCCTTCCTGTATAAGCATATTAAATCACATTACGTCAACATTTGCAATAGACAAATTGAAATTAAATAAAATTATCGCCAAATAGTTGACAAAGGTGTCAAAATCATCTATACTGCCCTCATATCCTGTTATTTTTTACGCCTTTAGTCACCGATTAGTTGACAAAATGGAGGTAGGCGTGATAGGTGGAATCAAAATCGATATTGCGCAAATCCCAAAGGTTGAAATACGCGTTTTTTGCGCCGTCATCCTTAACGCTGTGCTGCGTTTTTATGAAGACCCGGGAAACGTCGCAGAATTTGAGCGATGGCTGATTGAAATGAGAGGAGGTGAATCGAATGGACAGGAAACTAGCGACAAAACTCCGGCAGGAATACCCGACTCATGTGCCGGTTAGAGTCGCGGCTCCGCTGCTCGGAGTATCCGAGCGTCAGCTATCGCATCTTGTTGCCGAAGGTAGGCCGCCCTTTGCGGATATCGGCGCTAACATCGGGCACGGCAGCGGTATGTTCGCATCTACACGGAACGGCTGATTGGCGTACCTGAGCGGCGATATCATGGAGTGATAAGTGTGTTTAATATGCATAGAAACGAGGTGATTGCTTTCAAGGGGTAAAGACCGATTATTTATGGAGGAAATATGAAAATGAAAAAGAAGAAAACGAAACTGCAATACATTCAACTTAGGCCACTTATGCATCTGGCGCAATACGAAACGCTGGATTACTTATCCTGTCTGCGATTTTTGGACGTGGACAACACGAACGACCGGACAGCACTGTCCTATTTGTTCCGTCCGCTGACGAAAAATGATTATGTCGCGAAACACAAAGACGGCAGTGTCACCATACTAGCCAAAGGCCGCGCGCTGTTCCCGCATTTCAAGCCCCTGGTAACCCTGGGCGGCGGCGCGGCAGGCAGAGCGCGGGTGAATACCGTTTCAAAGATTGCGATGTTTATGAACATGGTTGACGTCGAAAGTGTTGCCTCGCCGGACGAATGGGATGAAGCCTGCTTTATCCCCTCCGCCTGCTGGCGAAAAATCCGGCCCGGTATCTTGAGTACGGCGCGTTTTTCAGGGATGCTGTTTGTTGGTAAGCGCAGGCTAGCTGTCTATGATATCGGCGATGGAAATATGGAATGGCAGTTACGCGCGGAGGGTTCATTGTTTTATCGTAATCATGGCGATTATGAGACGCGTGCGACCGGAATGTTATTCATTTGCGACGACGATAAACGGTTAGAGGTCGCGGAGCGCATCATCCGTATGACAATGTGGCAGCGCAAGCAGCTCACCGGCAGGGAGAGTACGCATGAAAGGGATAAGCCAGTGCAGTACGCGAGAGCTCCGATTCGGTTGAAGGCTCAGTATGAGCATGTATACCTTGCTACGCCGGCGTCGCTGTCAGAAATCATTGGAGCCATATATGAGGAGGAAGCGCATACCGCCGAATACCAGGGCGATAATGCAAAAATCAACGACCCCGCAGAAGGTGACTATGAGGCATGGCCTCAACGTTGTTTCATCAATACGGCCTCCGATCTACTGAAATATGTTTACTTCTTCGCGGCGGCCAAGGAGCTTATGCAGCTTCGCAAAAGGCGCGCCACCGAGCTGAATTACGCCATTATATTGCCGGAACGTGATTTTCCGATTTTAAATATGTACCCCGATGTTGCGGAGATGGAAGGGCTGGAGGTTATTAAGCATTATGAATATTGATTTGATTAAGACGCTCCGTGCCATTGAGAAGAAGATACGTCTGGACAACGTTCCTTCACTTGACGAGCTGCACAAGGCATACAGCCTGACAATAAAGCTGCGTAGTCAACTGCTCGGAGTTATATATGACGCGGAAACCTTCGGCGCGGCGGGAAATACTCCGAAACTGGCAGATATACTATCTGAGGGGAACATCGGAAACGAAATCGTTACGCTGACAATCAACGAGCCGCTGCCGTCATTGAAAGAATTGACCTCCGCTGTGCAGGAGCATTGGCTGGAACTTATACATACTGCCATCAGTAAGGCGGCACGGGAACAGATGCTGCCACAGTTCGAGAAAGCCTTTGTCTGGATCAAGATCGTGACGCCGCGGGGTACGAATAACGCAAGGCTGTGGGATACGTCGAACCGGGCGGTCAATCTCATCCTCAATAACCTCAAAGGTATCTTTTTCGAGGACGACAATCTCGAACATATGGCCTTTGGAGTGGTCGGAGAGTGGGGAGAAGAAGGTGTTACGATTATACGTATTCTATCATTTGCCTGATTACAGCGGGTTACAGATGTTATGAGGAACCCGTTCTCTATGGGATTTTCAAAATCCCATAGAGGATGTCTGGGGAATAAAATATCCCAAGCGTACTATGCCTTGGACAGTCGCGATGCGGTGTGATATGGGAGGGAATCCAGTCATGGCGGACAGAGGCTTGTTGAGGGGTTTAGAGAGTGTGGTTTGAGTGTCTTGCAAGCACGATATACAGAGTAGCGCGTGAGAAACGGTTTTACGGCAGGGACTGCCGGAAAATCGGTTATCACGCGCTGCGGACTTCGTTTAGATGCACCCTTAGTCAGACGCCCGCCGTCATCTCGGCGGGCGCCTTGTGGTAGTCAGAGCAGAAGTGACGAGGGCTGTCTCCGACCATGTGCTGACGGCTAACAGCAACCACCTCAGTTATTTACTCCTGAACGCTCGCTTTTTTTCACGATATCATCTTGACACGGCTATTAAGAAAATGGTAGAATGCTCTCGGAAATTGGCAATGCACAGGTGTGGCGTGTTGACGAGCATAGTACCCCTGCTGCGAAATTGAATTTAATTATGAATCATCAGGAGTGACATGTGGACGAGCAGAACCCTTCTGTTGTAAAGACGGCATAGGCTATTAAAGTTTGTGTCCGTATTTCTTTACATCCGTCCTTTGTCACGTTTTCTGTAGAGGTTATCCGCCCCTTATCGTGACAACGGACAAGGGGCGGTTTTTTTATGTTTCGGGAGGTTTTAATATGGTAAGAAAATTTGTGGGTAAATTCTCGATTTATCATCTTATGATAATCACATTGCTGGCCGCCCTCGGTATCGCAGTGAAAATCCCCCTGCAACCACTGGCGCAGATGATAACAGGGCCTCTGTTTGTCCCAGGAGGAGCTATGGCCGGCGGGATTTACATGATGTTCCTTGTCCTTGCCGTCTCTATAACTGGCAAAGTGGGAGCTGCATTGCTTTGCGGATTTGTGCAGGCAATCCTTGTGATGATAACAGGCTTGGGCGGCCATCACGGGGCGATGACTATCGTTACATATACTATGCCGGGTTTGGCGATTGACCTTTTGATGCTGATCTCTCGTCACAGAGGCTGTTGCCGTATTTGTTGCTTTTTTGGCAGCATGGTGGCGAATGTGACAGGGACTTTGCTTGTCGGTTTCGCGTTTTTTGCGATACCGCCCATTCCGCTTTTGCTTATGCTGTGTTCGGCGGCACTTTCCGGTGGACTTGGCGGAATTTTGGCTTGGTCGATTACAAAACAGTTGAAAAAGGTAGTCAAGATAGGTGCAGAAAAACCAACAAAAGCCAAGAGGTGATGACGTGAAACGACTTCTTGTAACACTGTGTGTTCTGCTCTGTGTATTTGCGATGGCCGCCTGTGGCGGAGCTGAGACAAGTTATCCCGATATCCCAGTGACATTCGAGCCTGACTGCCCGATTATGGCAGAGCTGATGAGCGATACGCCGCTGCGCTCGGTCGCAGACGCTTTTCACGACGCTTTGAGTGCTTTGGAAAACGGCGATAGAGTGCTCGTGTTTCTGCTGGACGGCTGGGGCTGGGAGAAGTTTCAGTACCACAGGGACATGCAGCCATTTCTGTCGAGCCTAAATCCTGAGCCTGCGCTTACTGTATACCCTCCGATTACGCCGGTGGCACTTGCAACTGTCGTAACGGGTGTGCAGCCGGATGTGCATGGAATACACAGCCGTGCCGACAGGCGCATGAACTATGGCGTTACGGATATCTTCGCCGAGGCCGCGAGGCTCGGCCGCACTGTCGCCTACATTCAAGGTCATTCCGGCATAATCCAAACAAGCCTTTTGCCAATTCTTTCACCAGACGCGGACGGGCTGTACGGCAGTGATAACGAGATTTTCGAAAATGCGAGACGGCATCTCGACGCAGACTTTCTGTTTGTGCATTTCCACGGCATTGACGATATGGGACATACATATGGGCCATATGCCGAAGAGGTTGGCGTAAGAATGGCGCTAATTGATGAATGCATTCAATATCTCGTGGAAAATTGGGGCTACGGCACAGTAATAATCACTGCCGACCACGGGATGCGCCGCATTTACGGCAATCCGTATCGCTTGGGCGACCATGGCAACATCTGCCACGAGGATATGATAGTGCCGTATATAATTACACAAAGGGGATCATCGAATGAGTGAACAACAAAAGAAAAAAATCGGCAAAAGCACAATAATCATAATTGTGGCGCTCTGCGTGCTTATCCCGGCTGTCGTGGTGCTTGCCATACTGCATCGCGGCAATATGGAAGAGCGGCTTGAGCTGCAAGCCGCAGGCGAGTTTTTGGTGACAGTCGGAGAGGATACGTTCAATGTCTCACTGGCCGATTTGCAAACCATTGGATCGGTGAATGTTTCGTCAAGCCCGAGGGGAGAATTGCGGACGTTTACCGGCGTACCGCTTGTGCGGATATTCGATCATTTCGGCGTGGATTATTCAGACGCCCGAACGGTTGTCTTTACCTCGCTTGACGGGTTCGTGACGGCAATATCAATTGGCGAAGCTCTGGACGAAACTAACACCTTTGTCGTCTTTGAAGAAGACGGAGAGCCGCTCGGCACAAGAGAAGAAGGCGGTCGCGGGCCATACATGATCGTCGTGGCGCTGGACCCGTTTCCAAACCGCTGGGCGAGATATTTGATGGAAGTTACATTGCAATAGGAGGGCGATTAAATGAAAAGAGGCAGATTAGTCAGACGTTTAGTGTTTATGGCGCTCGCGGTGATTTGCGTATTTAGCGTTATCACACCGGTAGCGTCCGCGCAAACAACGATCCGAATATTTATTGAGGGCGAACTCATCACACCGAGGGACGCGCAGGGTAGAACAGTGCGGCCGCAGATTATTGACGGCACAACATTTTTGCCAGTCAGGGCAATCGGAGAAGCGTTCGGCAGAGAGGTTTCTTGGGACGGCGCGACTCAAAGCGTGTTTGTAGGCAGTCGTCCGGCAACTGTTCCACCGCGCGGAAATAACATCCGTGTGTTCATAGACGGAACGCAGATAACGCCGCGAGATGCCACAGGGCGGATTGTGCATCCGTTTATTCAAGACGGTACGACGTTCCTGCCCGTCCGGGCGATTGGCGAGGCGTTCGACATGGACGTACATTGGGATTCCCGAAATCAAAGCGTTATTGTCGGACGTGGCACTTTCACAATAACAGCCGGAGGCACGACGCATACAGCGACAATGGCGGATATCCTCGCGCTAAATCCTCGCGCCGTCACACAGACACACAGAGATGAGGTGCGTAATTTCAGAGGTGTGCCGTTAGCGTCGATATTCACCCGCCTCGGGGTGAGTACCACGGGCGCAAGCCTTGTTACATTCCACTCGGAAGACGGATTTAGCGCAGCTGTGACCATTGCTGAAGCCTTAGACGCGAGCAATACATTCATCGTTATCGAACATGGCGACGGAAGTTTCCTCGGTACGATAGACACCGACGGACGCGGGCCGTTTATGAACGTTATCTCGCAGGATCAATTCGCGAACCGTTCGGCCAGATACATAACGGAGATAACGCTGTCGTGACGGCAATTGAGGTCAGAAATCTCTCAGTCTCTTACGGCGAATACAGCGTCTTGCGCGATTTTTCACTTACGGTGGAAGTCGGCGAGGCTGTACTGATACAAGGGCCATCCGGCTGTGGAAAATCAACACTGCTGCACGCTATTTGCGGGCTGATCCCCGGCGTTATCGACGCTGAATGTTCAGGTGAGGTGCTGGTGTTCGGTGAGCTGGTGCAAACTCTAAGTGTCGCGGAGCGGGCGAAGCGGCTTGGGATAGTGTTCCAGAATCCCGAAACGCAGCTTTTTTGCGATTCCATTGAAGATGAAATCGCGTTCGGCCTTGAAAATATTTGCACGCCCCGCGATGAGATGGCGCGGCGTATAGATGAAATGCTAAAACTCACAGATATTGAGAAGTACCGCTTTGCCTCGCCGAAAGAGTTATCGGGCGGGCAGAAACAGCGTGTGGTGCTTGCCGCTGTCATGGCGCTTGACCCGAAAGTATTGCTACTTGATGAAGCGCTTTCACAGCTCGACAGACGCGGTAAAGGGATGCTTAGGGAACAGTTCAGTCAGCTTCGCAGCGAGGGTTGCACAATGCTGATGGTAGATCATGACGATGAACTTGTATCAATCGCAAGTCGTATTATAAATTTATAAGTAATATTAAGGAGGAAAATAACATGAAGCAAAGATCGAAACTTAAGGTTCTCATAATGGTGATATTGGCGGTGGCGATATTGCTACCAACCGGCGCTATTATGGCATCCGCGCAGACAACCGCAAACCGCACAGTCAGTACCGCGAGGCTATTTGTAGACGGCAATGAAGTCGCAACAAGTCAAGGTGGGAACGAGCCGTTTATCATTGACGGTACTACGTACCTGTCAATTAGGGCGCTAAGTATAGCCCTCGGCGTCGATATGAGCTGGCGGCCTGAAACGTCGAGCGTTTACATAGGCAACGCGCCGGAGACGCAGACTATATTAATCGCGGGTGTTACTTTTACAACCGATGAGGTACTTGCTATCGGCATACCCGAAGATTTCACGACATATGTCGGCGATGAATTTACGGGCTTGCCGCTTGTAGATGTGTTGCGCAATTTGGGCGTTGACTATTCCAACGCCGCGTCCATCGTCGTAACGGCGGCAAACGGTACGGTGGCAACGATACCGGCAAGCGATGCTTTAGACCCGGAAAACGGACATTTGATTTATGAGGAAGACCGTGGTACGGTCAGGCTGATTATGGCGCAAGTCACATCTCGCGGAACGTGGATTAGAGACATTTTGGAGATTAGCCTTGATGTGCCGTCCGCGCACAGCGACATTGCGCTCGTAGTAAACGGCGAGGCAACTGCACCCACAAACGTACAAAACGTTGCTGTTCCACCGTTCATGGTTGGCGGCGTGATTTATCTGCCGCTCCGTGCGGTGGCTGAAGCGCTCGGCATGGATGTCAACTGGGATGGTGCGCAAAATGCAATTTACATTGGCGATGCACCGGACGCACTCGACACGGATGAAAATGCGTTTACTGTAACCGTCGGCACGGAAGTATATACCGTCACGATGGATGACATGGAGGCGCTTGGCTTAGTCGATTTTTACGCATTTGACCGTCGCGGCGGCGGCGAAACCCGCTTAGACTTCACTGGCGTGCCGATTGCAACCATACTCAGCAGCTTAGATATTGACCTTGCGGCAGTCGAAAATCTCCTGTTTATCGCGGCTGATGGCAGAGAACAGCCTGTTTCAGCGGAAGATGCGCTTAATCCAGCTTACGGATTCTTGGTGGTTGCTGAAAACGGTACCCCTCTCGGCACGTGGGCGGACGGCGGCAGAGGTCCGTTTATGCTGGTTCTCGCACAAGATTCATTCCCGCAACGCTGGAACAGAAGCATCGTTAATGTAGAAGTTGAGTTAGGTGACGCACCCGCCGGAATTTCAATAACAGGAACTAATGGCATGACACGCACTGTTACGCCGGATGCTATCATGGAACTCGGCGGGCGTGATGTTTCAGCGACAATAAGAGGTACTGAACGTAACTTCACAGGCGTGCCGCTGATTGATGTGTTCAGTCTTGCGGGCGTAAACTATTCCGGCGGCGACACAGTAATCGTTCGCTCAACGGACGGGTTCTCAGCGATACTTATGCTGGACGAAGTGCTTGACGCGACAAATTCGCACCTTGCATGGCTTGAAGACGGCGAGCCTGTGACTAGCGATGAGAACTTCCCGTTCATGCTTGTAAACGCGCATGATGTCGTTCCGGCGCGGTTTGCTCGATATGTCGCGGAGATAACAGTGCTGCTCCCGGCGGTGGAAGCGCAGGCGCACGAGTACGGCGATTATGAGTTTGTCATTGTCGCAGGCGGCACTCCGCACACTGTTTCGATGGATGATCTCGTGGCGATCGGCACGGTAGACTTCACCGCCGAACTTCGCGGGGAAACGTTGTCGCTTACAGGTGTACCGCTTGTGGAGATTCTGCGGTATCTCGACATAGATTACACGGCGTTTCCGACCGTGATTTCAGCGGCGAGGGATGGATTTACAATCGAATGGCCGGCGGTTGAGGCATACGATGAAGCCCGTGCGTTTATCGTCATCGGCGAAAACGGAGAGCCGCTGGACGAGCATAACGGCCCGTTCCGCACGGCGCTTGTTGGTGGGGCAGCCAACCGCTGGCTCAGACAGCTTAGCACGATCACTCTGCGATAACGCAATGGATGAGCGTTTCACGTTAGAGCTAAGAGACATAAGCTTTAGTTACCCCGCGAGGGAGAGGCGGCAAAACTTCTCCCTCGCAGTGAAACATTTCGTACCGTCGGGGCAATGCACCGCCATAATGGGTGAAAACGGAAGCGGAAAAACAACACTCGGCAAACTGGCCGCAGGACTACTGCGACCGGATGCCGGGTGCGTCCTGTATGACGGAGAGGATATCGCGGGGTGGAAACTGGGCCAAATCGGAAGACAAGTCGGTTATCTGTTCCAAGAACCATCGCGGCAGCTTTTTACACCGCGCCCGCTTGAGGAACTCTCATTCGCGCAAAAACTGCGCGGCGTTCCGCAAGACGAAGCCGAGGATAAAGCGACGGAACTCTTGCGGCAATTTGAGCTGGAGCATATTAAGGACAACACGACCTATACGCTCAGCCGAGGCGAAAAACAGCGGCTTGCTATCGCGGCGGCTATGGTGGCTCAGCCGCGCTTTTTCGTGCTGGACGAGCCGACGACTGGCTTGGATAAACGACGTCGCGGCATTTTGGCGGAGACACTGCACTCCCTTATGTCGAAAAACGTCGGCATTTTGCTCATTAGTCACGACTGTGCGTTTGTGGACGAGATGCAGGCGGATATACGGATCATGGACGGAGGTGGGCTTGTTGACGCGTAAATTGCAGCGGACAGTCCGCTTGCCTGACCCGCGCGTCGTGTTCGCGCTCGCGTTTGTTTTGTCTAGCTTTGCCGTCGTCATTCGTGGAAACCTATGGCTAATGATCGGACTTATGGCGGTATCGCTTTTATGCGCTGTTTGTATTGGTGTGGACTTTCGCCAAATGTGGCGCAGACTCAGGCGGCTATTGCAACTGCTTCTTATAGTTTCAATTCTGCGGAGTGTGTTCGCTCCGTCCGGGACGATTCTGCTAGAGCTTTGGGGTGTTCAAATCCTGACTGTCGGCGGTATTCAGATAGGCGCTCTGGTGCTATTGCGGCTTGGCCTCTTTATCACGAGTGGGGCGATGTTCACGTGCTACTCAGTGCGGGTACTTATTCAGGGTATGGTGCAGATCAAAATGCCCTATGAGCTTGCCTACATGGTTTCGGTCGGTGTGAGATTTATTCCACAGCTTGCCGAAGAACTCAAAGACAGTCTGACAGCTCTGCAACTACGTGGCGTTGTAATTGAGGAATTAAAACTAAAGAAAAAACTTTCGCTGTACACATATCTCATACTGCCGGTTATCGTTTCCAGTATGCAAAACGCGAAAGAGCTTGCAATGAGCATGGAAATGCGGGCATTTCGTGCGGAGCGGAACCGCACAAGCTTTTATGCACTCTCGCTAAAACCGAGCGATATCGTCATGCTATGCGGCATACTGGCCTTTACAATACTTATGGGTGTGATACTAATCGTAGGAGTTGATATATTTTGAAGGTACTTAGTGTTTGCGGCATATCTAAAAGCGGAAAAACAACAACGGTCGAGAATATTATCCGGGAACTCACAGCGCGCGGGCATCGCGTCGGCTCGGTCAAAGAGATTCACTTTGAGGCGTTTGAGATAGACCCTGACCCGCAAAGTAATACGCGGCGTCACCGTGCGGCCGGAGCGCAGCTTGTTTGTGCGCGCGGGATGAACGAGACGGATATCTTGTTTGAAGAGATGCTCCCGGCGGCGAAGATACTGGAATTTTACGAAAAGGACTATGACTGGGTCGTGATGGAGGGCGTATCGGACATCTGTGTGCCTACAATTGTCACGGCTCATAACGAAGATGACCTTGCCGAAAAGTGGAGCGATATGGCATTTTGCGTGTCGGGGCGCATATCGTCGCGGATTGAGGAATATTGCGGCGCCCCCGCGATTGACGCGACCGCTGATATCAAGCGGCTTGTTGACCTGATCGAACTAAAAGTCTATGACCGATTGCCAAGCTTCCCGCCGGAGTGCTGCACGGCGTGCGGCATGGATTCTTGCGACGAGTTTGCCCGTGCGGTCTTGCACGGCAAGAAACGGCGTGCCGATTGCGTTGCAGATAGAGGTGTCGAACTTTTGATTAATGGTCGGCGCATCGATATGGTTCCGTTTGTGCAGAATATTTTGAGGAACGCCGCGCTTGGAGTTGTCAGCGAATTAGACGGATATATACCGGGGTGTGAAATTGAAATTAAATTCTGAACCGATCCGCTTTAAGTCAAAGCAAAATACTGTTCTTTTGCGTAACGGTGTTGTTGAAAAACATTTTACATCCGCTGAAGCCGCCGCGTTTGAGGTGCGGGAACTCCGCAATTTGAGAGCGGCGGGTGTTCGTGTACCGGAAGTTTACGCACTTGATGGGGCTGTGATAAAAATGCAGTATATCCACGGTGAAACGCTGCCTGATCTTATTGCTCGTTTGGAAATTTCCTCTGATACGTCCGGCGTTGAAGCGGCGACGAGTAAAATTATCGACTGGCTTCGTGATTTTTACAACGCCGTTGACACAGATAAAACAGGAGAAATTCGCGGCGATATCAATGGCCGCAATTTTGTGTTTGACGACGCTTATTGCTGGGGCGTCGATTTTGAAGAAAAGGTTTACGGTGCGAAGGAAAAGGATATCGGGCGGCTGATTGCGTTTGTTCTGACCTATGATCCACCGGGAACTCCGATAAAAATGGAATTTGCAGATAAGCTTTTGCAACATGCTGTGCAGGTACTCCAAATCAAGCCGGAGGAAGTTTACCGCCGGCGCGATATGGAGTTCGAGGCCATGACTCGGCGTCGAGCCAAGAAGCCTTAGTTATACGTTGGAGGGCTGGTTTATGGATGATAAAGGACGCGGTGCGGATTTCCGCACTGAGTTGCAGCGTTTTCAGAAAATGTGGGATAATCGCGGTTCCTCCGTCGGAAGACGCACGGCTGAGAAGTGGAATGAGCGTGCTGAGAAATGGATAGATGAATTGGGTGAAGACGACGGTAACAAATCCATGATGGAGCGTGTGCGTGTCACGGCGGAGTATCTGCGTGCGCGAGGATTGCTGCGAGCAGAAGATACAGTCGTTGATGTCGGCTGCGGCCCGGGGCTGTTTGTGATGGAGTTCGCCAAAACGGCAAAACGCGCAGTGGGTATAGATTTCTCCGAGCGTTTTGTTGAATATGGAAATGCGCTCGCCATAAGTCAAGGCGTTGACAACGTCTCCTTTGAGCGGCACGATATGATTACGCTTGACGTTGACGCGGCGAAATTATCCAGGGCATTCGACCTTGTTTTCACGTCAATTACACCAGCGATGACTGGTAAGGGCGTTTTACCTAAACTCATGAAAATGAGCCGTGCGATGTGCTGCAACATATCTTTTGTGCATGTTGGAGACAGTCTTCTTGAGCGCGTCTCTCGTGACGTGTTCGGTGGTGAAGTGTATCCGAGACATGACGGCATGGGCTTTTACACGCTGCTGAATTTATTATTACTGTCTGGATATTATCCCGAAACGTATTATTACACAATCGAAACAAACAAGCGAGTAAAACCAGATTTAAGACTTGCGGAAGACATTGCGGTCGAATTGAATTTTAATTCGGCGGAGGATATCAATAAAATCCTGTCATATTTGGAAAAAGTCGGCGAAATGGAGCGACAATCCATCAGCCGTTATGGTTCGATACTATGGGATACACGAATCCGCGACGAACGAGGGCGTTGTGGATTGGGGGCGCGGTATTGAGACAACATTTTAACGCTACTTGGACTAGATATCTAACCTTTTTAATATGAAATAGCGGAGAAGTCAATTAGACTTCTCCGCTATTTCCACGTCTATCGCAAATACGTTCTTCACAACAATATGAAGAGTTCGTATCTGCGCGTTATGGTGGAGCTGGGCAGCAATCTGCCATTTCCCTGTCCAACGGAAAGCGGCGCGGTGCCGCTTGATTTGAGCGATCTTGATATGGCGCAACTGCCCATGTTTTCGGCAGACAGCCGCGACCTGCTAACTGAGACCATATATGTAGGCAAGGCGGTGATGAAAGCGCAGTTCTGCTCGGCGATTGATTGAGTGTGCAAATCCGCAAAAACTATGACAAACAAAAATGTTTATAGGATTATAATCGCAAAACTGTTTACAAAGTGTGGTGTATAGGGTATAATAATCGCAGGAAGGTGATTGCTATGATTCTTCGGCCGATGTATATTGAAAAAATCATGCCCTATGTGGATACGCCGTTTGTTAAGGTACTCTCAGGTGTTCGGCGCTGTGGCAAGTCTACTATATTGAAAATGATCGCGGAGGAACTACGAAAACGCGGCGTCCCAGACGAGCGGATACTGACATACAATTTTGATTCCATGCAACACGAGGACATCAAGACGGCAAAGCTCTTGTATGAAGCTGTGAAACAAAAGCTTTCTCCGGATAGCAAGACTTATCTGTTTTTAGATGAAATACAAGAGGTCAAGTCATGGGAAAAAGCCGTTAATTCTTTTATGACAGACTTCGATGTGGACATATATGTGACCGGCTCAAACTCCCGCATGTTGTCTTCGGAAATTTCAACCTACCTGACAGGCCGGTATATATCCATCCGCGTCTTTCCGTTATCCTTTGCGGAGTATTTGGAGTTTAGAAAGCATTATACTATTCCACTTTCACCTCTTAGCCAGAAGGAAGAATTTGCACGGTATCTGCGTTTTGGAGGTTTTCCTGCCATTCACCTGCAAGAATACACGCAAGATGAAGCGTACTCGATTGTAAGTGATATCTACAACTCCACAATATTCACAGACATCGTAAAACGCAATCAAGTCCGTAAGATTGATCAACTAGAAAGAATCGTCAAATTTGCTTTTGACAATGTGGGCCGGACGTTTTCCGCCGCATCTATCGCTAAATATCTGAAAAATGAACAGCGTTCCATAGACAATGAAACGGTGTACAGCTATCTGAGCAAGCTGGAAAGCGCATTTATCCTGCATCGTTGCTCACGATATGATATTCAGGGCAAGGAGCATTTGAAAACGCAAGAAAAATTCTACCTTATCGACCCGGCGTTTAAGTACAGCGTCCTCGGCTATACGCCGGGTAGCGTCGCGGCCATGTTAGAAAACCTTGTTTGCCTTGAGCTTCTGCGACGCGGGTATGACGTCAGCGTTGGCAAAATCGGTAGCGCTGAGATTGATTTTGTTGCTACGCGGCAGGAAAACAAGCTGTACATTCAGATAGCGGAACGGATTGAACGGGAGGAAACTGAGCAGCGGGAGTATGGCAAACTTCTTAGCATAGCTGATAATTACCCAAAGTATGTCTTGAGAGCGGATGAATTCGCAGGCGGTAATTACCAAGGTGTCAAGACCATGCACGTCGCGGATTTTTTGTTGAGCGGGGAATATTAGAATCGTTTATTGAAAAGCGGTCCCGCCATATCCGTCACCCCTTTTCATTGCTCAATATCCCATCTCTGTTCTTTATACAACACTGTATTATTTATGCCGTCACGTCACGGACAGCTCAGAACGCCTTCAGACCAGAGACAAGCACCGCATGTTGGCTTGACATTACCGAAGCAGTCGGCTTGATTGTCGTCGCGATAATCACAGCCGCCGCACTGTGTACAGGGCGAAAACTCAAACTTA
>Ga0123355_10010307_pt1 | contig 14304 bp, 7 predicted proteins | sample TergutEmb28metaG_3_FD_89872 | JGI IMG/M metagenome (GOLD analysis project Ga0123355, IMG submission 89872) | Embiratermes neotenicus P1 segment gut microbial communities from Petit-Saut dam, French Guiana - Emb289 P1 | ecosystem: Host-associated > Arthropoda: Insects > Digestive system > Gut ...
CTCCTGAGGATGGATGTATTAACATCCGAAACATGTTGAGCATTAAATAATGAAATAATAAAGCAAGTGACATCAAGTTGGTCTCTCTTTATTCAACTAGCATAAAATTACATTCAAAGTATTAAAGTAACAAATTGAAGGTAACGCTGGATAAGAGGGATTAATTAAGTGGTAAATGAAGATATTTCTTAAAGTAGACTTTAGTGATTCTGTCTGTGCCTTCCTACGTCTGAAATTTATCCCTAATTTTAGAGTCTCCCCTTCGTCTTTTTTTTTGTTGTTTATTCCATTTATAACACATTTTTGTTTCTTCCATATTCCTGTATTCATTCCTTCAGTCCTCTCTATATATTTATTTACTGCTTCAATTTTATCGCCCTATTTGTAACAACAATTTGTGAAAGTACATTAAGCATCCGTGTGTATAAAGTTTACAATCTCAGAGACCCATTCTGTGAAACCTTCTGTTGTAGAACCGAAACAGCAGTAGGTAATGGGCTGATTCTATTGTCCATTCATTTGTCGTGGAAATGCAAAGCCTACGCACAAGCGTTTCAGCACCAGCATACTAATGCGTAACTTTAGGTATTAAAAGTGATGACTTTATTCAGTAAATCTGTTTGTGCGATAGTTCGGGTGGGGCGGTAATTCTGTTTATTTATTGTTTCACGGAACTAAGCCTGTGCGAATACAATCGCATGTCAAACACATGAAACTAAGTTCTGTGGATACAGTGAGGCTGGTAACTGGACCATAATGATGAGATTATTGACTTCATGGCTCTAAGCTAGCTTCGCTTCTTTTGTATTCGTACACAGGACAGCGCACAACATCATAATACATTAATTCGTGAAACGATTTGCTAAAATGAAAGAGGACTTTATTTTTTTAAATGACTCCAAACTAATCGAAAGACTGGGAATAAGTGCTCTGCTACTCTTGGGTCAGGGAAAGAATGTAAACGTACGTTGTGGACTGATATCAGATTCCTGCCCCTGCACCTTCACTGCCTACATGACACACATTTCCTCCAATAATAGTGAGAGCGCACAGCAGTGAAGGAACGATGGCCAGGGAGAGGTGGTAGGAATGCAGAGGGCGGTACTTGCTAGGCAGAGGGGTGAGGGAGTGTCTTTCCTCATTCTTTTCCTGAACCGAATTTAGCGTGGAACTTTCAGAATTTCGTAAAATCCGCAGGTTCTTGCAGTGTTTGTAAAATACAGTAAGTGGATCCTATTCCGAGCCAGTTGAATCCATTTCATATCGCCATATTTTGTGTGTAAAATACGTGTTGGTAACAGGTAATGTGTTTCCATCTACGCTAATGACCATTCTCACTGTACATGTACCATTTCACTCTGCTTCAAGCATGCAGCATTGACCACAAGTCGTGCATTAGGGTTTGTTAGGACGTAATTTCAATCCGAATAATACAGTGTTATTTAAGAGGTTATTTTTAGAGTAATGCGCTCAGAGTGTATTAAATAACGACTACAGTTAAAGTTCCATCGTGCCTATCATGTCCACTGAAATTAATCGAAATAACGTTGTCAGAACAAGCGTGTTGGTTACAATATTTTGTTCAAAACTGCTTTCTTAAGTTTGGAGATACGAAGTTAAACTGCATTAAGGTCACTTTTGCTTAGTTAAAGAAAAGATAAAGTGATCCCGTTTCAGGCCCGGTCTGGCCCAGAGGGTGGGTAGAGGTATAGCTCTACTCTTCCATGACCGCAGCACTAGAAGAGGGTGAGAGGTCAGCAGTACGCCCCGGCCGCACTTTACCCCCGGGAAAGATCCGGTACCCGTTGTGCTCGAGGCTGGTTGGCCCCCAGAGCCGGTCTGGAAGGCCGGAAAATCTCCCCCCCCCGGATTCGATCCGCGGATCGTTCAGCACGTAGCCAGTCACTATACCGACTAAGCTACCCGGCCGACACTTTTGCTTAGTTACATAAAAAGTAAGACGCACTGGGACAAATTTTTTGGGTAAGAAACGAGCTTCAGTATCTACCCGCCAAATATTTTCTATGTTCTCACATCTAAAAATGTCTTGGCCATAACACACAAGTTACTTGGGAGGTGCACACTGAGTGCATGTGGCTCAGTTTGTATTGGTATATTGGGGTGTGATTCTTATTCTACTTAACGACAGTATGCGAACTTCACAATTTGCATAACGTCTGAGGAGAGTGCAAAATGATTATGAATTGCAAGCTGTTAAGGAATTAGACAGTCGTGAAGTGTTTCGATTTCCTGTCACCACTTTCACACGGAGAAGATAGAAGACTGCAGTAACTCAGTTAAGACAAGTGGCAGATATCCAGACTTTTCACATTCGGAATGTAAATCTAAGTGTTACTGATATACTGGGTACGTAATGACATTATTTATACCCAAATGCCCAAATTAGTACAACAAGACATAACAAATCTGATTCCGACTATAAATTTGATGTTTTCCGTCCCGAAGTGTTATAAAATATAAATACAACACGGCAGTCGATAACACAACACTTTATTTATATACAAAAATAGTATATTTTGTCAGGGCGACATGTTTCGACCTTATAAACAACTCTTGGATCTGTCTTCTTGGAGGGCCTGAGGATGACCTTATAAGGTCGAAACATGTCGCCATGACAAAATATAGTATTTTTGTACATAAATAAAGTGTTGTGTTATCGACAGATGTTTCGTATTTATAAATCTTATGCCGCAATTACAGAACTAGACAGCGCGCAAGTAATCAATACCAGACCATAAAAGGAACAATCGGACAAAGAGAAGAAATCTAAATACAGAAGGAACCAGGTACTAATACAACCATAACGAACAGAGTAAGCAGGAATGTAATCAGAAAACCACAAACTAAAGTAACACACTAACACACATTACATGCTTAGAACCCCTAATTCTAAACATAGGTGCATAGTATATCACTTATTGATCACTTTATATATATATATACATATATATATGTTGCCAATCGCAACACACATTGTAAACCATCTGAGATCCCAAATGCGCGCAGCCACATAGTAAAATCTCCATGGTTCTTAGCGTGGCCTGATGATGACTTTGTAAGTCGAAACATGTCGCTGTAACCTATGCTATTAATTTATATAGTTGTGTTGACCGAATCACATATTAAAAAGTGGTTATACTGAGTATTTATACCGTTTTGTTTGACTGTTATATAACACTTAAAATTGACGGAAAATTAATGAAATACGTAATCATTTATACGTAGGTTTGTGGTAGCTTGAATTTGATTTGGGGACACAAGGACCTCGAGATGTGGTCACTCTAGTTAGAAGTAGATATTAATTACTGTATGTTAATCAGTGTCACCGAAAATATCTTTCATAATTTCTGTAAATTTTAACGTCAAAGCAAGAGACCAATTCATAACCCGATCGTACATTGAATGAAAGCTTTGTTGCGTTCCATAAATATTTTCTGTCTGTACACAGCCAGATTTTATTAAATTCCTCCCCATGGCCTCTTACGGATTTCATATAGAAACAGGCTTCCTTTCCTTCCAGCGCACAAACCAAGCAACTCTGTGACGTTGTCGAAAATATATCAATAACCTTATCTCCTGCCGCCCCTTCGAAATCCATTCCCTTTTTATCTACAGCCCGGATTGCAGCTTGATGTTTTTCGTCTCTGTTATTGACAGAATTGCAGAAGTAATTTTGTAACAATTTCTGCCTTTTTGGAATGCTCAGTCCTGGCAATACAACTATTTAGGTTTCTAAAATGAAGTTGCTGGATAATTCAAGAAAGTAGTAAAGTTTCAATGTTGGCTAAATGTACATATCTCTTTCTTCTTCTTAGTACGGCTCTACAAATCTTAATGCAGAGTTTTGGCCTTCCCAACCACTTCCTTCCATTTTCTTCTATCCTGGACAAGAGTCTTCTAGTTTGGCACTTTTAACCTCTGTATATCTTTTTTAACATCATCCTCCCAGCGTATCTTTGGTCTCCGCATTGGCCTCTTGGAAATGTATTTCCAGGAGTGTATTGCTTTGACCATTCTTGTTTCTTGCATTCTTTCAATATGACCATACCATCCTAACTTTTGCACTCTGGCGAAGTTTATTATGTTCTCATGTTTTATTAGTTTATCCAAACACATCTCTTTACATTTCAAAATTATTGGAAACTTTTTCGATTTCTAACGAGTATTTTGATAGAAGAGTGTGTATGGATTAACGCCAGATATTGTTCAAATATGAACGATTGCTTATCAAAATTTGGTGTTTAATTACAATCAGTGCAACAAGCCTGTAGCGCGAACGTCGGCCGATTATAAGTATGGAAGATAAGTTTGTAAAACTTTTTTCTAAAGAGTGACGACAGCAAGGGTTTTTACAGAATGTCTCTGAAATTGTGAGAGCACATAAATTGCTCGATTTATAAGTTTCTGAAGCAGAATTTCAATCAAAAAGACAATTTTGGAACAGACCCATATTTTGAATTCTTGGATTTCTTAGAGATACATAGTTTGTAAACAAAGATACACGATCAGAACCACCGCTGAGACAAGTTCGTTTGGCAGTGCACATTTTTAAAGTAACCACCTGAACCTGTTTACGGCCGTCCAAAATGTCTGTCTATTGCAGCACATCGTTACAGAATTACGTCATTTTCTGTACATGTCTTGACGTCAATCAGACAATTTGTAGTTACGTACGTGGGTAAGGAAATTACGAAATTCCATGTTGAATTTGAATATTGTTTGATGTGTGGTTGACCGTGCATCGTAGTTCAACGTGGAATAAGAAACCAACTAGATGTAACTTAGTATTATATTTATTTCTCCTTTATAAGTTACTCAACATGTTTCGGGCTACCTTGTGCCAATCCTCAGGAGCTGACGACTTAGAGGTATTTTTGCCGCGTACGATGTAGTGCCGTGGCTGTGTAGGTGGTCAGATCCGGTTGGCTGGTTGTGTGTCCATTGGGGAGTACGTAGCACACTACGTGTGTTACGTGTACTACGTGGAGACCAGTATGGGCTGGGCATGTGGCTCGTATGATTGAGGAGAGGGGGTATATAGGGTCTTGCTGGGGAAACCGGAGGGAAGGAACCACTGGGTAGACCTAGACGTAGATGAGTGGATAATATTAGGATGGATCTCCAGGAGGTGGGATGTGGGTATATGCACTGGATTGGGCTGGCCCAGGATGGAGACAGTTGGCGGACGCTTGTGAGTGCGGTAATGAACCTTCGGGTTCTATGAAATGCGGGGAATTTCTTGACTAGCTGCAAACCAATTAGCTTCTCAAGAAGGACTCTGCACCATGGAGTAAGTAAGTGCAGGCCAGTAGTGCATTGCGCAACACTGAAACAGCGGACTAACTTACCGGACATGTCGTTGAACGCCAAACTTCTCCTCCATCAGCTTGAATACTCAGGGTACGACCCACCCTCAGAGACGTCGTGGACAGCGTTCAGTGTGGTTATAATCCTCTTATGCCTGCTCTGTGCCTGGAACGCCCACGTTCTGGGAGGTTAGACTTCAATTGCCCTCCCTACCTTGCCTTTACCGCTGAGTTACATCACTCGTTGTTCTTGCCCACCGGGTGTAGTTCCCGACATTGATGGGCGATATGTGGAAATCCGCATTGGCACAAGTTAATGGCTTCGTTGGAATTCCATTAGCGAACCTTGCCGTGATTTGGGAGTCAGTTCCTTGTCAGTGAATCCAAGTGCGTTGTACGCACGTAGGATTGCTGCTGCATACTCAAAGAGACATGATGTCTCGCCGAGGACGTTGCAGTTGCCACAGAAGACGTAACACTACTTGCGTAAGCCACGGCTAGGTAGGGATCACCCCGGGACTCAAAAATTAAACGGAAAGCAGAAATGAATTCATAAGAGCGGGAAGTAAGTTAGCATTAACCTTTTGGCACCAGAATTATTTTTTTAATTTTAGCACACCCTGTATATAAAATGTGAATAAAACATGAACCAAACACGTTAGAATTATGAAACAAACTGCATTTTGAAGAGAAAAAAACGGAGAGTATATACCATGTTTAAAATAATCAGTAACTATATTTGTTATATTTGTTGAATAAATACATTAAATGCAACGTTTGGAGGTTAGCATCCTAGACGGTAGGACGCAAGGGCTGTAAAGGTTAAAGATATTTCTGATGGACCAGTGCGATTGACTTCATGCTCCTACCGAATCTGGCCTGTCGAAATAATCCATTTTACTCTTTAGGCATGAATATGGGTAAATCCCGGCTCATCTTTGGACAGGATGGAAGAGACAAAAATTTATTCCCTTACACTGAATTCGAATCTCGGTTGTCCATATCGCAACCAAAGCAAATATATAAATTTATCAGTCATGCATTTCATCCAGGAAAATTTCAGTATTTATTCCGCTTCATGTCCTAATGCTTCACTTTTGGAGACGAAAACTCCGTTGAACAGCAGGCTGTTTGGATTGGAGTCTATTTGAAGGAAGTGGTGGAGAGAGAAAACTCTGCCCTGGCCGAGATTTGAACCCGTAACCCAGCACGTTACTAACTTGCCTGACCCAGTGTCCTGAAACAGCCAATAGGCATATATTCTTGGGTGTATTTTGTGTTGCCTGAAACTATTTCTTCTAACGTCATGCTGTTAATAAAATTAATCTTGCTATAACGGTAACTTTTATGTCTCGAGATCAGAATGCAGGACGAATTCACAGTGTGCGGAATGATAATAGTACCTTCGAGAGGGTGGAAGAGTTTAAATATTTGGGAACAACTTTAACAAATCAAAATTCTATTGCGGAAAAAATTAAGAGCAGATAGATGTCAGGAAGTGCTTGCTATCATTCGGTGCAGAATCTTTTGTCTTCCAGGTTGCTATCCAAAAATTTAAAGATCAAAATATATAGAATTGTAATTTTGCGTGTTGTTTTTTATGGGTTTGAAACTTGGTCGTTGACATTGCGGGAGGAAAGGAAGTTGAGGGTGTTTGAGAACATGGTGTTGAGGAGAATATTTGGACCGAGGAGGGACGAGGTAACGGGGGGGTGTAGGAGACTGCATAACGAGGAGCTAAATGATTTGTACTCCTCACCCAATAGTGTGCGGGTGATAAAATCGAGAAGAATGAGATGGACTGGGCATGTGGCGCTTGTGGGTGAGGAGAGGAGTGTGTATAGGTTGTTGGTGGGGAAACCGGAGGGAAAGAGACTACTGGACCTAGGCGTAGATGGGTGGATAATATTAGGAGGGATCTGCTGGAGGTAGGATGTGGGTATACGGACTGGATTGGGCTGGCTCAGGATAGAGTCAGTTGGTGGACGTTTTTGAGTGCGGTAACGAACATTCGGGTTCTGTGAAATGCGGGGAATTTCTTGACTAGCTACAAACGAGTTAATTTCTCAAGAAGGACTCTGCGCCATGGAGTAAGTAAGTAAGTAAGTAAGTAAGTATAACAGTAACTTTAGATTTATAAATATCAAAAAGTGCTTTATACTAATCTTAGTATGTTCGGGCTGTGGCCTATATTGCCGTTGTGATGTTGCGACTTCTTTGTTCGTTACTCAGTGAAGCAGATGGTGTCTAGTGCCTCTTAGTTTTCACCATCAAAGTTACAGCAATTCTAAAGTTATACGAGACAGCAGTTGGTAAGCTTATTCTAACTCAAAGCATGTTTAGAATCTTAATTTGTTCTTATTGCCACAAACCCTGCTGTATGGCGACAAATCTTCTTGTGCTAGGTATCGCTTTGTACGTGTTCACGAAGCAATTCTCACTCTGAATTCAGTTTATGTTTTTAATGTAACCTCTTCACAGATGTGCTGAATCCAGCCAGCTGTTTTCCTATAATAAGAATATTTGACATTTTGTAGCTGTCTCTGTGGGTAACTGTTATGGTTTCCGGTACTGGCATGTTGTGTAATTCTGGATTATTGTAATCATTTATTAGTGTGTTTAGGGGGCTTATATTGTTCTAAGGTAAGGTAAATTGTACCCTTGTACAGGCAATCAGGCACTGTACAGGCCGTAGGGCCCATAGGGAGAGTAGAGGTATAGCTCTACTCTTTCTTGACCGCGGCACTAGAAGGGGTGAAGGGTCAGCGTCACGCCCCGGCCGCTCTTTACCCCGGGAAAGACCCGGTACCCACTGTATAGGAGGCTGGGTAGGCCCCAGGGCCGTTCTGGACAGATGAAGAAAATCTCGCCCTCACCGGGATTCGTTCCCCGGACGGTCCAGCCCGTAGCCAGTCGCTATACCGACTACGCTAACCGGCCCACATATATTGTTGTGCCGTAGTCTTTATGTAATTTATGTAAAGTAGAATCTGTCGCATAACACGGGTTGAGTAGCGGTCGATGGCATTTCCAGCATGTTGCTTGTGCGTTGTAAATACGAACATGCGCGCGAAATTTTATGTTTAATGGATGGACTGTTCCGATTTTTTAAATTACTGTTGCTGTAGGCACCGCGTACGTTCCTGGTTAGTGTTCGGAGATTCTCTGATCCAGTGTATATTATCCGTATTCCACAAGGGTGTGTGAGGCAAGCAACATACACAGCTAAATCTTCCAGCCACAAACTCTTTTTAAAGTGAAAAAATTATTATATTCCTTCATACTTAGGTGCGTACACGTGTATGTTTCATGTACGTTACTTTGAGAATCTGACAATATCTGTCTTTTAAGAAACAATGACAAAAATTGTGATGCATTGTAGCAGCTGTTAGACTGAACGTTGCTAAAAAAAAAAGTCGAAAAAAGGTCCCGAAATCAGTTACAACGTGTGATTTAGTTGAAAGTACAAGAGGTGAAATAAAAAAAAAAATTCACTTTTCCCTACTTCTTTGAAGGGAACGTGTGTTCCTTTCATCGTTTTTATCATTTGTCACTCCAAACGGTACTTTGTTGTTGCCCTGAAGCGCATTTGTAATTCAGCAATGACAGTCAGCTTCGTCAAGTCTCTCCTTCTGTCCGTCTGTCCATATTACTCTTAATCCACGCGAAATAATTCGGCTGCTACTAGATGGCAAGTTTTACCAACTTTTGTCCACCAAACTGATGGTTTTTGCTGATATCGGACTAAGGAACTTACAATATACGTGTAACTACATGAATACCTGCGTCTGTGTACTTTGTCACACTCCTTAGGAGTTCGCAGTGTATAACCAACAAGTTGCAACGTTTCACAATTTATTTACTCCTGTAAGGCGCTCTACATGTTTCAGACGGTTTTTCCGTCCATCATCAGGAGATCAAAACTACACATACAGTGTCAGGCATTTGTCAGACCGTTACTGCTACCTGCTGCTAGCAGCAGATAGCAGTAACGGTCTGACAAATGCCTGACACTGTATGTGCAGTTTTGATCTCCTGATGATGGACGGAAAAACCGTCTGAAACATGTAGAGCGTATAAGGTGAAGAGAGAGAGAGAGAGAGAGAGAGAGAGAGATAACCAACAAGATTCAACTAATTTCGTTGTTTATTACTAATTGCATTAGTAGCGTCATGTTAGTTCTCTCTCTTCACCTTATATTCAAGATGCAAGGTCACAAGAATCTGAAACCTGTAGAGCGTCTTACAGAAATAAATAAAGTGTGAAACGTTGCATCTTGTTGATTATACACTGCGGATATATTAGCGATGCACGGACATATGAGTGTTAAACCCCTTACTATATAAGAAAAAGAATTTCAATATTTCGCCTTTTACGAGATAAAGTGAATAAGTGGACCTACGTCGCGGTCAGAAAGGCTAAAGAAACAGCTGACGCTATGAAAATAATGTGGTAACTCGGATATGTCGAGTGACCAAGGTATACATAGCTGTATTTTCTGTCTTGTTTGATCTTGTAAACAATTTCCTGTTAACGTGTTCTATCCGTACTGTTCTAAACATTCTTTTCTTTTCGAAAGTTGTAGTTGTCACGTAAATACTTTGTATCTAATACGGCTCATAAATGTGAAAACCGCACTCTTACTCACGAAAGGTATTTCTGCTGATATAATTCCTTCTCGTCTGAACCACAAATATTTTTATTTGGTGCGTAATTTTAAGGCTTTGAAGTTTGTTTGAAAATAATTTCTCTTTAATAGTGGCTGATCAATAAATATGCAGCGGTAAAGGCTTACTTTATGAATCATTTTAACCGTCCGTTGCTGCATGTGACGGTATTTGTGTTCTAGAGTAGCAGGAATACATGAGAAGCGACCCAGAGTTTTCACGGTTTGTAGCTAACATTTCAAACATCTCTTTGAGAGACACTATCTGGGCTTTTTGAAGCTGGATTCATACAAATGTATTTCATGTTGAATGTCTCTTTTTGTGGGGTAGGCAGGGTAGGGATGACGGGAAAAAAGGATCGAAATTCGATATGTGGTATATACTACCACAATCTATCTACGTGTAACCAAATCATCCGTTGGTACTACGAATTTTTCCTCCGTTTCAATTTTCACCTCTTGCTCCATATGCAAATTTTGTCATGATGCTTACAACAGCTGACGTCCCACCCCGCCTCCCTCCCCACCCCACCCCCCTTCTTCCTACTGAAGTAGATTCATTGAAAGTCTAATGCTGAGTGAAGGCGCTAGGATCCATATTGGAACAGCAGCTTCAAGTATGAGTGTCACAGGTAAAGTTAAAAAAATCGATGCTGTCACATCTGTACGAAAAAAAACCCTAAAATTGTTGGAAGCTTCTGCTCGAAAAGACAGGCAGGTGATGCCTTCGTGATTTCTGTCGGAGTAAATGGGCTTATTGGATCTGAATTTCAGCAGTTCGTGAACGGATGATGACAGGTTTATGTAGATCGCGAAATGAATATGGACGTCCAACTTTCATCAAACGTAACTGTAACTCTTTTTTTTTTCAAATGAAGCCAACTAGGTGCACACTACTTCTTAGTATATTTATTTCAACTTCTCTACATGTTTCGGGCAACTGTGTGCCTATCATCATGAGAAGTTACTTTATGTATGCGACGCTAGTATTTTTCACCCTGTATGGGTGGCCGTCTGGTCTGCTGGTTGGGATGAGACTCAGTCTCATCCCAACCAGCAGGCCAGACAGCCACCCATACGTGCATAGTAAAAAATACTAGTGCCGCATAGATAACAGTAAGTTCTCCTGATGATGGGCACATAGTTGCCCGAAACATGTGGAGAAGGTGAAATAAATATATTAAGAAGTAGTGTGCACTTAGTTGGCTTCATTTGAAAAAGGATTATACAAGGATGCACGGTCAACAAAGCATAAAAATCTGTAACTTCTCCCAGTTGTATATCGCGTGACGCACGTGTTACTGTGTGGTCATAAAGTGCTTGTCTGCGGTATGAACTGTTGGGTATTAATTCATACAAATTCAATTATTTATTTGTGGTGCATACGTCCCGATCGACGCTCAAAGCAATACAGCAGCGCTGAAGTTTTGCAGATATGACGCATTTTATCCTCTCTATAGTTTTAAACGCTGGTAACACTGTAATATTACAATAAAACCTATTTAATGATTCTTTCTGACTGAATTTATTTTGAGCGGAGTGGCTACTCTAATTAAGAAATTAAAATAGATTCCTGGAATCCAGAATCTCTTGAGAGTACCTAAGAGAGCCCACATATGGTCCTTGCTCTGAAACAGACTGCTTGATTTCTTTTATATTTTCCTAAAATAGACTTCATATCTCCCTACAGTCTACCCCCACGTCTCCTATTTGCTCTTCCCTTCCAATTTTATTCGACCAAAATATTGTGTGTGTTTCGTTTTGGTACGTATGTGACATTTGCCCTGCTCAGTTCGCCCCACTTGGCTTTGTCACTTAATTATAATTTGTAGAGAGTTTCAGATTCCTTGTTTTACTGTATGCAACCTTCATTATTTACAAAATTTCCCCTTAACCATTTAGGGTTCAATGATCCCAGAAACTTTATCAGCACCAACAAATGCACCATTCTATATATTGTGTATTTCACTATTAACTTGCCATCCTCGGGGTGTTAAGCACCAAGAGGATGGTAATTGGGCCAGACATGTAGGAGAAAATAAATAGTAATATAGTAATATATTGATCTATGCATTTTTGGCGTTGAAAGACCTTGTAAGTCAATTCACAGTGCACCGAATGAACAGTATTAAGTGTGATGATCGTATTCAGTATAAAGTGGTTTATTCAATCTTAACCCTTTGACGCCTAACGACCCCTATAGCGGTCGTACCGCACCGCTAACTTCTAAACGTTGCATTTTATATATTTATTCAACAAATATAGGTACTGAATATTTTAAACATGGTATATACTCTCCTTTTTTATCTCTTCAAAATGCAGTTTGTTTCATAATTTTAACGTATTTGGTCCTTGTTTTATTCACATTTTATATACAGTGTGTGCTAAAATTTAAAAAAATAATTCCGGCGCCAAAAGGTTAATTGTAAAAATTTTGCTAATTTAAATTATACATAATTGGGACGATATATAAATTATATTAGTGTACTAAGTTTATGTCATATCTGCCTTTATCGTAATTAACATATTTTTATTTTGTCAGATGTTTTCGAGGTTCAAGGTTTTCGTTCTGAAATTGTGAATCTTAAAATACGATAATAGCACTATGCTTAATATATGGTTAATATATACTGAATATGTACAAAAACGTTTAATATTACTTACGGTATGTTGAGTGTATTGTTGGTTTCGGTACACACGTGGCACACTGACATCTTATGACTGAGCAAGATCGTAACAAGTATAGGGAGTTACAAAGTCCTTCGTCCTCTATCGACGTTGTTATATATTATTGTATTGAATATTGTGTTGGGTTTTACGGTGCACGTTGAATTAATTTGATGGTTTACTCTCGTTTCATTATAAGTATAAAATCTTTCGAAAGTAGGCTGTACATTAACCCACGCATTTTAATTAAATGGAGGACTTCTATAATGTCATATATAGGAAAAATGATCTCTTGATTCTACAGTAGATTTTGTGCGAATTTTGAATTTTTTTTGTTCCCGCTTTTAAAGTCCTGAAAATACTCTTTTGAAACATACGTAAAAGGGGTTGCCATTCTGTCCGATACAATTCATGATGTAATCTGGGCAGGTTAATTGGTAGATACCGCATTTATGAAATATTTTATTTTTAGTGTTTTTAACTCAATAAGTTTTCTTTAGCATTTTTATTCTTAAAATAAATTTTGAGGCGAGAATTCTTAAACAGTTTTGCAGTAAATTTGTTTTGTTTGCCAACTTATGTAAGTTTTGTCCATTATTTAGCAATTTATTCTTCTTACATTCTTTTTCTTTTTTTTCACTCCTTTTGAATGACCTTATTCAATTTTGCGTAACATATTTATTATTACATAGATTTTTTTATAGTACGGCATTTTCTTTTTCAAAATCTTCTATGGGATACGTTAACATACCATTGGTACCATTGGTCAAATATCTAATAGCTGCTAATTTATGCCCTGGGGAGTGCCATGATCCGTTTGGGATAATATTGTCTGTTGCAGTTGGTTTTCTATATAAGGCAAATTTTATATTGTTTTCTTCTTTTGCAATTGTAATATCTAAAATAATAATGTTATTTTCTGAATCTTACTCAATAGTAAATTGCATTAAAGTTGTCAAATTGTTGAACTTGTTTAAAACTTCATGTATATTGTATGTATTAGAAAGATAAACCATAAGAATATCATCGACATATCTGTGAGTTCCAATTATCCTATCATGTGTCAATAAAATGTTGAAATATTTCTATTTTTAAAAGTTTTGTGAGTATATTTTCGAAAGATGGCAAGGCCTTCTGCCTGAATGTACTGAAATATTTGTACTGAAAATAATTTTGTTGCGCCAGAATTCTACCGTACTTTATATATTATTGACTTCATTCTTCAACAAGTGTATTTTTATTGCACATTAATTAGATGATTTCCAGCAATTCTTTGGCGGGCACGGTCGAATACGAGTAGGTAATATCAAAAGAGACAAATTTCTGTCTTTATTATGTGGGATTGCAAGGAGATCACTTTAAACTGTATTGTGGTCTTTACATTAGAGGCTTTGGTAAGTGGAATATACTTACTTACTTACTTACTCCATGGGGCAGAGTCCTTCTTGAGAAGCTAACTGGTTCTGCAGCTAGTCAAGAAATTCCCCGCACTTTATGGAACCCGAAGGTTCATCACCGTAATCACAAGTGCCCGCCACCTGTCCCTATCCTGAGCCAACTCCATCCAGTCTCCACCCCCTCTCACTTCCCGAAGATCCATCTTAATATTATCCTCCCATCTACGTCTAGGTCTCCCCAATGGCC
>Ga0123355_10010309_pt1 | contig 14303 bp, 15 predicted proteins | sample TergutEmb28metaG_3_FD_89872 | JGI IMG/M metagenome (GOLD analysis project Ga0123355, IMG submission 89872) | Embiratermes neotenicus P1 segment gut microbial communities from Petit-Saut dam, French Guiana - Emb289 P1 | ecosystem: Host-associated > Arthropoda: Insects > Digestive system > Gut ...
ACTACTTGCAAAAGTATCAATACAGGGAACGATGCAAAAAATATCAACGAAAGCGTCAAATTAAGCATCAGCATGTATACAATTGTCACCAGCAGCATAATCACATCTGCAATCATGCGTAAGCCGCCGCCTGCAACAAGGTTTACAGCGGCGGGTAAATCGTTGGAATAAACAGAAAGCGATTCGCCGCTGTTTGTCTTTTCAAATGCGGCAAACGGCTTTTGCAAAAAATATTTAGCGAAATTGTCGCGGAAGCGGTAACCTGCACGCCCCGCAAACCGCCCCAGTATCAGTGCCGACACCGCAGACGCAATGCCTCTGACTACATAAAGTGCGGTTATCAGCCCGAATAATTGCAAAATGATAGTCGTGTCAAAATCCAGCGCCGCTTGTGCCATATCACCGGTTATGCGTGTAATCACCACGAGGGTTACAGATGTGATAAGGGCCAGAATTAAGTAGATTGCCAGAAAACTTTTGTACCGCTGGTGCTGCTTTTTTAGGGTTTTGAAAAGTAATCCCATAAATGCCTCCTTAAAGTGTTGGTTGAATGTGTTTGATGTTGTTAAATTATAATTTAACATTGTTATGGTGTCAAGTAGAAATTTAACAATATAAATTATAATTTAATGCAGGCTTAATTTACTAGGCATTTTTACCCCCTGACGGCACATTCAATCTGCCGTCAGGGGGTAGGCAACAATATCATTTGGCTAAACTATACCCCCTGATATCACATTCAATGTGCTATCAGGGGGTATGTGGCATTTACCATTTAAGCAGTGGCAGTATATCTTTTTGCAGTTCGCACATTTCGTTTATCATGGCTACTGCGTTATGATAACTTGAAATGGTTGGGTCAAGGAGCACCGCTTGCAGCAACTTGTTGCGGGATTGCTCTTGATAGGCATCAATAACCAGTTTGTGGATTGCCCCCTGGTTACTAATCATTTGGGCAACTGCTGTAGGAAGTGGGTCGCAGATATGCGGGTGAATACCGTTTCCGTCAACCATTGCAGGTAGTTCGATAACCATGCCTTCCGGTAAATCTTTGGCATAGCCCCTGTTTGGCATGTTAACCGAGCCTACTTCTAACGGTTTGTTAAAGAAAATAGCTTCAGCAATAGGGATTCCGTACTCGCCGGAGCCATAAATTTCGCCGTCTGCCTTAAAAGCATCTTCGTAAGTCTCTTCGTCCGCTTTGGTTTCTGTAAATAAGTCGTAGTTGCTACCGTGGGCGAAAGAATAAACAAATGGCGGCGCATTGCGCGTTTCCCAAGGCTTATCTACTACCGGGTCAAAATAATATTGCGCTTTTGCACTGGCCAAAAAGTCGTCGCTCCAGGCAATGTACTCCCCAATGTGGTTGGTTCCCGGGTATGGCCAAAGCCCGTATGTTCTAAACATGATGCGCGACAACGCCATATCGTCCCACAAGGCGAGGGAGTATGCCTTTTTTTCCGCTTCCCGCAGTTTTGGATACAAGTCTTCTTTTGTATCCTTGTCCCATATTTTTGTAAACCAGCCAAAATGGTTAAGCCCAACGCAATTATAGCCAATTTTTTCGCGCGGCATTTGCAGCAGCATACTGAGTTGATCTGCGCCCATCATTTCGCCGTGGCACAGCCCCACAACTTTAATGCTGCTAAGCCGCGCTATGCCTTCCACCAGCTTGGCTTCGGGATTGGTGTAGTTTAGCATCCAGGCATTGGGGCATCCTTTTTCCATTGCGCGGGCTATTTCAAGCAGCGGCGGCAGGTTGCGCAAAGTATGGAACATGCTGCCCGGGCCGCCGTTTTCCCCATAAACTTGCCTAAAACCATAGCGGCGCGGTATATGGAAGTCTTGCGACCAGTAATGATAACGCTCCACTTCGATAGCAGTGATCACAAAATCCGCACCGTCAACGGCTTCTTGCAAATTTAATGTAGACGTTAACGTGATTTTGCGGTTTAATCGTTTCGCAATTTTTTCGCAAAAGCTTTTTGAAAGCTCCAGCGGCTTTTCTTTAATGTCCATTAAACACATTTCAACATCAACTGTAGCAAATAGTTCGCTACGCAAAACGTCAACGGCTGTGGCCGGGCAAAAACTTACACTGCCCGCTCCGATAAAACTGATTTTTACTTTTTTCATTTTGCATCTCCTTCAAAATGGGGCGCTGCCCCAAGCCCCGCCGCTCCGCAGGGAATAAATCCCTGCTACGCTTCCTTCGGGACGGGCGGGGACGCCCGTTTTTTATCTACCAATGCAATTGCGGTGGAATTTCAGTCTGCAATTAACATGTAATAGCTTACTTTCGCTTACCAGGCTTTACGGACTTTTTTTTACTCAACTTTTTACCCTTTGGGGCAACGTCCGGCCTACTAAGCGGAATTTTACCATGTTTTTGAACTGATGCTTGCTTTTGCCTTACAGCCTTTGGCGGTCTAATCAACGCCTTGGGGTCATGCCCAATCAAATCTTTACGTCCGGCTTTTAATAACGCCGCTTTCACTATTTCGTAATTTGCGGGCAATCTGTATTGTATCAGCGCCCGCTGTGTTGTTTTCTCCCGCTGGCTTTTGGGGACGAACACCTTTTCCATGGTGCGGGGGTCTAGCCCTGTGTAATACATGCAAGTAGACAAAGTGCCCGGCGTGGGGTAAAAATCTTGTACTTGCTCGGGTTTATGGCCAACACTTTGCAGATATTCCGCCAGCTCTATAGCTTCATCAAGGCCACAGCCCGGGTGGCTGGACATGAGGTATGGCACAAGGTATTGGGCTTTGTTTAGCTTCCGGTTTGTCTCTTCGAATTTTTGTGCAAATTTTTTGTACTCGTCAAAATTTGGCTTGCCCATTGTGGCTAGCACCTTGCCGGAAACATGCTCCGGGGCAACTTTTAGCCTGCCGCTGATGTGATGGGCGCATAACTCTTGCAGGAATTTATCGCCCTTAGGGTCGTGAAGTACATAGTCATAGCGTATCCCCGAACGCACAAAAACTTTTTTTATTTTTGGCAATTCCCGCAGGGATTTGAGAAGTTTTAGATAATCTTCGTGGTCATACCGCAGGTTTTTGCATGGCGTGGGGGTTAAGCATTGCCGCTTGCAGGGCTTTGCGTTTTCCTTGCCCCACCTGTCGCAAGGCGGTGCACGAAAATTGGCGGTTGGGCCGCCCACATCGTGGATATATCCTTTAAATGTGGGGTCATATGTGAAATTTGCAGCCTCGGCAATGATGGATTTGTGGCTGCGGGCTTGTATCATCCGCCCTTGGTGGAAATTTAGTGCGCAAAAATTACACGCCCCAAAACAGCCACGGTTGCTTATGATGCTAAATTTTACTTCTTCTATTGCCGGTACGCCGCCTTCTGAGCCGTACATGGGGTGATAATCCCGCTCGTATGGCAGCGCGTAAACGCGGTCTAACTCTTGGGTGGTTAGGGGGTTGGCGGGTTTGTTTTGCACAACGTATACATTAGGGTAACTTTCGACCAATGTTTTTGCGGTTAAGTAATCTGTGTTTTGATATTGCAGCATAAAACTTTTTGCATATTCCTTTTTGGACTCCGCCGTGGGCTCTTTAATTGCTTTAAATACCGGCAAAATTATCGGCTTATCCAACATGGAAATGTCCTTTGTTTTAAATACGGTACCCGCAATAAACGTTATATCTTGCACCGCCAAGCCGCTTTCTAAAGCTTCGGCAATTTCCACTATTTGGTTTTCGCCCATGCCGTATACAATTAAATCTGCGGCAGAATCCAATAAAATAGAACGTCGCACGGCATTGTCCCAGTAATCATAATGGGCAAACCGCCGTAAGCTGGCTTCTAAGCCCCCAATTATAATGGGCGTGTTTTTGTAAACTTCGCGAATTTTATTGCAGTACACGATAGTGGCGCGGTTGGGGCGTTTTCCCAGCTGTCCGCCGGGCGAATACGCATCCGTCTTGCGTTTATGTAGCGATACAGAGTAATGGTTAACCATGGAATCGATATTGCCGCCCGTCACCAAAAAAGCGAGCCGTGGTTCGCCGAATGTACAAAAGTCGGAAGTGGTTTTCCAGTCCGGCTGCGCAACAATTGCCACGGTAAAACCACGCGATTCCAACACGCGAGCGATTATGCTTGCCCCAAATGACGGATGGTCTACATAGGCATCGCCTGTTACCAATACAAAATCCGGCTGACCAATTTCTTGTAATTCTTCCCTAGTTGTCGGCAAAAATGGCATTGTAAACCTGCCCCTTATTTTTTTTAATAAGTATAGCACAAAAATAACCGTCGTCTTTCAAATTTCCTAAGAATATGTCATAATATTCAAAAGGGGTGGGGCGAGTGGTCAAAAAGCCATATACAAAACCAAAAAAGCGAAGCGACATACGTTTGTACTTTGGGAAAAAATATTTCACGTTAAAAAAACACTTTAGCTGGCTTTTAGGCGGGTATAAATTTGCCGCCGTTTGCGACCAAGCACTGCCATTCAAATGTTATGCACACAAAGTCCCACTGTACCGCAAACTCAAAAACGTAGATATGTACTTGCAAACCAACAAAGTCATAAATTTAAGCATCGCCGTACCTAAAATAAATCTTGTAACGATACGCCCCGGCGAAACTTTTTCGTACTGGCGGATGATTGGCAAACCCACAAAACGTAAAGGCTACGCAGAGGGTATGATATTAAAAAGCGGCACGGTTACAACAGGCACCGGCGGCGGGCTTTGCCAGCTTTCTAATTTAATTTACTGGCTTACCATACACACACCGCTCACTGTACTAGAGCGACACCGCCACGGATACGACGTTTTCCCTGATTCAAACCGCACATTACCATTCGGCAGCGGCGCAACGTGTTTTTATAATTATGGCGACCTGGTCATACAAAACAACACCGCGCAAACATTTCAGCTGTCACTAGAGATAACGGACGAATTTCTCAAAGGCGCCTGGTTTAGCGACCAACCACCGGAATTTTCGTACAGCGTGTACGAGAAGGACCATGTGATGCAGTCCGAATTTTGGGGTGGATTCACGCGCCACAATGTCCTGTACAGGAAAAAATATGACCGTGCCAGCGGCAACCTTGTAGATGACGAATATGTTATTGAAAACCACGCAATTATGATGTATGCCCCGTTTATAGCAGATAGGGAGGTTAACCTGTGACAAAAATAACAAAAATCCTGGTAATAGACGATGACAAACACATCGCAGAATTAATATCACTATACCTACGCAAGGAAGGCTTCGAAACCAAAGAAGTATACAACGGCCGCGTAGCCGTAGAGACATTCCCAATATATGCACCGTCGTTGGTACTCCTTGACCTTATGTTGCCGGAAATGGACGGCTACCAAGTATGCAGGGAAATACGCCGCATAAGCACGGTGCCAATAATCATGCTTACCGCAAAAGGTGAAACTTTTGACAAGGTGCTTGGGCTGGAACTGGGCGCAGACGATTACATGGTAAAACCATTCGAGCCGAAGGAACTTGTTGCGCGTGTTAAAGCTGTACTGCGCCGCTTCGAAAATAAGCCCTCAGCAAGCCCCGGGGCCATAGTTTTTCCCAATTTATCTATTGACCCGGACAGGCTCATTGTCCTATATCACGGACAGCCACTGGAGTTACCGCCTAAAGAATTTGAGCTTTTGCACTATTTAGCTGGCCATCCCGGGCGGCCGTTTACCAGAGACCAATTGCTGTCTGCCGTTTGGGGGTATGATTTTGCCGGGGATACGCGTACCGTAGATGTACACATCAAACGCTTGCGCGAAAAAATGCGTAAAGCAGATACCTGGGAAATTAAAACCGTATGGGGGACAGGATATAAATTCGAGGAAGTGAAATCCTATGACGCTTAGAGAATTGCGAGAGCAGCAGGAACTGGAAACGCTTAGCCCAATAGCCACAAAAAGTGCACAAACCCGTGGGCGTAAAACCCTTGTCGAAAAATGTGAAATCCGTACAGAATTTCAAAAAGACCGCGACAGGATAACCCATAGCAAGGCGTTCCGCAGGCTTATGCACAAGACGCAGGTTTTTATTTCCCCGGAAGGTGATCACTATCGCACAAGGCTAACGCACACGCTGGAAGTTGCGCAAATAGCCCGCACAATTGCCCGGGCGTTAAAATTAAATGAAGATTTAACAGAAGCAATTGCCCTCGGGCATGACTTGGGGCATACACCCTTCGGGCATACAGGAGAAGATGCCCTTGATTTGCTTTTGCCGGGCGGTTTCAGGCATAACGAACAAAGCGTACGCGTTGTGGAAATTTTGGAAAACGAGGGTAGGGGACTTAACCTAACCTTTGAAGTTGTGGACGGTATATTGAACCACAAGACAATTTGCTCGCCTTCCACACCAGAGGGTAGGGTAGTGCAAGTTTCGGATAAAATTGCTTACATGAACCACGATCTTGATGATGCCATCCGTGCAAAGCTGCTGGGGCCAAGTGATTTGCCGCCATTTGTCGGGGAGCTGCTGGGGCCAACACCATCTAAACGCATAGACTTTTTGGTGAAAAATTTTGTAGAAAACAGCACGGGTAAAACTGAAATAGGTCTTTCTACGGACATTGCAAAGATTATGATAGCGTTAAGGGAATTCCTTTTTGCTAATGTATATGCAAATCAACTGCATCAAAAAGAGCGTAATAAGATAGGCACCATGTTGCAGCTATTGTTCGACTATTATATGGCCGACCCAGATGTGATGCCGCAAGAGTTCCAAAAGTGCGAAAACCTAACTCAATCTGTAGCGGATTACATCGCATGTATGACCGACCGTTTTGCCATGAAGCAGTTTAACGAAATTTTTATGCCATCTGCGTGGGAGGCGTAGAATTCTATTGCAGAATTACGTATACAAAAAACGCAGGCACAAGGGCATGCGTTTGTAATGTTTACGTAAAGGTTGTTACCAAGTTTGTAAAAAATCGTCATCATTTTAATTTGCGTAAAATTACCAGCTGGATGCTGTATTATAAGCTTCATGCACAGCGTTTTGGTGGTTACGCTCATGGCTGGTGTTGCCGTTGTGTGTGCGGGAATATAGGAAATGCATACACACATGCCCATTCATGCCGTTACCGCGGCTTCCGCCGCCATGGGGCATTCCACTCATAGAAGCTGCAAAAGTGCGCTCTCCAATTATAAGTAGCATTGGGCGTGGTTCCCAGCACCATCTGCCACCAAAAGCTTGGCGCAAAATATCGGTATCTTCCGTAGTTGTGGTAAACATATCCGCATGGCTACCATGGGAAAAACTAATCATTTGAAATGTTAAGCCGGTACGCACATCTATTACGGTAAGTGGTGTATGTTTAGGAATTAAGCTGCTCATTGTACTCCATGCAAGTAATTCTACTTGCCCGGGTAGGTCTGAATCGGATAGTTCGCGCAAAAATTCTGCGTACATATAACCTTGCATGCCATCATACTCTACGGCAAACCACACGCCGTCACGGAAGGCAACAATTTCTACTCTGCTACCTGCATTTACAGTTGTAATGCGTTCACCATCTGTGCTTGGGCTACAACGCAGGTTAAGACGTGCCGTTGTGACAAACGTTGCTTGTATTTTCTCATATTCGTCAAAATTTGCTGTGTCACCATAAATGTAGCCAACATCTTCGATTTCCAGTCCTAATACTGTGGTTGGTAGTAAAATGATACAAAATAATAAACTTGCTATAAACGCCTTAATGTACATATGTATGCCTCACTTTAGTTTTTATTTCCAATGGGGCGCTGCCCCAAACCCCGCCGCTCCGCAGGGAATGAATCCCTGCTATGCTTCCTCCGGGAAGCGGCGTAGCCGCTTTCTTGGAATTGTCCGTGAAGACATGTTAACACTTTCGTAACATCTTGTCAACAATTTTTTAAGCATATTGAAATCAAAATGAAAAATGGCTGTTATATGTTTGTAAACATACAACAACCACTGGGTTCGTTTCTTATAACTTTATTCTGCCGTCAAGCCATCTTTCAAAGCTTGCAACACTTTTTTTTCAATTCTGGAAACCTGAACCTGAGAAACCCCAATAGCTTTTGCCACTTCCATTTGAGTCTTATCTTGAAAATACCGTAATATAATGACCTGCCGCTCTTTAGGTTTTAGCCGCTCTATCAGCTGTTTTAATGTAAGAAGGTTTACGACTTTGTCGCTATCATCACGGTTTTGGCCATGTGCAATCTTGTCTATTAAAAATATGGGGCTGCCATCGCCTTGATATATCGTAGCGTGTAAGGATTCTATATCCAGCCCGGCTTCCATTGCTACAACTAATTCTTCTGTGCTAATACCGAGTTCTTGCGCAAGTTCATTCATGGTAGGCTGGCGTCCAAGCTTGGCCGTTAACATTTCCGTAACGTATCGTGCTTTTGTCGCAATTTCTTTCATAGGGCGCGAAACTTTTATCATGCCATCGTCACGTAAAAAGCGCTTTATTTCGCCAATTATCATAGGAATGGCATATGTTGAAAATTTTACGTCGAAACTTGTATCAAATTTTCGTATACACTTTAATAAGCCAATCGCTCCAATTTGGTAAAGGTCGTCCAGTTCGTAACCGCGCTTGGCAAATTTTTTAACCACAGACCATATAAGGCCGTTATTTTCTTTTATTAGCTGCTCTGCCGCACTTTCATCCCCCGCTTGGGCGCGCGCTATCAGGGCTAACGTTTCACTTGTCATGAAGCAGTTTCTCCTGAATTTGCCGTAAGATTTTTGGTCAAAATTACTGTTGTTCCCGCCCCCGGTGTAGATTTTACTTCTATTGTATCCATAAACGTTTCCATTACGGTAAAGCCCAAGCCGCTGCGCTCTAAGTCAGGCTTTGTGGTAAACATTGGCTCGCGTACTGCGTCCACGTCTTCTATTCCAACGCCGTCATCAGAAATTTCTATTGTTATTTTTCGACCTTGATACGAAAGACACATTTTTACGGTACCTGCTGTGAGGTTGTATCCGTGAATTATGGCGTTTGTTACGGCTTCTGAAACGGCCGTTTTAATATCAGAATTTTCATCTACAGTTGGGTCAAGGGGGGCAATAAAGCCTGTTACAATAATACGGGCAAGGCTTACATTTTCCGCAATAGCAGCCATTTCTGCCTTTATATAGTTATCATTCACTGTATTCCATGCCCCCTTTTAGCATTGCAAGCGCGTCATGTACGGATTTTGTACGCAAAACTATTTTTGACAGGCCGGAAATTTCAAATAACCTAGATATTCCGTCATTCATATTTGCAAGTGCCAATTGTCCGCCGCGTTTTTCCGCGTTTTTGTAACGCCCGATAATCATGCCTATACCGGACGAGTCCATAAAGCTTACTTTTGCCATGTCAAAAATAATGTGCTTGCATGGTGACTTATCATACGCCGCATCTATTTGTGTGCGAAGCCTTTCTGCTTGAAGATGATCAAGCTCACCTTGTAGGGCGGCTATGAGTGTTCTTCCCTGTGTATCAACTTGAATTCCCATTTGTGTCTCCTTTACCAAATATTAGTAGTTTTGAATATAATAAATAAAAAATGACAGAGTTGCAATAGTTTTGCAATATTTATGTTATACTATTATAGTAATCCATTGGAGGTGCTGGTATGTTCTTCAAAAAAACTCCCGAAGCGGCGGCAAAACTAGACAGCCCAAATACTGTAATTGGCAAAGATGTACACATTGAAGCGGTATGTTTAACAGGTGAAGAATCTGTTCGCATAGAAGGCGTATACAAAGGATTGATTGATCTCGAAGGAAGCTTGGTATTGGCAGAAAGCGGCAGTATCACCGGCGATGTAAACGCCAATTATTTTTTAGTTGCCGGGGAAGTAAACGGGAATATCCAATGTGCTACACAATTGCACCTTGTGTCCACAGCTAAAGTTTTGGGCGACATACAGACTCCTTCGGTAATTATAGACGAAGGCAGTCATGTTTCGGGCCGTTTCCTTGTAGGTGCAAATCGGGTGCAACAGGATGCATTGTTAGACAATGATAAAATTTTACGTATTCAAAATACAGAATATTTCGAAGGAAATATAATTTTTGACGAAAATGTTATAGAAAATTCTGAGGAAAAACCGGAATAAGATTCTGGAGAAATGTAGGGATATTATGAAGAAAACAGAAGAGCCAATTTTTTACGGCGGTCAAGCTGTAATGGAGGGCGTACTAATGCGTGGCAAAAAAGCCTATGCAATGGCTGTGCGCCGCCCGGATGGCGGAATTGAAATGATAGAAAAGCCCATATCAACGATAACCGAGCGGTATCCGTTTTTGAAATTACCGCTTATACGTGGATCTGTAGCCCTGTGTTCTTCTATGGCACTGGGCTTTAGTGCGTTGTCGCAATCCGCGGAAATTGCAATGTCCGGAGAAACAGAGCCACCTTCACGTTTTGAAAAATTCTTACAAGATAAACTTGGCAACCAGCTAAACAATATTTTAATGACTATAGCCATGGTGCTGGCGGTTATAATAGCAGTGGGATTGTTCATGCTGCTTCCCACATTTTTGGCATCACTGATACCTGTTTCTGCAACATTCACGGGGGTAATAGAGGGTTTGGTACGTATCGTAATTTTTGTCGGGTACGTATTTATCATTTCACGCAACAAAGATATTCAGCGGGTTTTTCAATACCACGGCGCAGAACATAAGGCAATAAATTGCCACGAACAAAATTTACCGCTAACTACAAACAATGTATCGGCATGCAACCGCTTACATAAGCGTTGTGGTACCAGTTTTATGCTGGTGGTTATGGTTACAACAATGATATTGTTTATGATTATTCGTATAGATGGAATTTGGCTGCGTCTTGTATCACGCATTTTGTTATTGCCTGTTATCGCCGGTATCTCTTACGAAATTAGTGTGAAGTGGGCAAGTAAACGTGATAATTGGCTGGTACGCGCTATCATTTTCCCAGGTATGCTGATACAGCGTATGACCACAAAAGAGCCTGATAATGCGCAAATTGAAATTGCCGTTGCCGCACTTGAAAAAGCGATTTTGCAGGATGATGGAGCGGCATGACCATAAATGAAGCTTTAATATATGGTACAGAAATTATTGGGCGGTGGGATACCTTATTGTTGTTGCGCCATATAACCGGGCAAACCAGTGCTTATATCATGCTGCATGAAGGTACACTGTTGATAAACGGCGCAGAATTTTTATCATATATAAACCGATGTAAGCGAGGCGAGCCGCTGCAATATATAATTGGCCAATGGGACTTTATGGGGCATACACTGCGAACAGACAGCCGTGCGTTAATTCCCAGGCCGGAGACGGAGTTGTTGGTGGAGGAAGCATTGGCGTTTATTGAACCAGGAATGACGGTACTTGACCTGTGCACTGGCAGCGGTTGTATCGCCATTGCAATAGCTGGGACAGGGGAGTACAATGTTACTGCCGTAGATATTTCCGCAGATGCCCTGGAATTAGCTAAGAAAAACGGTGAAGGATTTGGCATAAATTTTATCCAGTCGGATTTATTTAGCGAAGTGGAAGGTAAGTTTGACGTAATAATATCCAACCCGCCGTATATTACAAGTGCGGAAATGGAGATGCTTTCATCTACTGTGTTAGAATACGAGCCGCACTTAGCATTGCACGGCGGCGAAGATGGCATGGATATCTACCGCAAGCTTATACCGGAAAGTTTGGATTTTTTGAAACCGAACGGGGTGTTGTTTTTAGAAATTGGCCCGGCTGCTGTCAAAAACATAATGCTGGAAGCCGGCTTCAAAAATGTACAAATGAAGCAAGATTATGCAGGGTTAAATCGGATAGTATATGGAGTGAAATGAGATGTTTGACCGTTTGAATGAACTAGAAACTAAATTTGCGGAATTGTCTGACCAGATAAGTGACCCGGATATAATTGCAGACAACGCGCGCTGGCGTATTTTAATGAAAGAACACAGCGACCTAACACCTGTGATGGACGCATATAGGGAGCATAGACGTCTTAGCGAAAGTATCGAAGAAGCGAAAAACTTGCTTAACGATAGCTCTGACGAGGATTTGCGGCAACTTGCAAAAGATGAATTGAAAGAAAGCCAAGCTGCTTTGGAAGATACTTCCGAGCAGTTGAAGGTGCTACTTCTGCCAAAAGACCCCAATGACGAGAAAAACGTAATCGTAGAAATACGCGGCGGTGCAGGCGGCGACGAAGCGGCGTTGTTTGCCAATACTTTGTTCCGTATGTACGGCCATTACGCAGACCACCGCCGTTGGAAAACCGAAATAATGAGCGCGAATGAAAACGGAATCGGCGGCTTTAAAGAAATCGTATTTATGATACAAGGGCGTGGGGCGTATTCACGCTTAAAATATGAAAGTGGCGTACATCGTGTTCAGCGCGTGCCGGAAACAGAATCCAGCGGGCGCATTCATACCTCTACGGTTACGGTAGCGGTTCTACCGGAAGCGGAAGATGTAGATGTTAACCTAGACATGAACGATGTGCGTATAGATGTGTACCGTTCTTCCGGTAATGGCGGGCAAAGCGTTAATACCACAGACTCTGCGGTGCGTGTAACTCATGCTCCCTCAGGTATAGTGGTGGCTTGCCAGGATGAAAAATCTCAATTAAAAAACAAGGATAAGGCATTAAAAATTTTGCGTACTAAGCTATATGATTTAGAACAAGAAAAACAGCATTCGCAATTATCTGCTGAGCGGCGCAGCCAAATTGGTACAGGCGACCGCAGCGAGCGTATACGCACGTACAACTTCCCTCAAAGCCGCGTTACAGACCACCGTATTGGTCTTACCCTGCACAAGCTTGACGCAGTATTAAATGGAGACTTAGACGAAATTTTGGATAATTGCATCACGCAAGACCAGGCAAAAAAATTGCAAGGTGTGGAATAAAAAAGCGAATGCAGGTAAGGGGCGTTTGGATATTGTTTATTAGTAAGATAGCCCTTATTTCGCATAACATACTTTACTTATCGCAAATTTTTGTTTATAGTCTTTTAATAAAAACACCGCATTTATTCTATCCCCGAGAGGAGCTTGCACCATGAGCAATAATTATGTAATCGTAATTGATTCAACTACCGACCTCCCGTCAAATTTAGCAGAGGAGTTGGAGCTTACTGTTATACCTTACATCTTCACATTAGATGGCAAGGATTATCACAATTATTTGGACTATCGCGAACTGTCGGTTAAAGATTTCTATGATAAACTGCGCGAAGGCAAAATGGCCACAACAACTCAGGTTACCGCCCATAGATATATGGAAGCTTGGGAGCCGTTTTTGAAAGAGGGCAAGGACATTTTGTATATGTGCTTATCGTCTGCGCTTAGCAAAAGTTACGAACAAAGTGTAATGGCTGCGCAAGAAGCGATGGAAGCATACCCGGGTCGTAAGGTAATTACAATAGATTCTAAGGCGGCTTCTTTGGGCCAAGGGCTTTTGGCCTATTATGCCGCCAAAGCGCGAAACGAGGGTAAGAGCTTGGAAGAAAACGCCGCATACATTCAAGAACTTATCCCGCGTGTAAACCACTGGGTGGTGCCTGACGACTTGCATCATATGCGCCGTGGTGGACGTATTTCGGGTGCATCGGCATTTGTGGGTACAATGCTTAGCATTAAGCCAATTCTTACTATGCTTGATGATGGTAAGCTTGCGCCTGTAGGTAAAGAACGCGGTTGGAGCAAGGCATTAAAGCACGTATTAGGCCGCATTGAGGAGTTCAAAATGTCGCCTGCTGACCAGCCTGTTTTCATTGCTCATAGTGATATTCCGGAACGTGCAAAGCAATTTCAAGATGCAATCGCCGCCCAATTTGGCACTAAGGAGTTTATCATCAACGAAATTGGCCCTGTTATTGGTGCACACACCGGCCCCGGCACAATAGCTATGATGTTCTTAGGAAACGAGCGTGCTAAGGTATAGTTGGGGGTGCGCATGTATGAAAACTCCGGAAGGGTTCGTTTCGCTTGATGACGGCTTTGAAGATGAGGATTTTAACGATGTAGATTTTGAATGTGAAGATGCCGAAGACGGTTGGGACGAAGATTGGAACGATGAGGATTTTGAAGATGAAAATTGGAACGAAGAGTGAAAAAACGACATTATAGAGCTAAACAAATTTGCAATTTTCGGGCGGCAGATTACCGCCCCTACGAAAAAACAATATTGTAGGGGCGGCAATCTGCCGCCCGCAGGCTGTCAAAAAACCTCTTTTTCGTCATTGCGAGGAGGGCTTTAGCCCGACGCGGCAATCCAGAAACATGAGTATTCCACTATTTCCTGGATTGCTTCGTCGCTTCACTCCTCG
>Ga0123355_10010310_pt1 | contig 14302 bp, 5 predicted proteins | sample TergutEmb28metaG_3_FD_89872 | JGI IMG/M metagenome (GOLD analysis project Ga0123355, IMG submission 89872) | Embiratermes neotenicus P1 segment gut microbial communities from Petit-Saut dam, French Guiana - Emb289 P1 | ecosystem: Host-associated > Arthropoda: Insects > Digestive system > Gut ...
CCGGCAACTGGTGGTACATAGGGGGGTTTTGGCTTAAAATATGTGCACCCAGACAGTTCCTGATGAGTGTGTCCTCGTGACATCACTTGACTGGTTAAATCTCATCAGAGACAGAGTAAAAAGAGAAGGTAAAGTGTTCCCGTCACAAGACCGATGTGGCCCAGACGGTGGGTAGAGGTATAGCACTACTCTTCCATGATCGCGGCACTAGAAGGGGGTGAGTGGTCAGCAGCACGCCTAGGCCGCACTTTACCCCCAGGAAAGACCCGGTACCCATTTTACAGAAGGCTGGGTGGACTCCAGGGCCGGTCTGGAAGAGCGGAAAATCTCGTCCCCACTGGTTTTCGATCTCGGACCGTCCAGCACGCAGTCAGTCGCTATACCGACTGAGCAACACAGCATGACAAGGAGTATGAGACTGGGTACCTGGTACATTAAATGGCCTGCCGGAAAAAGAAAGGTGGTAGCAAAATGCATGAAAAAATATAAGATTTAAATAGTAAAAAACTGAGACCAAAAAGCAGACAGGAGAGATAACTGTAGACGAAAATTATGTGCTGAGATACTCAGTTGTAGACAAAAGACGAGAGACAATGAAGGGGTGGGAATTATTATTTCAGAAGAATTGATAGAAATGTAACAAAGTGGATAGTTAGGATAATAAAACTGAATATACAACTGTAGGAAGAGCAAATAACACTTACACAAATATACGACTATGACGAAAATGAAAATTTTTTTTTTTATAGTACACTATGAACTCAACGGCGGGGGAAGTTTATGGGTGGAACGAATTGGGAGGGAGTGGGAAGAGGCACAAAAGATAGTGTAATAACGGAGTCAAAAGAAAAGTAAATTTGGAGGAAGAAGCATGGAAGAAATTTATAAACTCCAGTAGAGAGGAAGACAGACTGTGGTATAATTTGAAGAAAAATATAGCTAAAAGAGAAGTAAACAAGTAAAAGCCTAAGCCTTGTAAGCTTCTGGCAAGAAAATGGACGCTAAATATAGAAAAATCCAAAATGTTTTTGGCAAACGGTGAAATAATTGAAAAGATGTTACAAAGAAAGTTTATGGAACTTTGGGGATGGGGAAAATAATCTGAAGTGGAATACGGAGAATATAATATAGGCGTGGAAGGAATAATGTGAAAACTGTAACAGGGCAGTAATATTCGACAGATTCAATCCCCAGGCAGGACTAAATACAGAAGAAGAGGGAGAATAATTTAGAATGTTTAACAGAATATAGCGTGTGGAAGAAGCATTTAAACAAAGCAGAAGTGCAATGGCGACACAAAGATTTTTAAATACGGAAAGCAGCGAGTGAAATAGTGGATGTTACATTTTTGACGTTCCTAAGGCCGTGCATCTTAATATTATTTCTGTAGTAAAACCAACTATATGCACCAACATATCAAATGTGTCATTCTAAAAAAAAATAAAATAAAATAAAATAAAATAAATAAATAAATAAATTTGATACATAGATGGTTTTACTTTAGAAATTGTGGATGTTACATTTATTTAGACAAGCATGTTAGGAAGAAATAATAGCGAATAATTGGGCAAGAAATGCAATTTTACCCATACTAAAAAATGACCCACAACCAGAAGCGAAAACTACAGAGACGTATGAATTGTACCAGTACACTTGCAAATACACTAAAAGATTTTCAAGACAGACCAGTATATCTGTGCAGTGTACAGGCTGTTCTTAAATTGAGGCATCCCCGTTGTGTATGTAACAAACAATAAGTTAAGGATGATGTAGGTCGAAAACAACTAGTTTATTAGCAGGGTGTCAATGAAACAACATGTTTCGGCCTACTCGGAGGCCAACATCAGGTTTACAATGTTGACTCTAAGACACTAATAATAATGTGAGTAGCGGATGTTGAGATCTCATCATCATGCCTTACAAAGTATATATGAGAAAAGACTGTGTGTAGGAGAGTGCTGAAATGTGGTGACTGGAGTCACCTCAGCAGATAAGGCGGGTCATGCGCGTTCGTGTGGTTGGTATGTAGTGTCCTGGGCGGGGTTCGTCGTCCTTGTGTTCTGTAGACTCTCTGCTGTTTCCGCGGGGTGAGGGGGACTCGGATGGTGACACGCAGGTGTGTCTGGCACGCGTGTGTGGTTGGGTTGGTACCATCCCCATCTCCCGCGGCAACAGCGGTGAGCCAACAGAATACAAGGACGACGAAACCCGCCCAGGACACTACATACCAACCACACGAACGGCCATGACCCGCCTTATCTGCTTAGGTGACTCCAGTCACCACATTTCAGCACTCTCCTACACACAGTCTTTTCTCATATATACTTTGTAAAGCATGATGATGAGATCTCAACATCCGCTACTCACATTATTATTAGTGTCTTAGAGTCAACATTTTAAACCTGATGATGGCCTCCGAGTAGACCGAAACATAGTGTTTCATTAACACCCTGCTAATAAACTAGTTGTGTTCGACCTACATCATCCTTAACTTATTAGTACAGACTGTTATTCAAGTTGAACTTTTATTTCTAAATCTGGATATAGTAAGGCTACATTGAGGGGACCAGACAGAGTTTCTCTGTATGTTATTTCTCAGCACGGACTGGATATTTTGGATGGCATTGTGTTATTACAAAATGCGACCTTCATCTGGGTTGCGTGGGGGGGGGGCAGGTCAGGTTCGGCGAGATGAGTTCTTACTCTCAAAAGGAATATTGTGTGGAGATAGCCCAGCGCCATTATTCACTACAAACATGCGTCCGGAAAGAAATATATTTGACTGGGTTTTGGTGATTTATTTCAGGTAAACGGTATTGTCATGAAATTAGTACCCTGTGCTGCAGTCATAGTAGAGCGCGGCAAGTGAAAGCGAACACTTCAACGTTATATTTCGTTATTTAAGATTAAACTCACATGTGACAATTTTTTTTAAAACTAATTGCAAAATCCACAAATTTTCCTGTAAGCCTATGGAATATAATAAACACTTCACAATTCCTTCTTGTAATGCTATATTAATTTGGACTATTATTTTGTGTTGTACGAGATAACAATTTTGTAAAAATAATCAAGCGTCCTTCTGTCTCCAGTGTTCCATCCTACCTCACGTCCTGGGCCTGCTTTACAAAGAAATCATCCCTCCAAATACTGAAATATTCTCACCGATCGAAACATGAATTTTGTCGTTCACGCTAGGCCGAATTACACCTTTCAAAAGTATCATCTAACTGGCTAAACCAAACGGCGCAAGGAAACGTTCCAATTTGATTGCAGCGACTCCAAGCATGCAATAAACTAATGTCTTGGTGGAGTCTTGTAAATAAAGTCAACTTGGTCAACAATTTCTTAGTATGTTTATTTCTTTTCTAAGAAATAAACATACTAAGAAAAAGTCTGCACTATAGTGGCATTATTTACAAGTTTATACAGGAATGCACGGTCTACAAAACATAGAAATCTTGGTTTGGGCTAGTGGGCTACTATATAACTTACTCTAGGACGAGTTATGTCAGTAAGAAGGGTCTAGCATGGGATCTCATACACACACACACACACACCATGACAGGTCCCTTCAATTTGAAGCGATACGCAGCCACCATTCCTAAAAGAACCTCTCTCCCCTAATTTCGGAAACAATTATTTGTATATATCTACCCCAATTTGTAAGCCGAAAAAAGGAATTCAATTTCTTAATCGATACGTTTGAGGTTCGAATCCAGACTGCTGGTTACAAAAAGGCAGCTCAGTAAGAAATTTAGTTACATGACTGCTGACATATGTACGCTTACACTTTCCTTAGTGGTTATTCTTTTCTGTATCTTGACGTTATTTTGCATATGGCTGCTCTGAGCCATACTAAATATGTCGAAATAATGTAAAACGCTGCAAAGTGTGCAAGACTATTACGCTTGTACTGTTACAGAACATATGTGTAGATAAAAATTACAACATATTAGGCCTATTAAACCTGAAGATACTGATGTTTACATATCAGTGTGTTTAATATCATAATTTTAGTCACAGTCACTTAATGCAGTATTATGAGTCGACAATTGCGAGGGATATTGTCAAAATTTAGTACATTTTCATATGTATCCTTATAAAATTTTCTATCCCAGTGACCACTCGGTTTAAGGATTAATTATATGCAGCCATTTTTCAATAACAAGTGGGAACAACACAACGTAAAAGAGTAAAAATAATGTTCACACTTGAAGAAACTTCAGCTAAAATATATAAATGTTCAAACGAAGGAAAGAAATTCCGACAAATAATCCAAAACATAAGCAAGACCTGCGAAAAATTCTACGAAAACTGAGTTCCCTACTCATCTACTACGTCACGATACGGTAGTAAATTTCGAGAATCTTTCTAAAGGCATTAAAGCACTTTAAAATTTTAACATTTTAAACTTGACTTAAATAAATTTATTTTGACACAGGAAGTTATGCTTTATCGAACTGTTAAATTCAAATCTTAATTCAAAACTTAAAAAATTATAAACAATTGTTTTTATATTTTATACTGCTGGCCTGAAGATGACTTTCTGAGGTCCATATATTTTCCTAAATTAAAAATATAAAATCTTTCCACTTGTGATGAGCGAAATATAATTCTCGTTTAAATTGATACTGAAATCTCAATGTTGCTGATTGCAATATGCAGTTGTCACAATGTACAAGGTGGTTCAAATATGACCGGGACTGAGTAATTAGTTACCTTCTATTCGCTCATCACTCTAGCAACTCCCAGACAGGACTGAACAGGTTCTAACCCGAGCAGAAGTGAGGGTGGAGGTTGTGGCTTCACTCTTTTAAGGTCGCACAGCTGCTGCGCAGTGCGGCTTGTTTACACACAAATCAGTCCCGGTCATATTTGAACCACCTTGTACCTAAAGATAACATTGAGATATTCAACCCTGAGAATGGAGGCAACAAGTGGGTTCACATCCACAGTACAAAACAGCCTCAAATTTCACAAAACTGTTATTTCTAATTATATAAGTTCCAATATTTGTTATACTGTACCGTAACAACAGAAAAAGCAGCGAAGCACATTGTAGCCAGTGAAACCAGAAAGTGGCCACAAAGACCGATATTCAGTGCATCTTCCAGTTGTTGCATGTATCTGTGAGTGAAAAGTGTATTGAAAATACTGGAAAATATTACCGTATATTCTCGAATTTAATCCGCACTAGGTTTTGCCGATTTCTTAAACAAAAGAAAGTTATTTCGCGCTTCTAATACGCACCTATGGGAGAACGATAGTGAAGATAAAGATGATAGGGCCTGGGTGACGGGTAACGATTCATTTATGAGTGATGACGGCGAGTCTGATGAATAATAAATTAAAATATTATATGAAGTTATAAACAATAAATAAAATAATAATTTCTTTTATTGTATTGTTCTTACGGCACGTACAGCAGCTCTATCGTTTTTCCAAAATCCAGCTCACTACCGCGATTCTAATCCGTACGCGATTCTAATCCGCATCTGATTTTTTAGCACTCTGAAACTGTAAAAAGTGCGGATTAATTTCGGGAATATACGGTAGGTGATGGGTTTCAGTCAACGTTTTTAAAAATAGTAAAACTGCTTCTGTTTGCTGTAGTTGTCATAAAATACTGAAGATGAATTTTTATATCATGCTGTCTTTAATGGAAGACATTCTAAATACATTTTCGAATTTGCAGTCACATGAATAAATTACCTCAGGTAATTAAATACGAACTTACTTCATTATTTCCTGATGGTGTCGAATGCACGCATTTAACTTTGCTTGAAAGTTATTCTCTGCAGTAATATGGTCATCTTCCTGCACGTAATGAGGCCTGATATGTTCCTGTCTGATATCTAATATGGCTGTCTTCAACTTTTCGAACTGAGCGCAGGCCACGACTATCAAAATGGTATTCAAACTTGGGAAACTGTAGAGTAGACCCAGTTGTTGTAATGTTGTAAAACACTATGAAGAAGTAAATAAAAATTGCTGAGTTTTGTCATACAATCAGGCCATTTAGGGACGCTGAAAAATATATGTCCAAACTAAACTAATGTAAGTGTAAGAATGATATATTTGTCCAAGCCACTTTCATAGAATTTCGCCTATGTTTCGGCTATGAGGTGTAAAGTTTTACATAATCATTCCCAGCATTATGTTATGACAGAGTTACATGTAGAAGGATCTGTATCCTGAATGGAATATTTTCTGACTATTTTGTGACATCTGTCTATATTGTTACCGTTGGTTCTTGTTCGAAGCCAGATAAAAAATTATGCTCGGCGGAGAGACATGCAAAGATACGTGAGAAAGAATTTCGCTTTTCTGCTATACACAGGTACATTGTGAGCGTGTGAACTTTTAGGTTAATGATATTAAGTTCATGACCGTCTTTATCGCACGAAGGGAGGCGGCTTGCTTTTAGCTAGGGTTACAATGATACTGTCGCGTTGCTGGGAACAGCACATTCTATGCCTTTTCGGCATGCATCAGTCAGACAGCTGTTGAGCTTGAGAAGAGTAGAGGCCGTGGACTTCTTAGCGGGCACTCGTGTGAGCAGGTTGAAGGGGAAGCGTGACGGTAATAAAGAGGTGTAATTTGTTGATACAATTTGAAACAGTGCCGGACACAAATAATTTTATTGTGAATATTAAACTATACAAATTGAAGTGACTGTGACAATAAATCTAAAGAGGCCTAACCACAAATATCCATCTTGTCATCTAGTCGGTAGCTACTTAACATTTCCTGTGACCACCACGCGTTATATTCCCTGAGTGGAGTTCACGTTCCCGAGTTTGAGATTTGGCCGGTTATAATATAGTATATGTAGTATATTAGTAATTTTATAAACACAATTACTTTCAAATTAATTCATAAGACATTAGGTATTGCGTGAAATGTGACTAAATGTACATGGAGAAGGAGATATTTTTATAGAAAAATGTTTGGACATAGTTAGATGGGAGGTAAACACATTAAAACAATGATTTTGTTAAAGAACGTATTGTCTTCTATACATTCAATTCTTGGATCCACTTAATGCACAGTTTGTTATTAATTGTAATTATTTAATTTTATAATATAATGTTACGTCTTAAGCGTGATTGAAGAGCCAGCAGGACGGAGTTTGTCAAAGTATAAATATATTAATCCCACAGTAAACTGATACGTACAAAGGTTTATCTCTGACAATAAAAGAAATAATATTCAGCAGATATATTATTTACAAAACAAATTATATCTCTTTTTTAGAGTGTCTTTGCACAACTCCTGCTTTAAATTACTTGATTTCTTTATCAATTTGGCAGAACAATAATGTGCTCTTCGAAATCGAGCTGGATGTACAAATGGGGTGGAAGGAATCTACATATTAGGGAAAGATTTAGAAATATATCCTGAAACATGCGACGACTCAGTATCGTAATTTTTGGAAATATTATTTTAAATGTTCCGCGGTGTCTTGATTTAATACATGATAAATTCCTGTCATATGTATCTGGATTCACCATTGATAGTGGCTTTTGCTCATTAAATCAACAATTCAGACTGCGTTTAAACCAAACAGTTTGTTAAGCAATAGCGCTATACACTTGTATTCAGCAGATGCCAGGCTAACACTGGACGTACCAAGGGTTTTCCTTGTCTCCCACAGTACCTAAAGCCACATTTCTTGAATAGGACAGCAATTAGTCATAAAATGCTTTATTGTATATCCTTTGCAGGCCCTTATCAACAGCACTGTGGAAAAACAAAAAAGAAAGGGTCTAATCCGTTAAGCCACGAATGATATAAAAGTGTATCGAAAGGATAATAATTCTTGTAACACAGAGAAATTATTACCTGTGAGATGTTAACAAGTTCGTAATATGGTGAAATAGTCCAGTCGAAAGGATACCACGCAATTAGTATTGTTTCATGACTTTTCATGATGCGTATTGTTGACTGCACACAATGAAAAGCTAAAGTCACAACAGCTGCACGAAGAGTGAACTTCTGAATGAGCGGGATCCAACCTACTGCTGTCACGTGAACGTTGCCAGCGTCTCTGGTCGGCAGATCTTCCCACGTGAATCTGTCTGCTAGGTCCATCACACGCTCAATATTGCGTTGTCGCAACCTGAAACAAATAAACAAGTCAGTATATATTGTTACAAAAAGATTAAAAGTGGTCGAAAAACAAATAGGTGAATATAATGCTTTGTTATTCAGAAAGCCAACAAAAAAAAAGTCCACGACGGTCTAACAAAGCTCTTTTTATTATATGTTGGCTAAAAGTTTCAGTCCCCTGCAGAACGTCATCACGAATGCAAACAACGTTTTAAAATAAAGGCAAAAACTTTAAAATGACTCTAACTTCTTGCCAGAACTGACAATGAAATATCACACGTAACAAGGTTTTCTAATTCTTATTGTTAGATTCGTAGTAATTATTCATATAAACATAAAAATTTAATTACTAAAATAAAAGTTTATCAATATACTGGGGTCCATTTGTTTACAGTGGCTTTAGTTTTGTTTAATGATCCCTCTTCGAAGTTTGAAGGGCGTGTGAATTATATGAAATTATATGACATTAGATGAAATCTAACGTTTCTTTTATTTTTTGTGTACCTTAAAAATAATCTGTTTTTTGTTAATACTTTAGGATCTATAATCCTAGTACGCTACATTATTGTAGTTTAGTTTAGTTTCCAAATAAACATTCTAAAAAATCAGACTTGAAAAAATAGTTATTATTCTATTTGCAATAATTCAGTTTCCTAATCAACGAAGAGATTTAACAATATAAAGGTTTAGGAGACAACAGAAAGGGACGCGATTTGATTGAAATAACTCATGATTATAAAGCAACAATCAAGTGGGAAAATTAAAATTGAAAACTTCCAGGTAAATCTTGTAGGAGATAAAGCTGTTATAAATGTAATTAACACAAACAAAAGAAGGAATACCTATATATGTCATGATTTGCAACGTCGGTCCGCAAAAATGTTAAAACAAATAAAACGCCGATACAAGAATTTGGATCCAAAAATCGAAAATTCCATTTTTATTAACTGATGAATATATGAAACAAAAAAATAAGCACATCTTTTATAAATAGCTGCTAAGAAGTTCTCAATATGGATTTTAGCGAAAATCGAAAAGAATTATCAAAAGGAAGTGTATATTGAAACTTATGTTTTCACCCCTACTGTAAAAGAATCTTACACAAACCTGATGATCGTTCCAGAAGATAAAAAACCTGTAACATTAATACAATTATGGAAAGTATGCCGTCTTGTTAGGCGCTAGTATTAATGTTTGTTGTAGATCGACAGCACAAAACTCTTGTTAAATTGTGAGCAATAATTTAAGTAGAAACAATTTTCCGAAAAGCACATTCTTGTTTGTTTCTTTGGAGTGTAGAATAATAATTTCTAATCTTCCATTATTGCAGTATCTAACACTGTTGATAAACACTAACATTTTAACAACACATATATTAGATGTTGTAACATCAAAGTCTCGGTGCGTAATAGGTTTTGACCAATTTTAAGATATATTAAAACTCCCATCTACCATGTGTGTTTTTAACTGACATATAGCTTGAGGGGTTTATTGGCTGTCAGCAAAGAAACTTCACGAATTGCATCTAAATTTGTTTTTAATTACACCAAAGCGAGGTTTTCGCATAAATCGGAGTCTATAACCTATCATATAATTAGCCAATATTTGACTCTTCTACGTATTTCTAAACCACTATATTGAAGTGTATGTGACTTCATGATTAAAATTTCCAACAAAAGTGAAACTATTTAATATACAACAATGTGTGTTACCACAACTGTGTTTTGACTTACCTGCAGGAAAAATAAATCCATACAAGACTAGTCATACCAGTTAAGATACGAAGAATTGTCATGACACGTGCCAAATCATTCCTGTGTATGTACACATCGACAAACATGCCTATAATTGTGCTGTATGAGCAGATAATAACAGTTATCATATAGATCCTGTAAAGAATTGGCATTTTCTTCATCTTAAACGGAATTCCCGATAATCTGAGAAAGAATATAATCCAGGTGAAACGAATATCTGAGAGAACCTCAACTTTTCTTTCTTCTGTCTCCATTCAGAAATATGCCTGAAACAAATTTATTTCGAAGTATATATTTTGCTCAAATCTGTAGGCAGTCCCCGATCTCTTAGGATTGGTCACTTTCACAGTTCTGCTATGTGCGTCCGACAGTCAGAACGTTGCGCATGACACTGAGCTCTTGAAAACAAGGTAAGGAAATTTCCTGATCGAAAATAATCAATAACATTGTTAACTGCATTATAAATGGGACATGGAAGTTAGTATTTCAAAATCGTTAATTTTTTTAACTTCTGGATAATTGCAGATAACTAAGTCACCTCTATGTTTAAGCCAGCGTATTCTGAGAAATTCGTAGAAGGAACGTGACTAGTTCTTGGAATCACTGTATAATTCACGATGTAGAAATATTTAATTGTCTGAGTGACAGATGTTCCTTTTGGATCTATTTCGTTTCAAGCTTTTAATTATCTGAACAATATCATAAATTAGCGAATTTATACTCAAAGTTTTTCAGCAATCAAATGATTTATTTTAAATTGACCTAAAAGAAAACTGGCACCTTATTTACTGTAGTAACTTAAGATAATTTTTTCCTGACACTGTGTGTAATGATTATTTTACCTCTTATAAAGCTCTTCACGAATTTTGAAGCAGAATTGAAAGCAAGGCGTAAATATTGGAAATGAAGTTACGATTTTTCTCTTATGTGAGGACATTTAATTTTATCTGAACATTATATGGTTCTTCTGCCTCGTTTATTCCAGGCGTGATAATTTGTTTTATATTATAATTAGTTCACTTATTTATATATAAATTCCAGAAGAAACTGAGTTTCCTTTTTTCAAAGACCTCCGCCTTTCTTCATGTCTTAAGGTTTTAGTGACATGGAAATTTGAAGTAGGTTAAATCTTAGTCGCCGACAAGGCTCCGATAGCTATAGGGATATGTGCTTCAGTTGGAAACTCGTTGGGTTCAAATTCGTACTTGAAAAAACTGGATTCTAGTGTAGACAGTCTTATTTGGAAAGTCAATGCTGGAATCAGCCACATTTTCCGCTATCATAAACACAGTATTTTATCTACAAAATTAGATCTAATATTTTTGTGTCTGTATCGATCCCGTTGGTCACGTGGTCTAGGTTGTGGAGCTGAAACTGTTCGCTTGCTGGATTTGAGAGTTCGAAACCCACTGGGCGAACAGTTTTCTGTCTCTTGTCATTGGTGTGTGTTCTCAGGTATAGTTTTCTGCTACGGGTTTTCACTCTTCCAAAAGAGTTCTACCAAGTTCGATGTGTCTGAATGTGATCGTGAAGCCTCTTAATGAGAAGTCCCTGAACCAGCAGGATATCTTGCGCTTTGGAAAAATAGTCTTGGTTTTTTGGTGAATGTTTTCTGCTGTTATAACCAGAATACCTGAAGAAGTTTGAAATTAAAACTATTAAGTTGAAATGAAGCCTCCTGACTTACTTATTTTCTAGTCTGGAAGGTGATTAGTGTATTTTTATTGAATGGTTACATTTTTTGTGAAACTTAATCTAATAGGAGTTCCAGGTTTCTGTATCACTTATTGCTGTTCATTTCATATAATTATTCCTACTGGTGAATCTTATGTTTATTGGGCTGTGCATCATTTTTTTAGTTGAATAATGAGAGACCAACTTGATGGCACTTGCTTTATTGTTTCTTTATATAATGCTCAACAATTTTCGGATATTAATACATCCATCCTCAGGAGCTTGCGACATAATTGTTGATTTATTTCATGGGTTGTATTGCTCTGTAAGGATAGAGGTTATTGCATTAGTGTGCTTATTTAGTGGCAAGTGTTTAGTCTAGACGTTCGTAGCTGTTTAGAAAGCGTGTTTCTGCCAATATTGGCTGCTGCGGTTTAATACGATCCCAAAACACGGAAAATTCATCTTTAATGTTGAGTGTATCGTACACCGAAGTTGTCGATTAAGGAAAGTTGCGTTTTGATCCTAGGAGAATTCGCATTACTTGGAGGAACTGGCACATAATTCTCAACAACTTCTAATGTGGACTGGGATGTACAATTATCATCTCTTTGAGCAATACTTCTTGAATGATCCTCTTAAACAGCATACGTACCTGGTCTTGCAGCTAAATTATTTCGATCCACAAATGGAAACACCGTAGTATTAAGAACGATGTGTGATTCCTAGAGGATAAGTAATTGGCACTTTACACACTCGCTAATAGGGAATGTTTTGTGAGGTTTTAAAGGTCAGTGAATTAGCCGTGAGTTACCTGTGCTTCCCGTTCTATTTGACTCATCATATGATCGCAACAATTCGTCCCTGAGTCATAATTCAATTTTGAAATTTCCTAAAATTTAATGTTGCACAGCAGCACTACAAAATACCTGACGAACTTCAAAAAGCAAAAAGACGTGTTTTTAAACGTGTCACTCAAAACGTACTCCGGAAAATGTCGCGTAAAATTTGACGCACACCTATAATACGCCATGAGACTGATGGAGCACAAACTAATCCCCTGGAAGATTGATGTTCCTGTCCTATGTTGTACAATTTGTAAAAAAATGTGTGACATTACTGCAGTTGTATGGAGAATAACTTGTAAGATAAATTTGAATATTTTCTAGAGAATAATAAGGACACCCTTTAGGTTAGAGTTCTGGAAATCCATCAAGCAGCCGATGCCCTTTAATTTACAAGACCTTTTTTATCACGCGTTTCATTCTAGCCCCATATATTTGGAAGAGTGACATTGCGTGTTCCAAATATATGTGAACATAGGCTAATAATTAAAATGCTGTATATAAAATTGTTTCGTGTCTTTCGTCTAATTAATTCAATATTACCTAAGAATGCAACTAATTTTTGTAGTGCATAATTAGAGCAACGTAGGCGTAAATTTATTTGTTGGAATCGGTTTATTGCTTGCAGCGATCATCCTGCAGAATCACGATGCCATGTAATATCAATTTCTGTGTTACCACATTACCTTAGCATGCTGTTAATTTTATATCTTTTAAGTTAAATATAATTATAAAAAGGTTCATCTTCAAATCAGAGCCGATTTTGGGCAGGGTATGAACTGTCAACCGAGTGTTTTTATTTCACAGAACGTGATTACGTGTTACAGTAAACTTATACGGCTACAATGAGAAGGTAGTAGACTCCAGACAACCACCCCCCCCCCCACACCCACCCAGATATATATTTATATAAAAATATATATATATATATAAGAATTTCCATTCTTGTATGGAGCTATGAGTAAAGTGCTATATATAAAAAGCATGCGTAGTTTAATCGGTCAGATCCTAGTAGCCTTGCGATCTAAGGCCTGGACGGGAAGCCACTTGATTGTTGGGAACATGCATTCCAATTCCTCTGCGTGCAGGTCGTTCGTCCCTTTTTTTCTGGTGTTGTGTAGGTAATGGTCTGCTCCCTGAATGGTCACGGGTTTAAACCACTCCTAAGTATTGTGTGTATCTAAATGTTTGTAATAGAGAACAATATGAATAAAGACTGCTTAATGACGATTTCATTTGTAGCGCCACGAAAAAATTATTTTTCTAAGTCATTGTATCTTCTACTACAGCGTAAAGTGACAAGTTCTTTATCTCCTATGGCAGTGTGGCCCAACGTGCGGTCATGGGCTCCTCGTTTTTGAGGATTAGTGATCACACACAACGAAGCATCACAATCAGAAGGACTCCTCTAGACGAGTGATCAGCTCGTCGCAGAGACCTATACCTCACAACACACAACAGTCACAACAGACAAACTTCCATGCTCCAGGTTGGATTCGAACCCACGATCTCAGCAGGCGAGCGGCCCCAAGCCTACGCCTTAGATCATGCGGACACTGGGCCTTCAAATTAACAAGTTATTATATTGAAAGCACAATATTTAAGTACGTACGTATATGTATATATTCATAGTTATTACCCTTGATGCATAAAGTGAGCGATAAGTTGTGCCACGATTGCTTATTAAAATAAAATTATATTACTGCGATTGCCACATAAATAAAGAACTTCATTACGTCAGTACAAATTCCTCGGGGGAAAAGTCATAACCAAACAAATACCTCAAGGTCTATTTACTCCAATGAAACATTGATAACTTTTGTGTTCCACACTATGTTCTGTTACGTTACTTCAAATGCGTATTCTATCATTCCGTTGCTGCACGGTCAGAGACTTGGGGAATTATTGTTTGCA
>Ga0123355_10010311_pt1 | contig 14302 bp, 9 predicted proteins | sample TergutEmb28metaG_3_FD_89872 | JGI IMG/M metagenome (GOLD analysis project Ga0123355, IMG submission 89872) | Embiratermes neotenicus P1 segment gut microbial communities from Petit-Saut dam, French Guiana - Emb289 P1 | ecosystem: Host-associated > Arthropoda: Insects > Digestive system > Gut ...
ATGCACGCTGTGTTGCTACCGGCGACCCGCCATTTTTTATAAACTCCTCAACAATAAAGGCTCGATGTTCTCCCAACCACACCATGGTGTACACTGAAAACGGCATGTACACCGCTGTTCGACGACGCGCTCCCCACCCGAAGCTATGACCCTCCCAAATCGGGGTGTTCTTTCTGCCGCACCCTGTATGATAACCATGAAAGTAATACTTTTTCAACAAACTTTTTAAGTAAGAGCATGTAGGCAGATTTACAATCTGTCATCATTGCATCAGTTTCTAGATACACTATTATATGTGCTTTTGAGAAGGCTCAGGCTCGTCATTTGCTATATGTGATCATGAAGCATCTATACCTAGTCTGTTGTAACTTAAATTTATAAGGGTAAAGGGTCAGATGTGTCACAATGTATTCTCAGGTCTGTGCAATACTGCATGTCTGACATCTTGATTTGAAAGTTTGCTGAAATGCTTTCATCGTTTATGTGAAATGGTATTGAAAATAAGTTGGGTGTAACCCACTTACACATAACTTGCAAATGGGAGTTGATTTCCTATTTGTGAAGCTATATTTCTTCCATGTATTTTGTAGCACCATTTACTAGGTGATGGTGGACAGGTATTCTCATTTGCCAAAGCAGAAATTCTACTAATACTGTGTTTGCATTTATAAAAGTTGCTCTGCAGGCACCACATTTGAACATCCAAACACTAATATGAAATGTAAAGCCTACTTTAGATCAAATTGCAATCATTATTGAAGGAAACATTGTGGTTCTCACAATAATGTTACCTTACTTGAAGGCAGTGGAAGGAAAATAAATTGTGTAACTTAAAGGGATCAAGTTCACACATATCAAGTCATGAAGAATTGTTGACATTGGTGTTAAAGTAAGTGTCTTGTTCTTATCACACTAGTGGAATATTAAGTGTAGCGAACACATCCCAACAAAATATCTACAGTAGTATTTATATCAGTAATTGTATTTTCTAAATATAAATGTTTTTAATTTGAATAGATCTTCATAGTGACCTAAAATATGTTGGGAATGTTATTTGGAAGTCATTGTTTGTAGATTATTATTGTAAGAATTAACTTGTGGGGGCCACAGGGTGCAGGTTGCACATCACTGTTGCATGAAAAAAGCATAGTAAGATGTGATGTTATTGAGATGTTGAAAATTATAATAGAGTTTTGGTCTTTTATGTTCTGGTGTCTTGTAGATGGTTACAGTCCGTATGATTACACAGTGTCATTACCCTCTAGACCATAATACTGTAGTAAAGTCACTCCACTTTACTAATAATGGGAAATTAATTTTAAGGTGTTTTAATTATTTATATGATGGTTCATTTACCAGGCCCTGAAACTGGACTTACCTGTGGACCTGGGAAATTCAGATGTAATGATGGTACCTGTATCGAGAAGAGTTACCAATGTGATGATGTTCCAGACTGTGGAGATGGTAGTGATGAACAAAACTGTCATGGCCAACCTGATGGCAATGGTATGTACAAGGCCATGTTATTACTGACAAGGAAGTGTTTGGCAAGATGCTGTGTTTTGGATCTGCCTACAAGAGCTTTCTGATTCAAATTCACCGTGGGAAATCATGGGGGATGGATGGATGGATGGTTGGATAGATGGATGGATTGGAATGGATTGGATTGGATTGGATTGGGTGGATGGATTCACTTTTCAGGAATATGGCTGTTTGCCGAATGTGGTCTTGAGCCAATCAGTGCCATTTAATTTAATTTTCATTTTCATTTTAAATTTTATTTTTATTTTAAATTTTATTTTCAGTTTTCTTTTCATTTTTATTTCGTTTGATTTTCATTTCATTTGCACTTCATATCATTTAATTTCTTGTCACTGCATTTCATTTCACTTCATTTCACAAAATTTCATTTCATTTTAATTTCACTTTCATATCCGTTTCATTTCACTTTATTCCATTTTGTTCCACTTCCGTTTAGTTCCATTTCATTCTGTTTCAATCCCTTTCATGCCATTTTGTTCTGTTCTGTTTAAGTTTTTTTTTTTAGTTCAGGTTAATTCAGTGTCCATTACCAAAACTTCTTTTCTAAATGTCCATTTTAAACCCATTTAGATCCCACATATATTGCGGTTTGTTGAGTGGCCGCTTTCCAGGACATTTTCACACCAACATTTATGATGGACTTAGTGTGGCCCACGTCCTGAGTGCGGGCCCCCAAGCCCATTGAAACATCCTTCATTTGCCTGACGTATGTCAGATTTCCTTTGCCTTTAATGCTTTCCATTTTTCTGCTTATATCTTTGCATCCTTAAACTGCATCAGTCCAAATTGTCCTGCATGTTCCATGCACTTTATTGCACCACTGCTCCCGTTGTCTTGCCACTTCACATACTTACCTTCTTGTTTCCATATTTTTTGTACTGCCTGTAAGACAGAAGTAGCAAGCTCCCCAGAAACATTGGGAAGTGTATGGTGTCATAACCCAGAAGACCATAATGTTTGTTTAACCCAACTATGATGTCACACCATGTGTTGGATGATGTGACATTTATTTTCTGCACACTTTTTAAGAGGTATTGAAAACAATGAGGAAAATGACTATTAGCATTACTGAATAGTTTTGTAGTAGTACAGTGCAGATATACATAACTTTAACAAGAACGTAAATGAAGAGCTCTTGTAATTGGAGACAGTTGCTGCTATATGCTGGTTCATATTCTTGACCATGTCGTAGCTCAGTAAGTTTGTCACTTAGATGAATTACATGAAGTGCAGAAAAACATACCAGCCAGTTTCACATGTTTACTGCCATGAAAGAAATTATTTTGGTTGAAGGCCAAGTGTTAACATATAGAAAATTTTCATATGTGGGTGTATACTTTTATTTTTGTGGTTACTGTGGAGGCACGTATTGTGGATTTGAATCTGTCAGTGGAAGAGAAAGGACAGAAGTAACCGTATGGTTCAGATTGGCAGTTTATTTTGAACTGTGGAATTGCTGCACAGTTTTACTCTGCTTCTTGAAGTTTTTTTAAATAAGCTTGATGCTCTAACAGGGTGAGGTATTCTTCCTGCCTGCTTCCTTTCCTTTTTAATGGCAAATTATTTACTTTTGATCATTGTTGTTATAGAATAGATTTCAGTGAGCCCTCAAGCAAAATGAGACTTTTTTTTGTGAATAGTGTTTGGATGAAGGTTTTAAAGTTGGTTTCTCACTGCAGACGTGTGACACGTGTTGCTTCTGTATACTGCTTTGTAGAGGCTGTATGAATGTGGAAAGACACATATATTTGTCTTCATTAGATGCTGTTTCTATTTTGTTGGTTATTTTTCACTTATTGCTTTATGTTCTGTTTGTCTTTGCATTATATTTGCTTCCATTAGTTACTTGTGCCACTGGTCATATTGTATGCGGAGATGGATCTTGTGTTGACATTAGACAACGATGTGACCGATTTTTCGACTGCATAGATGGAACCGATGAGAGGGACTGTGGTAAGTCTGGAGATACAGGAAACTTATTATGACACTAAAAAAGAGGAGACAATTTGTTACATAGTTTTTATGTAGTAGAGAGACATGGAAGATTTTTGTCTTCCAAGATGTTAATGTTGTGTTTTTGGGTAAGTTGTTCCCATTGTTTTGAAGGATCATACTGCCTTTGTCATCAGGGTAAAAAGTTCAAGAAGGCTTGTACTGTTTAAAACTGATGACGAAAGCACTACAGTTTTTTGAAACATTGGAAACTACTCACCCATTGATACAGCGTCACATCCCAGAAGACTTGAAGCTTTGGCAGCACTTCTGTGAAACTGTCAGATCTTGCATAGAGACATGATGAAATAGTTCATTATTGCTGTTAGGGTTTTGGTACATTAAGAGCCACCTGGCATGTCCATGCAAATTCTCCCTTTGTGTTGGTACATTAAGAGCCACCTGGCATGTCCATGCAAATTCTCCCTTTGTGTAGATTTACATACACACTGATAAGTTACAGACAGTTGAGGACTGTCGTGGTAATTCTTGTGGTGTATTGGCAAGGTATAGCTATCAGACCTGAAGAATCAAGATTTGTCTGGAGTTGGTACGGCTGTTCAGACATAGACACTGCCAGCAGTGTGAGCTTATGTTCAGTTTAGTAGCAGAAGGTAAAGTCTTTTGGGATGTTATGCTGTGTCATTGAGCAAGTAGTTTGTACCATTTTGAAGGTTTTCGTGCCTTTATCTTTGGGGTTAAGCAGTAAAAAGCACCTTATTTCTTGGATTACTTAACCCTGATGATGAAGGCACTACAGCCCTTTGAAGCATCAGGGAATATTTACACAGTGCCACACTCCAGAAGGCTTGAATATTCAGTTACACTGCTGTGAGAATTTCATATCTCAAAGTCCTCGAGCAGTTTCCATTGCTTTCTCTGTACTTGTGTTCAGAAGCTTCCGTGTATGAAATGCCATTTATGTTGGGGAATCAAGGAAACCACTTCGTGTGGATATACTTGTAAGTTTTCTCTCAGCCTAGATTAGAACCTTTGTGTGCTACTGTGTGTAGAACACAACCATTGGTTTCGTATTATTTCAGTTGTCTTAACTTTCAGCTGTTATTTTCTTATTCCAGCAGATTTTCGTTTCATTTAATTGATTTAATTAATGATTGTTGTCAGTATGTGAGGTAGCAAAATGAAATATTCATTAATGCTGACCTCTGCTTTTAAGTAGTGCATTTATTATATGCTAGATTGTGTGAGCACAGTTGAATGAATCCTACGCACACGCTATGTTACTGGAGTTGCATGCAGGGTGCAAGCCTGAAATAATTTAATGTCATCTTACTATGTTCCATTTTCTGTACATTACACATGCATATATACCGGTCCAGTAAGCGGCACTTGGTGTCAATTTGTACATTTTATACAGTGTATTATTTTCTCCTACATGTTTTGGCCCATTAGAGCCACCATCAGAGAGAACCAAATACGAGAGAAAACATCTACAGAACACAAGTTAGTTTACACACAGTAGTGAGGTTATACACTTGTGGTCTATGCATGTTTTCTGTTGTGCAGCATGATTCAAAAAGAGGGACTCAATTTTGTATGCCTATATTTCCTGAACTATACATGGTATGTGAATGATCTACATAACATTTGAAAGAGGAGGTCCTAAGTTTTCAAATACCACCGCTAGAGCGCTCACCTAATGCACAGCCGTGCAGCAGCGTCAGTTGAGAGCAAAATGGCTTATGCAGCACAAGATTTTTTTGCGTTCATGAGTTCATTAAAACTGAGTTGGCGACTGCTGTACAGCATTTATTTCATCTTCATTTCAACATTCAGCCTCCAACGAGGAATAGCATTTGTCATTGGAATCACCAATTTGAGCAAATAGGCTGTCGGTGTAAAGTGTGAGTCCATCTTTTTGAATCACCCTGTATTTTGTTCTCCTTGATGATGGCTAAGATGAGCTAAAAGATGTAGGAGAAAACTGTGTGTACTATAAACTGTGCAAAGTGATCCCAAGTGAATTTAATTGGATTTATATAAATAATAATATCTTGCCTGGAGGGGGTACAGGAAAGATGTCTGCATTATAAGCTACATTCAGTGTTGTCCCTGCACAATGTAACTCTCTTGTTAGATGCATTGTGTTGATGTGAGGGACCAGTTATATAGTTGCTGGTTGATTTTGTTAAAATTTGGGGCAGGAAATAAGCAGAAAGCACCGCAATTCAATGCAGTTATAATTTGTATCAGTTTGTTAGCAATGTCGAGGAGAAGAACCCAGAATTTTTCTTTTTAATCTTCAAAAAGCACTTAAAACTTTTTGATTCAGTTTTATATTATTAATTCACACCGACAACAACACTGATTTCTGTCCAGCAGGTCTCGTCAGTGATTCCATTGGCTTGATATGTACATTTGTAAGTTATGTTTGTTAGTCCATAATAGTCTTGTATGAGTCTCTTGGAATTTGGCACAGCTAATGTACACCATATGTTATAAGGGTAGTAACTTCTTTACGCACATCTGTCTTTCATCAACACATTGCTATGTGGTCAGACAATAAAGTTCGCGAACTCGTCTTGGTAAAAGTGCTACATACCTCTGAATACCACCATGGTCACCTTCAAAATACTCTCCTCGGGTAACTATGCACCTATGCCAGCGCCTAGTCCACCCTTCAAAACAATTTTGGAACTGGTTTTGTGGAATGGCCTTCAGAGCTGCTGTTGTATTACTCCTGATGTCATCAATGTCATCAAAGTGCCTTCCTTTCAATATTTCCTTTATCTTCGGGGACACAAAAATGTCAATGGGGGCTAGATCCGGTGAATAGGCAGGGTGTTCCAACAGTTATTTGTTTAGTAGCAAAAAACTCCCTCACAGACAGTGCCGTGTGAGCAGGTGCATTGTCGTGGTGTAAGATCCATGAGTTGTTGGCAAAATTTTGGGTCGTTTCCGTGTGACTTTTTCACGTAGCCTTTCCAGTACTTTCAAATAGTAAACTTGGTTGACTGTTTGTCCAGTTGGTACAAATTCATAACGAACAATCCCTCTAATATCAAAAAATGTCAGCAACATTGTTTTTACTCTTGATTTGGACGGGCGAAACTTTTTTGGTCTTCCATTGTGCGCTTTGGCGGTTCGTTTCAGGGTTGTATTGGTAGACCCATGTTTCATCACCTGTGATGACACGGCCCAAAATGTCATCTTGGCTCTCCAAATGGTCTTGGCAAATTGTGACCTTCTTTGCTTTTGTTCTTCAGTGAGCTCCTTTGGGACCATTTTTGCACACACCTTCCTCATGTCAAGATCTTCAGTTAAGATTTTCCTAACTGTTTCTCTGTCGATATTCACTTGCTCTGCTGTGCTCCTGACAGTCAGCCGACGATTTTCACACACAATTTGACGAATGTTTGCAATGTTTTCTTCAGTTCTGCTTGTTGCTGGCCGTCCTGACTTCTCTTCGTCAGTGACACTTTCTCTTCCCTCAGCAAAACGTTTCACCCACCTGCAAACTGCTGTTTTCTTCATAGCATTATCCCCGTACACTTGCACTTGCATCTCTCCCCTTTCGTTTCCACTCTTTCCAAGTTTAACAAGAAATTTTATGTTCGTTCGCTGCTCTAATTCAAGCTCTGGCATTCTTGTGGCAGCACACCAAAACACATGCAGACAGTAATAGATGCCACTCAGAAAGAGACTGCCATAGATCAACAACAACACAGCTGTGAGACGCTGATATGTCAAGTCATCAACCATACTTAGGCTTTTGTCCAGTGCTGCCACGGCAAGCACATGGTGGCGAGTTCCCGAACTTAATTGTCCGACCACGTATGTGCGCTGTTGTTTCAAACATTTCGCCTGACGGTACACACATACTTCTGTAACTCTTCTTTCTCCAAGTGCGTACACTGTCAATAATTGACAATTTTAAGGACTATATATAATGTGGTATGTAAAAGAAACTTTTCCAGTGCTTATTCCTAACTAAATATAGTTTCATTTTAATTTATTTTAAAAATATTGTGTGTAGTCATTTTGACAGTGCAGCAGTTTTCTCTCATGTATCATTTCCCTCCCTTCAGGCGATCACTTTTTTTTGGTAGATGTTACATTGAGATAAGTAATGATTTGTGCAGTGCCCTTCTTTAGTGATTTATGTTTTGTCTTGTGTCTGTTTCGTTATGTCTGCTTGTCGCTTGTTTTCACCTGAAATTGTAACAGGCTTGTGTTCCCGTGCTGAGTTCCGCTGTGAAGATGGACAATGCATCTCGGAGGAAAAGCGCTGTGATTCCAGAACTGACTGTAGGGATGGCTCAGATGAACTAGATTGCAGTATGTCTTACTTGTGTATCTGTCGTGGAATCCAAGCTACATGTGCATTTAATCGGGTGAGAGAGGAAATGCTACTTACAGGGCAGCAGGCAGCACTGTCATGGTCTGATGGTTGGGACTGCTCATAGGTCTTGGGGTCTGGACCGCAGCTTGAAAAGTAACCATCCTGACTGAGGGGTTTGCGGTTTTCCTCAGTTTTTCCTTTGAACAAGCCATGACCACTTTTTCCACCATTCTTCCCAATTCACAATTATTTTACCACTCGGTGCCGTATAGTGTTACCACAGCAACTGAAAGTCTTATGAAATGACTCAGGAATGTGAATATGGTAAAAAAGGCATTGGGCTATTAAGGCATATTGGGGGAGTAGAAGTATAGCCACACTTATTCTCAATGTTGACACTAGATGGTTGTGGGTGGTCAACTTCACTCCAGGGCCACTGTAGCCCCAGGAAGGAACCCCAGTGCCTATTGGATATGAGGCCATGTGAGCCTCAGAGCTGGACAGGACATTTAGGAGATAAGAATAATCTCTAGGCCTTGTGGGATTTAAACCCCAGAATTGTTCAGCCTATAACCTACAGTAGACACTATGCTGACTGAGCTATCCTGACTGTTGGTAATAAGATAGCATGTAGTAGTGAATGCATGCCTTGCATATTAAGAGCACTACATGTTGTGGTAAGATAGTTGTAACTCCTACCTTAATGTGCACGAGATCCTGGGTTCAAATCTCTCTTCATCCACTGTATGTAAGTGGATGACCAGTGGAAGTACAAAACAGGACACGCAAAAAACCGATAGTCATGAAAACAGTTCTCTTGAGAGATTACAACATTAGTTTTGTTGCTTTATTTATTGTGGCTTTCACTTTTGTATTATTATTATTATTAATAATAATAATATATTTTCACCCCTCCCCACATCTCATTTGAGCAGTTGAGCCTTGTGCTGTGCCATAAGTATGCAATGTCTGGCTTAACGCTCGCAACCTGGAACATTCTAGGATGCATAATCTTACCATTCCTACAGCCTTAAAGGTATCATCTTCACACTAGTGTCCGTTTAAATGACTGGGGGTGCTGTCTGTGGAAACCATAACTAGAGGTGGGTTTTATCGGGGGGGGGATACAGTATCTGTTTTGTTTTAAAATGTATTTAACAAGAGAATTTGTCATAAGTATACTTGTGTTTTTTATGTTAATTCCGCTGGTATGTAAAGTAACCAGTGTGCTGGAAAGGATTATATAAGTGCTTTCCTCTCTCACTCTCCAGTACTTGTGTTTTCTGTACTGATATTAACGCTGAATGTGTAAGCTGTGTAATGTTCATGAACAGTGTTAATTTATGTGTGTCAGAGTGTTTGGTTCATTATCTTGCTACATTGATACAAATGTTGTAGTGGTTGTCACCATGCTGTTATTTTTAAGCAAGTTTCATGGAAGAAGTTAATGATTTTGGCTTAAATGGGCTGAATGTGGTCAATTCCTTATGAGTGGATACCATGATTATTCTTTCTCTTTTTCGTATACCATATATTTCTTCCTTGTTTATTTTTTTTTTCACTTTGAAAATTTTATCACCTTACCAGTTTTATGATTCTGCTTCTTCATCTTCTCTATTTCTGTTTTGTTCTTATAATCTGATGTCCTGATTCTTCGAGTGTGCTTCTTTGAGTTTCTTCCTACTGTTGTTTAGTAAAACGGAAGAAACCTGCATGAAAGAAGTACCTTGTGTTGGCTTTACATAAACAGTGTGTTGACCCATAATAAAACCCTACTCCTGAGGGTCTGCATTTATTGTAGCGTTGTATGTCAGCAACAACAAGTGCTACACACAGCATCAATTCAGAGTATCTTTCTTTGTCTGTCTGTCTGTCTGTCTGTGTCAGTCAGCAAGCCAGCCAGCCAGCTAGCCAGATTTATGATCATGTCCACATTTTGGCCCAGACTTTGCAATATAAGGGTTGAAGGTGTCTTAGGAATGTTGAACCTGATTCTGCATTGATTTGCTATATGTTTCTGTCAGATGCAGCCATGTACCTAGTATGCAAGATTTGAGGGTTTCACAGCAGTGTTTTTGATAATTCAGGTCTTCTCTGATGTGACACTGTGTCGTACTGAACTGCTTGGCAAAGGAGACAGTGTCATAGCCCAAAAGACTGAATCCTATTCTGAACATGGATGCATGTAACAGTAACGTAGAGTTAATCAATTCAGACACCCACTAAATGATGCAAAGGCATAATGATTCTGCATGTTTGTGACAGTGCTGGAATTGTTATCTTGAACTCTGTTATGCAGATAAATAAATATGTATATGTTTTGGAGGCTGGCTTTGTCACTCTTGATACAGAAGGAAAGGATATTGACTGCAGTGAATCTGTTAAAATGAATTATTCATTTCCAAGTGCATTTCTAATGAAACTTGTAAAACTTAATGATATTACTTACATATTTTGAAGTAGGAATTATATTGAACTGATATGAATCATAGTTAAATAAACACTTTGAATGTTGACCCTAGTGAAAATTAATAATGTGTTTGGTAGCTTTGGAAATAAAATACGCAGCATCCTATAATTGCTTTTACATCTGCATTTTGCGCAGAAAGCCAATGCAACTGAGAAGTAAACATTTCTTTTGGAGTTGATATAGCATGTCTTAATATCCTTGGTGTGGCCTGTTTGAGAGAGATGATTCTGAACTTTGAGTTTCATGTAAGGCAGTGGAATGGGGTTTACAGACTCGTGCAGGCCGGACGAATTTAGATGCAACGATGGAATGTGTCTGGAGGGCAGCAAGGTGTGCAATGGTTACAGAGAGTGCAGGGATGGGAGTGATGAGGCAGACTGCGACGATGGGCGTATGTTTGGCACAGACTAATTCCAGCATCAAGTGAAATGTTTCTCAGTTTTCTGTGGAATGCTGAAGGAAATGTGTTGATTTTATTCAATATGTATGAGAAAAAAAGGGGTGGAAAAAAAATTAAGTTTTAAACTCATGCAAAAGGACTAAAGGAACTGCTTGTTGAGGGGGATATTGTTAAAATGAATCTTTCAGAATATGTTATTAGCATGTGAATTGCATTAATCCTTGGTACAGTCCTGTGTAAGATGTGTGTTAACATGTGGATTAACCTGCAGGTTAACTGTTATCCTGCTGGGGTGAGTATTTAAGGTTTAATGCATAATTTATGAAAAAAATTATTATTTGAACAGGAAAAGATGGAAGAATGAAATAAGTAGCATTTTGTGGAATATAAAATGGAGATCATGCAACATGTCATACAAATGCTGTAAATTTCCTTGTTGCCTAAATAAATAAAATGAATTTCTAGGGGTGTTTCCCTATGCAGACACAGGTATTCAAAAGTTGATATGATTATGGCAAGTTTTTAAACCAGCTAAGTAACTGTCAGCTGCTGAAGGAAAGCCATGTACCATGGAGTCATTTGTCAGGCATATGTGTGTGTGTTATTCACTATTATTAATGATCTCATCCATTTTAAAATCACATCATATTACAGTACTTACATAGAAAACAGATGAAGATAGATAGACCACCAGGTGGGCAAAAAGTTTCAGAGCAATCTCTTATTTGCATGGTTCATGTTTAAAAACATTATATGTGGTTGCGATGTGTGGAGGAATATGGAAATATCCTTCATTCCTTAAACGGAGATGTAGTGTGTTTACTGAGAAACATTTGCACTGAACATAATTTATTTGGCAGCAGCTTGCAATTTTATGGCTCACTAGTGTGGTTTTTATCTTTTGTTAATGTGAGTCATCCCGATGTGTTTATCTATACATGTATAGTACAACGTATCAGTCAAACACAACTGTTTTTATTGCATAAAATGTTATTTTAGGGCGACATGTTTCGATTTGTTCTGAGTCATCTTCAGGCCCTCTTAACCTTGGGTACGTACTTTACGAGGGCCTGAAGATGACTCAGGAGTCGAAGCATGTCGCCCTAAAATAACATTTTATGTAATAACTGTTGTGTTTGACTGATACATTGTACTGTATGTCACTAGTGTGGGTTGTTAGTTTTGGCTGCTGAAGAGCGTAGCGCAGTTGGTGGATGGGCCTTGCTGTGTGTGTAAGGTTGCATGGCAGGATATTTATTTTTGATCTGCCATTTGTTGCTGAGGCTGTTCAAATGACTCGATTGTAGCCATCTGCTTCGAAATTTCAACAGCCAGAAAGTAACAAATACCCGATACATGTCTTGGGCATTACCACTACAGTAGCCCTTCGGGAATCTTACACAAGTGTGTCATAAATTGGAAACTGCAATGCTCAGGTGGTTCATTATTTAGAATGCACAGTTTTTGTTACTAATGCAGGTGTTATAATTTGAGGAGCAAGGATCTCTTGCTAAACTTAATAACACTATAAACAAAAACCATGTGCATTAGCTGCAGTAGGTGCTTTAATCTCACCCTGAGCTTTGCTTGCATATTAACATTCACGTTACATGCATATTTTTGAGGTGTGTGGAAGGTGTGGTGTTTTGACAGTTGTTGTTTTAAAGTACATCTTTTTGCAGTCTTTCTTGTTTTTGTAGGTTGTAAATCTAGGTCTGTCATTATGAGTGAATATACAGTAGGCTATTATAAAACAATACTGAGGAGAAGCTTTGTTCTCGTAGGACATTATCCTGGATTAGTGTATGTTCATTGCCCATTATTTTAAGAATACAATGGCCTCTTATTGAAGGATCAGACTTCCCTACTTCATTGGATATCTGACCCCTGTTAAGCTGTTTAGCCTTGTACAAGCATTGGTAGGTGTGTTAGGGTCAGGCATCAGAAATGACCATTTAAGACAGTTATTTTAGAATATCTATAGAGAGTTAGAATGTGTAAGACCAAATATTAGCATGTAATTACTTATGTAAAGTAGCACCCAGTTGCAGCTCTCCCAGAATAATAATTGAAACTTTAAAGTTGTTTGTGCTTGTCATATACTAGTGTTCAACGTGTACGTGTTTATAGATCTGCTCTGACTGCAATTGCATGCACACAGGATGAGCAAAATTTTAATTTCTACTTGCAGGGTGTTCAAGCAACCAATTCAGATGCAGTGATGGATTATGCATATCTGACACCTTCCAGTGTGATGGATACAACGATTGTCAAGACAACTCTGATGAGATTGGATGTTGTGAGTGTTTTTTTTTTTTTTTTTCCCCTCCCCCATTATTATTCCTCCTCCTCGTGGCATGTTTTTACAGGAAAAATAAATGTATGTGCTTGCAGAAGTTTGAGTGGAAAACGTGGTACAGACTGATCACTTTAGATTTGTAAAATGAGAGGGGTGCTATTAAGGGAGTGGCTCTTTAAATTTGAGGTTACTACACTGTTAGCATTTGGTTTATGTGCCAAGCCATACTTGCATGCTAGTTAAAGTTCGAGAGCTGTATTACTGGACCTTGTATGTTGGGAAGTATTTAACCTAGAGTAATGCTTTTTGCACAGCTAATCTTTTAACAATTTCACATTCATTATTCCATAAATGTCCAAAAACTCAGCAGTTAATGAACAGACAAATTGGTTCCAGTTCTTTATAGTCTTTTTGCAGTTGACATAATTAGGCACTTTTATTTCAGCTCCAAGATGTTCTAACAGTGAATTTGAATGCGGGGACCGAACCTGCATACTTTTTACCAAGAAATGCGATGGTACTGTTGACTGTCTGGATAGATCTGATGAGTTTGATTGTCCAACACCAGGTAAGGGACTTTTCCTTATTCTGAAAGAGGTACACAGATGATATTACACTGTTCTGAAAGAGACATTTAGGTGATACTCTGCCCATAGAACTATAATCACTTGGTATATAAATTATATGAAGTTAATTTATGAAGAGGATGGTGTGTGTGTATGTAAATTTCCACTGTACAGCCAGTTGATGCTTGTTGATGAAGCTTGGTTTTTTGGATTCTATTCTGAAAGTTGTTGCGTGAGTTTAATTTTGTCTACGTTTGTTTTTACCTGCAGATCATACTAGATTTAATTTTTTCAGAGGTGGTTCTTCCTACAAAAGAGATTTTTATGTGACAGAACCTGGATCATGTTAATGTGTACAGATATTGCTTTTGAAAATGTTGACACATTCATTAGGTACTACATGCAAGTCTGACGACTGTAACGCAAAGATTCATTAGGTATTATATATAGCACCGTGATAAACCAAGCACACATGCAAATACACGCACGCACGCACACACACAGGGTGTCCCAGGAGGAATGTGCTAGATTTCGGGAGGGTGTTCCTTATGCTAAAGTATACCGATATAACCCAAAACACCTATGTCCAAAGTTGAACGGTTATGGGGATAATGGCCAGTGAAGTTTGAAACTTTGACAGCTGTTACACACTTATTGATTACCAAATACATATTAAAACTGGCAGGAATATGTGGTTTCTGTAATGTTAATATCTGTACTTAACATCAAA
>Ga0123355_10010312_pt1 | contig 14302 bp, 14 predicted proteins | sample TergutEmb28metaG_3_FD_89872 | JGI IMG/M metagenome (GOLD analysis project Ga0123355, IMG submission 89872) | Embiratermes neotenicus P1 segment gut microbial communities from Petit-Saut dam, French Guiana - Emb289 P1 | ecosystem: Host-associated > Arthropoda: Insects > Digestive system > Gut ...
AATTGAAAATGTTTTGGGCATTTTGGTAGCAAGATTTGGTATATTTAAAACTCATATTAATATTAAATTGGACAACATTAAAGATGTAGTAATGGCCAGCTGTGTGCTGCACAATTTCTTACGCAGAACATCCCCTGATACATATACACCATCCGAATGTTTTGACACTGAAGACCTACAAAATGGTACAGTTAAAGCAGGTGTAAGAAGTAACCCACCAAGCATGGCAACACTGAAAAGGGGAAATAACAGGAACCATCAACTGACAGGAAAAGAAGTAAGAAGTCAGTTTGTGAAATACTTCAACAACGAAGGCAAAGTGCTGTGGCAAGACAACTGTATATAAAGAAGTATTTTATCAAAAACCATTACTCTTAATGTACTTGGTGCATACTGTACGCATGCTATATGAATGAGATGTAAGAGTAAAGTGAAGTACAATAAAAAATAATAAATTTACCTCACTATCTTCTTCCTCTACTTCCATACTTGACATTGAACTGTGTGGTGCTTCTTGGTCACACAGAAAAAGAAGTTGATAGTAATACCATAATCCTGGTGCGTACATCTCTTCTGCACCGCCACCGGACACCTGTGATTTTATAACTTTTTTATGTTCCTTTCTAAATGCACCTCACAAATTGTTGATTTCTTTACAACTGTGTCTGGCGTAGCATCAGGTTCAACTTCTTGTAATTTTCTGATTAGTGTTTGGTAACTTGCATCTTTCTTTGATCTGTTATAATAATCTTTCGATTTTACTTTCCATAAGCATTCTTCTTGTCGGAAGAGTTCAATAAACTTGAGAAGAAAATCCTTTGACCAAGTAGCCATGCTACGTGATGTTGACAGCATTAAAACTATGAACGAACTGAGCTTCGGCCTTGAGGACACAACATACACTGCAGTCCAACGTGAACTGCGCAGTTGAATCTTCTGCTGTTCCAAAAGTTACACAGTCCAGAAATTTTAACTGCACAAACCTACAGATTTTCCAACACACTCTCGATCTAACTGCACAGTTATTAACTGTGCAGTTAAAACTGAAGGTAAAACTGTACATGTGTTGGGGGGGGGGGCTTAGGCTTTTATGTATGCACTTATGCATAAAATTGTAGGAGTTTAAATGAGTACTAGAGGGATTGGGTGGGCTTGGATGCCTTTAGACTTAGGGTGAAGCAGAAGCAGTTATATCAACTGTTCCTGAAGAGCTGCACCAGCCTCAATGTGCGGTTTATTTACAGGTGAGCTACCTGAAGCGTCTCTTTCCACTTATACGACAGCTCGGGGCCACGGGTGTTCTGCTGGAGTGGGAGGACATGTTTCCTTTCAGCGGTCCTCTCTCGTTTATTGCTGCTGGAAATTCCTATTCACGGCAGGAAGTTGAAGATATCCTAACCGCAGCCCGTGGCTCTGAGCTGGAGGTGATCCCACTTGTACAGACTTTTGGACACGTCGAATTCGCCCTCAAGCATCCAGAGTTCGCTGGGCTGAGGGAGGTTCCCGAATCCCCACAGGCGTTGTGTCCGTCTCTGAATGCTTCATTGGACTTTGTGGAGAAATTGATCGAGCAGGTAAGATAGCCTTACGTCTGTTACAACTCTGTCCCATGGAATACGTTATGCATGATGTTATTTACTTGTGGGTTATTTAATGCTATTTTCTATTTTATGTTGTATATTTTCTGTGCAGCTATATTACATATGTAAAATTTAACACCAACTTTTTGCACAATGCTTTTTATTTGTTCATTAATTTCTTTGAAAATGTTTCGCCCTTAACTGGTGGCCAACTTCGGGGAGCTAGTAAGTTTTTTAGCATGTGCAGCTTTTGCTTCAATATATGCTGCACATGAAAGATATGTTGAAGCAGAAGCTGCCCATGCTAAAATACTTACGAGCTCCCTGAAGATGTTCAACAGTTAGGTCAGAAACATGTTGGGGCATTAATTTATAAACAAAAAGTGCTGATCAACAAGTTGGTGTTAAATATATGGTCAAATGACAGAACTTGAAATATTTACTGTAAAGTTTTTATTTATTCTTTATTTATTTATAGTATGTTGAATGGTGCTATCAGACTGTATACCTTATTGTCTCCTTTCCATTAGGTACATTGCCCTTTCACCACATTACCATAACAGCTGGGGCATGAAGCTGACCATCAAGCTTTATGTACTGTCAAGCTAGATTGTGTTCTTATCTTCATAGCATGGTGGTGAAACAAAGGCACAGCTTTACGTTTAATCCATTAAATCACAGTAGTTATTAATTATACACATACTTTAAACACAGAAACACCGCATTTTGCCCACACGTTGAGTTTCCATATTTTGTATGTTTGTTCACTGTCCTCTTTGTGGGTATACATTTACACTTACAAAATCAAGCTGTCACGATCAAGTGGCTTGCACTCCTGTTTTGTTGTTTTGGAGGTCCCAGGGTAAAATCTAGGCTCAGTCCGGCTATCCTTTCTGAGCTACTGTGTTATTTTCCTCAGTCAGTCACTTGCAAATTCCATGATTTTACCTCAGATGAGGTCACAAACGCCTCCTTCCTCATACTTCCTAATTTGTCACACATCATCATATTATTTGATGCTCTGTCGGCCCAACTACTAACTGCATTTTTAAATCAAACCATACGTGAGACAGAAGAGTGATATATATGACAAGTTTCCTGTTGTGTCATGCAGGTAATGGAGCTTCATCAGGGCGCTCGTTTTCTGCACATCGGATGTGATGAGGTGTTCCAGATGGGAGAGTGCAGACGTTGCCGTTCCCAGATGCGAGAGACATTGTTTTTGTCGCATGTTGCACGTGTTGCTAGCTTCGTACGCAATCGCTACAGCGCTGTGACGCCCATCATCTGGGATGATATGCTACGTCATCTGTCACCGCAGAGCCTGGATGAATTCCATATTGGAGAACTCGTAGAACCAATGGTAAGAAATCACGAGCTCAATCGCACAGTGTCATTGTTGTGGCTGAGCTACAAGCAGTATTCCTTGCAAAAAAAGAGACTTCCACACTATCCAGAAGGACTGGGGCCACCCAGCTGCATATTGAGTGTGTTCCATGTATCTTTCACGAGGCCTTGAAGCTAATAATTCAGCTAATTCAGAGGCCAAGAATGTGTGTGGAGATATACTGCCACTGTCCCATGTGACTTTGTTGTGTGGTATGTTGCTGAATTAAGCACAGGAACAGAAGTACCTTTACTTTTATGATAGTATTAAATTTGCTGTATTTAGGTGTGACGTCATGCCCTTTAGTACCTATGTTTCCAAGGAACCTGCTGTCTCAGGCTTCATCTTCTATTCTGAAGATGGACACTTGTACCAATCAACCATACTACATGGCATCACACCTTAGAATATAATATCTGAAGCTTTCTGAGTCATATGACAGTTCAAAACTGAAGCCCCATCCAATATTAGCAGGTGTTCTCAATTTTCCCCACTCTGCAGTTAATCCATTGTTGTAACTGGAATTCAGCAAAGCTGCTTGTGCATGATGAACAAAAAATAAGGCTTAAGAGGGTGAAAAGACTATGAATGTGGTTTGTGAGGCCATGTTGTTCGATGATCAGGAGAAACGTTCTGCCACAGCCTGCGAGGTAGAATGGTGTCTTGCCCTGAGGACAGATTTTACTTTGTCAGCATTTCGCCTACAGATTTTCAGACTTTCAAGACTTGCATTTAAGATATTGAAATTGAAATGTATTTTTTTGTGATTTGCTTCATTGACCTTGATAGGCCTCTTCAGTACAGATACACTAATAATTGGTAGTGCTGTAGGTTATGCATAAGACTGTAGTGCTGGGTTTGAGGTTCAAATCTCAGTCTTGATGTGAATTCACGTATGTCAGGTCTTGTTTGTTTTGTCATTTTTAGGTAGAGGCCTTGCTACTGTGCTATTCCCCATCCAAGGAGTGCTACCAAATAATATGCAGCAAAGTTGAGAAACTGTGAAAATAGCTGGCCCTGGGCCGCATTGACCTGTAGTGTCACACAGATGAATGGAATATACAGTACTATGTGCACACTTCTGTCAACCTACTTTCATTTCTTGCTTGAGCTTGCTCATGTGTGGTTTTTTGTGCCATGGTGTGGAAGTAACTCATTGGAGCAGATATGTTCTTGAAAATCTTATAGGTTGTCCCTTTGTTGGCAAATTGCCTGCATCTTTTGGGACTCAAAGATTTGGTACCATATTCATCCATAAACCCAACGAATGCACATCGAAAGAGAGAGAGAGAGAGAGAGAGAGAGAGAGATCTTATATTGCTCTTTTATTGCTTATTACCATGTTTGCATTATCCTGCCACTGACACTGATGCAGCCAGAGGGATCAAGTGCCATATCATCCATTTCATTATTATCATCACGTTTAAGCCTGTGTCTTCAAACAATTTCTTTCCTTCAAGGTTTTCTACCAAAACTGTGCATTTAAATCTCCCATGTGGATGCATAATGTGATCTTTATGTCATCACTGTTTAAAATCTTGGCAGCTCTTAAATTGTAAAGCAGTCAGTGTGTTATGCCTCTGAATATCCAGTATGTTAAAAAAAAAAAGTGTGATATCACATCCTTTTTATTTCTAAAGTGGATTGGATGATAAGTGTCATTCAACGTCTTGTTTCTTGCTGTACTCTGACTTTCACACATGAGTTGAGACATGCTACAGGGAGTGGGTTTCTTTTCGTTCATTGCTGTGTTCAGAGGAATGTGGTACCTGTGCCTTTGAGCCAGTTTAGTTCACCTTTTGCCCTCTCTTTGTCCACACAACGTAACGTGTAACTATGCCCTTTATTATGTGCTTTTATCTTGCTGGCTTAGATAAATGTAGCATTTATCACAGTGTCTTCCAGGGGTGAAATACATGCCTCATATTAGGGAGGACTCTGATTCACTTCTCAGCCCACTGACCTGCTGTGCTGACACAAGTTTTCATAGTTTTCGTTAGTCCCACTAGGCAATTACCACAGTAGTACCTCAAGTGATGTTACTACCACTTCCTTCCACATACTTGTTGGTTCGTTATATACATATCAGCCTGAGCTGCAGACAGAATCGTTAAATAAATGGTGTTCAGAATGTGACTTTGTTTTGGAAATGTAGGCAGCATGTTCCTCCAAAGCATCAGTTCATATCTCCAAAGTACACAAAGTCACAGTGCAGAAGACTGTAGGTTTCAGATTATTAACACGGCTGCTTCATTTGTGTACTTCAGGTTTGGGTATACGCAGAGGATGTGTACCGCTTCGTTCCCAGCATGGTGTGGGATAAATTGGCCATGGTGTTCCCCTATGTGTGGTCAGCCAGCGCGTTCAAGGGTGCATTTGGGGAGACACTGTACATACCGAACGTGAAGCGACATCTGGAGAACAATCTTCGATGGCTGGAGGTTATGAGTGCTGAGAGCCCAAAATTCAAGGGTGGTTTCAGAGGAATTGCACTCACTGGTTGGCAGAGGTGAGTCTGACCAGTGGTAGGCATTTTTTGTCGTCAGACATGATTTTATTATGATGGGAAATGCAAAGTTTTCTACCTTCTGGATGTGACGCCGTGTAGTCTGGTAGAAATTACCATCATGTCGAAGGAACCTACTTTCTCCACCTTCAGAGTGGAAGAGTAATCCATACCAGGCAACAAAACTCTGAGTGAGCCAGTGATATTTTTGGACTGAGATGAAATGGAGCCGAAAGTCTCTATCATCATTTTCTCAAACATATTTTACGCTATCTTTCACACAGTCTTTACCGCTGCCTTTCCTTTGGCTGATTTACCCAGCCATATATTTCGGTTTTGTCCATTTGTACTGTTTTGTGTGTGCAGTTTACTCTTCTACCTTCCTCTGAAACAGTGGTAAAGTTTTTACCAGATTAAGCAACATCATATCTCAGATGACAGGGTTCTTTGTTAACTGTGATGGTTGTAGTTGAATAACCATGTTTTATGGTAAATGTCCTACAAATCAGTGGCAGGTTATAAAGAGAATGCTTGAAAGTCCCTCTATGACCCGCAGCAGTCCAACAGTAAAAATGAAACACACAATTTCTCACACTTTGGAAGCACAAAATGCAGCACTTTGGAAATTTCTCAGAAAATATTTGTAAATCTTTTTGTTCTGCAACTAAGCTGGGATAGTTCAGTCAGTTTAGTGGTGTACCTGGTGGTGAAATTTTCTCCACAGTATGCAGCCGGCTGTGGAGCCCAACCAGCCCCCTGGTCAGTGGGTACTGTGGAATATTTTTGCTGGAGTAAAATGAACTCCTGTTTCAAAATCCCCAATTGAAACATGTTAACCCAATTCTTTCAGTTCACATTACATTAATCTTTATGCATTTCTCTCCCTCATTCTTGTTTCACTTTCTAGTATGAGACTAGAGATTTATTTTCTTTCAGTTTTTCAATACTTCATCTTGTTTGAAAATTGTTGTACCTAGTTTTTTATTATTTGACACATAACTTTCAAATCCTTCCCCTCTCTAAGACAATGTTTCCCAACCCAATTTTGTACAGTTCATATATTATGCCTATTACCTGTTCCCACTTTCTAGATTCTGTATCTGCCACTCATAACAGCATTTTAATAATCCACCTTGTTCCTGTACCAGCTTGTTACTGTACTACAAAGCATCTTGCCTCTGCTACTTTCTCTACCAATTTACCATTCTGCTGCTTGGACTTTTTAGGATTTTCTTATAAAAAACTGATATGTAAAACTAACAAAGGTCATTGTCAGAAGCGTGGATGGCTCGAACAGTGTCTGATTTTGAGCTGCTATACCTGCTGGAGAATATCATAAATTGTTCACAAGTCTTTGTGGTCCTTCTATTGAAATATTCTAGTCTTGTGGACGATGGAGGGTCATAGACATTATCCTCAACAAAACACCACAGGGGAAAATGAAGAAATGCCTGGAGAGTGTGATACTTCTTGCACATTCAGTTTGTTCTTGGCCCTACATTTTAAATTCATGAATATTGTCCAGAGAACTTCACATTGTATTGTAACGTACCATAAGTTTTCTCATTGTCTTTGCAACAGATTTACATTCGACTGTTGTTGAAGTATTGTAGGTAAGTAGGCTAGTAATCAATCAATTTCTTCAGCATTGATACTCAGCATTTGCATTCGACCTTGTTCACTGCTCGATGCCTAACTCTTTCTTCTGCCTCAACATATATCTCAGAATGCAGTATCTCAATTACAAAAACTGATTCTTGGGCCTGAACACTTACCTCATGCAGAACAGTCCTGCCTCAGTTATGCACACCAAACATGGCGAGACATTACCGGGGTGCTGATAAGTCCCTAGCCCGACCTGGAAGGAAACATGCTGCGCCTGTCAAAAGTGTGATGGGCAGAGGAATGGATTGATTTGGCTAGGGTAGGGACAGGAGGTGGGCTCTTGTGAATGTGGTAATGAACCTCCAAGTTCCATAAAATGCAGGGAATGCAGCTTGTTTCCTTCCTGGTTGGGATAAGGACTTATCAGCACCCCTCTATTAACATACAAAGGTGGTCATGTAAGGGTCTGTTATGTTTGTCCCATTTAACCAAAATGGAAATGTTTTTGATGAATTCAAGAAAAATCCCAAATATTAAATTTCAATAAATTCTGTCCAGTGATGTTGCTGTGTTCCATGTGGGCAGACAAGCGTGACCAAGCTATTGGTTGCCTTTTGCAAATGCTTAAAGAATATGCCAAAAAATATAGGTAGGGTGAGGTCTAGTGTTCTTGGGGGCCGCTAAAAATGCATCACCCAAGATTCACTGGCGTTTTTTTTGGTCTAGTCCTGCCTCTATTTCTGAAAGTCTTTAGTGTGGCACAGTCTATAATGTTACACGAAAAGCTTATACAGAGAAAGTCTTTTGTGGCTTTGATCCCATTTGCTGATTGCAACTGTCTCTGTCCCTAGCGGTCAAAGTGCACAACATAGAGGCAAGATTGAAATTCTTCTACTTGATCTTCCAAACTGATGTATAGTGCAACTGTACCCTTAAAGTAATGTGTGTGTTATTACAGCCGTTTTATACAACCTTCTGGATAGGTTGGATAAAACAGGGCAGTTTCCATGACCTAAAAAATCTGTCATGTATTATTCAAAGTAAACTGCGTAGGAACACCAAAATCTGAAAGACAAATAACTTATGCATGTTATACATTCTGCAGCTGCATAGGTGCAGGGCATTTTTAGTAAAATGAAATGTGTTGGGTCGAGGAAATGGGGTTTGGAACGAGCAAGAAGAAGGCATAGAGGGTGAGGCTGGTGCTGTCTTATGGCACTAGATATCAGTGAAAAATCGTCATAATCTGTGATGAGTGAGGCCTTAGTACACCTTTTTGAATGAAGTCATCCCGTTGTGTTATCTGAATATTTACTTTATTGCAATATGTTTCTGTCAACACAACTAATATTTAAGTATAACATTAATGCAACATGTTTTGACTTGTGAAAGTCATCATCAGGCTGATCTAAGAACCGTTTAACATTTCACAGGTTTTATTTGAGGCATTGTTTGTTGAAGTATATATTGGCACAGCATTTGGCTACCTTGGTTCTTAGGTTCTTATACTGGTTGATGCTTTGAGTTTGACTAGCTAACAATTTGAATGAAGTCATCCTGTTGTGTTATCTGAATATTTACTTTATTACAATATGTTTCCGTCAACACAACTAACATTTAAGTATAACATTAATGCAACATGTTTTGACTTGTGATAGACATCATCAGGCTGATCTTCAAATTGTTTGCTAGTCAAGCTCAAAGCATCAACCAGTATAAGAACCTAAGAACCAAGGTAGCCAAATGCTGTGCCAATATATACTTCAACAAACAATGCCTAAAATAAAACCTATAAAATGTTAAACGGTTCTTAGATCAGCCTGATAATGACTGTCACAATTCGAAACATGTTGCATTAATGTTATACTTAAATGTTAATTGTGTTGACGGAAACATATTGTAATAAACTTAATACGCCTGTTTGGGCCCTGTCTGATAGGCTGTTCACAGGCCTTCCAAGTTGTCTTCATCCATTTGGTCTACATTTCAACTTGTTCCATATCATAGTCAGTCTGATTTGTGTCTTCTTAGATTCTTGTCAGCTGGCTCTATGTTCAGCTGTACCAAAATTTCTTCATTCCTTTTGTGTTAAAAAAGGGTGTACTCTGCTGTTCTTATGAAAACTTTCATCTCTGTCAGTGAAGAGTACCGGTCCCAAATACATTGGCCACTAGAAGGTTTGGAGCTGGCACAACCATTATAATGGGGCATGTGGTGGTGCAGTTGGTTAAGGCACTGCGCTACAAGCCGGAAGTTCTAGGGTTCGATTTCCGATGGGGCCATTGGGATTTTTTGTTGACATAGTCCTTCCTGCTGTACCATGGCTGTGGGGTGGACTCAGCCTCTAACAGAAATGAGTACCAGGAATGTTTCCTGGGGGGTAAAGGTGGTCGATGCGTAGGGTTGACAACCTTACCACTTTCATGTGCAGACTGTCATGAAATCTGGGACCCGTAACCTCCTGGAACCCTCTGGGCCTGTGATGGGCCTGTACAGGGAATGATTTACCTTTACTTCTGAAGAATGTATGTATGCAAGGTTGATAAAAGTGTGATTAAGGATTTACTATAGATGCCACACCCAAGGAGAGGTGTGGATACCCCGTCTGCCTTTTTCTAACAGAAAGAGCACACACAATGACAGTAGGAGAGTAGAATTTAATTTTAAATGACCAAAATATTTATCAGGTAATAATTTTAGATTTCTCTCTTGTTGTCAGGTAATAAGAGCATTGCGTGTGATCACGTGACATTTTTGATGATGATGATGGTGATAACAATAATCCTTGTTATCACCTTTGTGCAGGGTATTTACCATTATGTACCTGAAACAAACCATTCTTCTAGAGTATGTAATGTTGTCTGAATGATTTTGAAATGGTTCCAGTTGCCTTTGTTATTACCAGTATAACTTTTGCTTTAACATTCCACATGCACTGAATTTCTATTATGGGGTCTTTATATTTTAAGATCTTTTCAGCTTTATTCTTAATCACATTTCTGTCTCCAGGAATTGCATAATCTATGAACATGCATTTCCTTGTTTATTATCATGGATTATGATGTCTGGTTTATGTTAAAGTGCAGCTAAACACACACTATCACATCTCTTTATGTATCTGTTCTTTTGCCAGTAGTGGGCATGCTGATATGATGTGATCGACTGTCTTATCAAATTGTTTGCAGAGTCTGCATTTGCTGTCTGTTTCTGTTTGTAATATTTTTGTTGTGTGCTATTTGGTTTGTAAGGGTACGCGTACAGTGCAGGCAGATTCAGATTTTGATTCCGAGAGTTGGCGCAAAGAATGTCCTTTGTTTAACAGTGCAGGTGCATATAGTGGTGACAGGCTCCAGCGTGTCGATGCAGATAGTCGGAGTCAGATGGTTTACCCAAATGATTTCCTCATTCCTGTTTCGTATTCAGTTGGACATCGGCACGCAGTGACCATATCGTCTTTTATGTATTTGCTTTTTAAACTTACATATTTACTTTAATAATAATGGATACTGATACTTCAATCAGTAAAGTGTTTCTCAGACCTGCAATTTGGGATAAAAGATTGAAAGTATACACAAATCGGGCCATTGTGGGTAATTGCTGGTGAGAAATTTCGGGAGAAATGGAAGTTCCAGGTAAGTAAAGACTGTTTTTTTTCTTTTATAGAAGTCTTTATTTAAAAATTATTGTTATTCAAAGTTATTCAATCATTATATTGTGTTTAGTTAAATTAATCACAACAGAAATATTTTTCTTTATTTTTTAATTATATTGTAAGGGATATTCTTCCATATACAGAGAAAATAGATCTCTAATGTTTTGGCCTCAGTGGGAAGCCTCCCTCGTTGTTCCCAAGCTACAGATTTACTTTGAACCGTAACATCAGTGAGATGTCTTTCAACCCTCTGTTTTTCTACTATAGTATTATACAAAATGCAAATGCATTTCACAATCTTGTCAGCTAGTCCAACCTCCATCTCTATTGCTTTCGAAATAATTTGTCATTTAGAATACAAAATTCCAAAAGCACATTCCACGGCTTTTCTTGCTCTGGAAAAAGCACTTGCTGAAATTGCGTCTTCTGTCAGTTAATGAGTTACGTTCATATGGTTTTATCAAGTAGGGAAGCAAAGGGTAGGCCTTATCGCCTAACATTACATACGGAACTATCACAATGCTGTGAGGGAGAAAGTCAGGTTCTGGAAAAATTATTCTGTTTCCATCGATGAAACTGAACAAGTCTGAGGCCAAAAACCTGCCTCCATCACTTTCTTTCCTGAAATCCCCCATGTCAACAGTAATGAACTTATAGTTTACATCCACTAGCCCTTGAAGAACAACAGAAAAGTGCTTTTTGTAGTTGAAGAACATTGCACCAGAGTCAGTAGGACAAACTATATGAATATGTTTGCCATCCAAACAACCAACGACACGAGGAAAGTTCCAGACATTTTCAAACTATTTTGCATTGCTTTTTAGAGATTCTGTGGTAAGTAGTGGCATGTGTAGTGGATGTAACTCTTCCCAAAGTATTTCAACTGTTTCTTTGACTGTCCTTCTGACTGTGGTATCTCCCATCCGAAAACTGAATGCCAAAGCCCGGAATGACATTCCAGTCAAGAGGTATCTGAAACAAATGAATAAGTACTCAATTTTACAAATCATAAAAACCTGATATAACAAACGTATTCAATTCCACATCTCACAACAGTAATTTAAAATTAATAATTATTACTAGTGTTTTTATGTCTGCTGAAAAAGAATACTTAGACATTCAACAATTTAACATAATTTGTTTATTTTGTTTCTCTACTTAGTGCAGTAAAATGTAAGATTTTGTTCTTGTTCCTTCAGACATAGTGCTACGCAAGAAATGGAAGTACTTGAGGGATCAATTTAGTGTCAAATTTGGGAAGATTAAGTCACCACATTCAGGTGATCTTGGAGGCGAATCCTATGAACCGAAATGGCCTCATTATAGGTCATTATTATTTTTAAAAGACATGGTGAAACCTCGAGCCTTGTCAAGTGACTTAAAATCGGACAAAAGTGCTCCTCCAGTGCAATCCAATCCCATCAAATGACAAAACTGTTGGTAGTGTACAACGTGGTGACTCGGGTGACCATGACGATCGTGGTGACTCTGTAGCTTTCAGTGAGAATGACAATGAGGACCTCAGATTTACGCAGTATGGCACACATGACGAAAATCAAGATGATGAAGAGGTCAATAGTCAAGAGAGATCATTAGTGCAAGACAGTCCACGGAAGAGAAAGCTGAATGGAGTAAACACTCGGTACAATGAAACTATTATTGCAATTGAGAAGCAAAAAGCCAAATTTTTGATAGAAGCTATGAAAAATCGCCAGCCTGAAAATGAAGATTTGTTGTTTTTCCACAGCCTTTTATCCCACGTCAACAACATACCAGCCAATATGAAATTACGTTTTAGAAATCACATCCAACAAGTTGTTGACGAGTTTGCTTATCCTTCAGATTCTTCAACATTCCAGCACTGCTCATTTTCACTGTCATCGTTGTCGTCACCTTCAGCCTCATCTACTTTTAATAGTTTATCATCAGAAGGAGTTGCCTCGCCACCTGCTATGCCTGAGGATACCTATCAGAACTACTAGATTTACCTCCAAATGCCACCCTTCTGGAGCTCTTCCAAATCCCACCAATACCCAGTGAATTCTAAAGCCTTCTGTATGCCTTATTTCTTCCTCAAACACTAAGTTTATCTAATAAAATATTAGTATTCTTATACAGTATTTTTTGTTGCATACATCGATTACATCCCTTCTTTCATGAAAATTTTGTACGACTTAGACAGAGAGAGGGAGAATAAACATTGTTTTCTTAAAAAACAGGTAGATAATAATAATGATCTTACCTCAAGGTTATTACAAGACGTTCTTTTGTTGATGAAGGTTAAACCAATTCTTGATCAAGCAGTGTTCAATTTTCCCCAAAAATGTAGGTGAACATTTCAATATCCATTCTAAAATATTGAAAAAACCGTTCCCCATCTGCTTTCAGTTGAGGAAAAAGGTGGTGATATTCACCATACCGTCTTCTTGACTGATTAATTTCATGAACCCCGTTTCTCTCGCTTTTCAATTTTAAGTGAACATTTTTGGAAGGAATAAGAAGAGCAGCGTCTTCACTTGTCAGTTCCATTATTGCGACTGGTTCTTCTGGAAGAATCTTCTGTTGATGAAGGTTAAACCAATTCTTGATCAAGCAGTGTTCAATTTTCCCCAGAAATGTAGGTGAACATTTCAGTATCCATTCTAAAATATTGAAAAAACCTTTCCCCATCTGCTTTCAGTTGAGGAAAAAGGTGGTGATATTCCTCATACTGTCCTCTTGACTGATTAATTTCATGAACCCCGCTTCTCTCGCTTTTCAATTTTAAGTGAACATTTTCTGAAGCAATAAGAAGAGCAGCGTCTTCACGTGTCAGTTCCATTATTGCGACTGGTCTACAGTCAGCGCCGACAATCGGCCTCCACCCTATGATCCCAACCTGCCGGTAAGTGGTGGGGAGATCAGCACCAACTTTCGGAATTGGAGTCGGAATCTTAATCTGCCTGCATTTTATGCATACCTTAATGCCTGATCTTGTGCTGGTATTATTTCACTTTCAGTCCTTCCTTCCAGATCTCCCCTTAGAAACATGTCTGCTCCACATACAAGCTGTCTGTCCATACTTCTAACATACTGGTCATGCATTACTTTGCTTTCCCATTTTTTCTTTAAGTACTTTACTAATTGTGTTTTTATTTGTTGCATGCCTCCCTTTTTTGTGTCACAGTTCTTATTTGCTTGATTTAATTTCTCTGCAAAATTTGCTGCCAATTTAATTGTTGAATTCATGTTTGATTGTTTCCATTTGTGACTTTTAGTAATATTCACAAACTGGTCTTCAGCATATTTTGTGTTCAAATATTCCACAGTATTGATTATCTCTAGAAATGGGAATACAGTGAAGCAGTGCATCAGCTCTTTATAGACTTCAAGAAAGCTTATGATTCAGTTAGGAGGGAGGTCTTGTATAATATTCTTATTGAGTTTGGAGTCCCCCAGAAACTGGTAAGGTTAATAAAAATGTGTCTGACTGAAACGTGTAGTAGAGTCCAGGTAGGCAAGAATTTGTCTGACATGTTTCCTATTAGGAATGGTTTGAAACAGGGAGATGCTCTAGCGCCATTGCTTTTCAA
>Ga0123355_10010313_pt1 | contig 14302 bp, 10 predicted proteins | sample TergutEmb28metaG_3_FD_89872 | JGI IMG/M metagenome (GOLD analysis project Ga0123355, IMG submission 89872) | Embiratermes neotenicus P1 segment gut microbial communities from Petit-Saut dam, French Guiana - Emb289 P1 | ecosystem: Host-associated > Arthropoda: Insects > Digestive system > Gut ...
GCGGACGCTTGTGAGTGCGGTAATGAACCTTCGGGTTCCGTGAAATGCGGGGAATTTCCTGACTAGCTGCAAACCAGTTAGCTTCTCAAGAAGGACTCTGCACCATGGAGTAAGTAAGGAGTATAAGAGACCAAAGGATGATGCTTACAGGCAGGCTACAATCATGTCTCCAGTAGTCCTTGCTGTGTCATCCTAAGCTATGTCTTCTTCAGGAATGTGACCAGGAATGGGTGTGGAGCGGCAGAGACAAACAACAAAAATAATTTGGCGTTGCTGGTATTTTATAAAAGAAGAGGCTTGCACAACTCTGCGGTGAGGGCCATATTGTTCAAGAGAAAAATGTGTGTACCATAGAGGCAGATTTTTAAAAATTATTTTTAATCTTCATTCTTAATCATGAAAAAAAAGTGGTTTTTTTTTTGTGGAAATAAAGCATTTCTGTTTTTCCTAATCAATTTGCAAACGTAGTAACAGATACCTCTCTTTTCGGGAGTAAGCTTATCATCCTAGGGGATTCTATACAAAGTGGATGTCAGATTTCCAAATGCTTGTCAGCTAAGAATGTTACTCGTTTTTGTTCACAATCATGGATAATTTTTCCCAATATTTCTGAAGGATGTCACAGGCTGCACAGTGGACCACAGTTTGCCGTCTGCTGTGCCGGCCTGCTGTAAAGGATGTCAGCTAGTCCCTTTTCAGTTACACGTCGCTGTATTTGTCTCTGTCTCTACGGTCCTACGTCACTAAAGCAGCTCGTTTACCCTTTGAGCAAATTGTTGAGTTGAAACTAGTTCCTGGAAGAGTTTTGGATTCACCTGACCGCACAACAGCTGGGCTAACTGAAGCCACTGTTCGTGTGATTTGAGGTTGAAATGGTGATGGTTATGGAGCATAATGCCTTCATAGTCAAGAACGCTTATTATCATATTAATATAATGGTTTGGGGAATGCGTAAAGAATTTTGGCGAGGAATTGGAAAACCTTTACTTGGAAGACCGGCAAGAGATGGAAGGAAAACGTTATGATAGATTTTTAGGTAGGTGGGCTCTGAGGGTTGTAGGTGGACCGAACCAAATAGATCAGGCCGAGGGGAAAATCTTCATATTAGTAGCGTTGAATTTTTTAACACCTTCAGGTGGTATTATTATTATTATTATTACTACTACTACTGTCAACTTTAAGTGTTTACTGTGATTTAGGAAAATAAGTTTTATATAAGCCATTCAATTGCATTTCAGTCTTATGTAACGCAAAGTGTACAATTTTACTCACTCTGAAGCTACTATGAATCAGACCAGAGAGTTATAATTCTACAGAAGTTCAGAGGCTGTAGACTCTAAAAGAGGGCATTTTGGGACGGTGTAGTGCTCCTGGAGGTGCGACAGCACTGCATAACAAGTGCACGCGTATTCGTTTAAACACATTGCAGTTGAGTGGTCAGCACTTTTGTTTCTTATGCCGGAGGTCATGGAAGTGCTTAGTGCCACCAGCCAAATGCCGAGGTAATACATTAAATTGGGCTACAACTGCTTCCTTCCAGATCCTTTTATATTCATCGTAATGAATTATGCGGCCATTCGACACGCCAAAAACCTGAGTTTAAAGCGTCGCTAAATAAACCAGGAATAGGGCCTAGATAACTTTGAAACCGATCAAGGCCTCTTGTATAAACAATTGTATCTACAAATGTCGAAGGTTAGCGTTATGTAATAATTGTATATATATATATATATATATATAATTCTATAAATAAGGACACATCAGTTCGTTCATTACGGTCTCTTGTCTTGTTTTATTGATACCATAATTGTATGAAAAATCTAGTATCCACCACCGCACGTGTCTCTGGCGTTAAGGGGGGAGGGAGGAGAATGCTGTTGATGACGTACACTTGTCTGTAGGGGAAGAGATTCAGTGGCGGATTTTACTTGCAGTTATTTAGTATACTCCATCCTTCCATGAACTTCTTTATGTAAGCCTATACGTATATAATTTCGCTGTATGAACAAAATTATTTTAAGGACATGGATACATTTTTAAGGCCAAAGCGCCAGTGGGAATCTATTAAGAAAATCAAAAGTATTTAAGGGGATATGAAATACATAGAAATTAGATAGCGGTAAGTTATAGTAAAATATTATTGTGAATGCGAAAATTCTACTTAGTTGTAAAGTTGCTTGAAGTCCTCACCCCGCAGCAACATGGCATTACGCCAGATGTCTACGGGTTGCTGCAAATTAGAACAGCCTATTAAATACAAGCACATAAATAAAATTTTACCTGGCTAACAATAAAGTGATACCGCAATAACACTCATTTGATTCTGTAAAAAAAGCTAGTAATACATGTTGTACCCGGCCCTTTTAGTGATCCTCCTCGGCACAGGGAAAAACAAAAGGGGGGGGGGGGGAGTGGAGACGACATGGAAGATAAGCCAGAGCACACACACACATCCTGCTCGCTGCCTTGATATTACCGAAGTGATCCCGTGTATAATGCTTTCGCCACAAACGTCAGTTAACTCTGTTGGCCACCTGACATCCATTCTGTAATACGATCCCCGCACACCTGCAAAAACGGTTGCTAAGCGGAAAGCCCAAGCCCGAAATGAGCAGAGTGAGCAAAACGAACGTAGAACGTCCGTCGGAGACTTTCCGACGCAAACGGTAAAAAATTTATGAGTTTAAAAAAGCCGTTACATCTCAAGAAAGCCTGTTCTCGGGTTCGTACCTGAAACGGGCGGCTTAATGTTGTAAAATTCAATTGTTGTTACTGTACTTCTAATCTCTTCTAATTGGAATATCTGTGCTTAAGCACTGGGTAAAGAAGACGTATGAGGAAATGTAGGTATAGCTTCATGTATTCTTAACCTTGGCGCTAAATGTACGTGAGTGGGTAGCTTCAAAACTGGGATGCTTCACTGCCGAGGGAGGATTACCCGGTTACCATAGATTATGAGGCTGTTCGAGTCCCAGAACCCGTCTGGATACTGTGGAGCACAGAGAAAAATTCTTACTCTTCCTTGAATGGAACCCGGATTTCTAGGACGTGCATGTCGTAGCCTTGTCACTATACTGACTCAGCTAACTCGACCCCTCTGCTTATATCGAACCTCGGCACGACGATAGAGTTGGCTGAGGACTGCTGACCGAAGTCATGAGTCGAAGTCTCAATTGTAAAGTTGTACCTGTGCATGCCGTAGAGGCGTGTGTGTTTGTGGAGGTATGGGTCCACTAAATCGTAACCTCGCCTCAAGACGGCACTGAGCGGTTAGCCTCACGCCTTGAACGTTTTACTCTCAAGTACAGAACCACCGGTACCCGTTAAATAGGATGCTGGGTGGGCCCCGTAGTGGGTATGAACACTGAGGAAGAGATAAACCTCTTGGCCGTACGGGGAATCTAACAGCTATTCATTACAGCCAGCCCGTGACGTAATCACTGAACTGACTGAGCTATCGCATTTCCAGTCTCAATACTGTCTGTAAACATTTTCACATTCTTCACTAGATGGAATTACGTAAGCATTTCTTATGTATTCCAAATGTCCATCTACCACTTAATTTGTCATTTGGAACTCTAAAACTGTTAGCCGAAAGTTGGCGATTGTCAAGCTGTTTTTAAGTAAATTTATATAATTCTCGGTTATAACACGTGTCTTATTTCCAGATATTCTGAATGGTGTTTTCTTCCATTAGAACGAGAAGTCGCGTGTCGATCGGAACAAGTTGAAATACAATTTTAATCGAAATATTACTTTTGAGACATTTTGTTTTATTAGAAAACATATTTCGATTATGAGAATTGCCAAGGAAATTTTTGGACGTATCACATCCTTTGTTTTCGATTTTTAACTGACACGTGTTACCAAATTTTTGTAATCCACCACTGGAGTTCATGAACATTGACACGATCGCCCTCTGAGGACGTAAGTACCTTATACCACTGATTCCCGTCTAAACACTGGAATTGACTCTGTAACGTTCGTTGAGGGTGGACGTGTGCTAGTTTGCTGCCGATCTGCAGGCTGCAACATAGGTTGCTACATAGGGGTTTCCCGCGCTGCCACAGTAAGTGTAATTTGCTACTCAGCCGGTGCATATGATTTTACGTTAATTAATTTGAGCTGAAAATAGTTGGAAACCAAATGAGCTTCTTGACATTAACTACGATTTTGGCGCTTTCCGAAAGTTACGAACTGAACATAACCTAACATCGCTGTGGCTGTAAAGGCCAACGTAGTTTATCTGCAGTTTGACAGTTACACGTTTCGAGTCAAATGTATTGCACTTCAGGTTTAATGCGTAACTCTTATCCGTATGAATTAATGCAAAATACTAGTTGCAGAAGTCAATTTTTACGTGAATCTGCATTTCTAAATTTTCTAATGTATTCATCCGCGAGCAACAGCTACAGGTTAAACTACGTGTTCTAAAATCGTAATGGACGGTTTTTTGAAATACGGTAGGCACAAACAAGCAGCTTTTCACCATTACTTACAAATTATTTGAAAGGAACATATCAAATGGTGTAACTTGTGTTACTGGCGTGTATTCGGTAGGCAATCAGAATCCTGACATGGGAACTTTTTTGTCATTACCAAGAATTATCATGGCTTCCTGACAGAATGTCAGATTGTGTAAGGATAAATTACATTCATGATTCCTGGTAATTTCCTGTAGGATGATACGTTATAATAGGTCAAAACTTCTGCTTTATACACTTCTCTTTCTAGTATTACACAACCTTTAACTTGGTAAAACATAATGATTTTCTGAAACGTTATTGGTCACCAGTTAGTTTTCATCTGAAGTTTGTAAAACTGTCACAGGTTATAATTTATAAAACTCTACCTCCACAAACTTAGATTTTTCGTTCATGGAGTGGGATCTTCATTGGTGAGGAACAGAATATGTCAGAAGCAGTACATGCATATAAAGATAAATATAATAGACATAGTATAGGAAATAGCATCTAGTTCTGATGTTAAGAATGTGTGGAGCCATATCTCTACACCACTCATACTCCTTCATGGCGTGGAAGAGGAAGTAGGTTACTATTAGTATTAGTAACACTTTATGTTGGAATTACTGTTTTGTGGTTTTATTCTATGTTGAGTTTCCTCGGTATGGTTACCATTCTCGTCAGTGCTGTCAGAGGACCTCTGCTCTTTCCTTCTTCCTTGTTGTGTATTATCTTGTTTTCTAATCATCATCGCTGTCCCACGAGTAGCTAGGGATGTCTTCTGTCCACTACAGTATAGCTCCGCCTGCCGCAGTAAGGCTGCTTCAATCCGAGGGTCGCCACTTCTCGAAGTTCACCGTTCTTGGTTTCTTACCCTCCGCCGCAGATGCATCTCTAGTCCCTCGTTACGGTAGTGTAAACCTTGGACTAGGGGATTTGTTTTCGAGGTTTACTCCTCTAGATCCGCCGTGTTCCGTTTAAACAGACTAATCTCTGGTCGGATATAGTTACTCACTACGCACGGACTGTCTTGTGTGCAGGGAAGTGAGATTATTATTATTATTAAAAACATTCGGGGTCCATAAAATGTGGGGAAGTCTGTGACTCGCTGAATAAGTGCTAGCTCCTTAAGAAGAACTCTGCACCATGTAGTTAGTTATTGCATATATTATTATTATTATTATTATTATTATTATTAAAACGTAGATAATCATAAATACTAGGGTACTAAAAATAGCATCTGCTTCTTCAAAAGCAGAAAGTTGCATCACAATTACTAAGACAAAATCAGCCATTCAACGTTTTGGATGAGTTAAATCCGGTTCATAACGTGGCACTCTTATTCCATTTTAGTATTATACTCCGGTATTTTTAAGTAGCCGTTTCTGAATAGGTTTCTCCACATAATTCTGTAGGCACTTCGTGCCGCCCATTTGAGGAATACGTTCAGACTAGCGTAACAATATCCTGACTAGAACATGTATCACAGCGTTCTGAGTTATGTAATTTTCTGTCTGTATTCTCCGTTGATTGCCATTTAATACAATGTTGTAGGACCTAGACAGACTTTTTCATTACATTTTGGCTTTACTGGGTAAAGAACTGTTATTTTTCTAATTGGTATTAATGTTTATTTGCAAACCGTTTTATTTATTTTCAATGTCTTCCTTCATATCACTTATTTTTTCAGTTATTTTTAACACACGGGTTTGATGTAGGAAGCATCTGATAGCAACTGTGATCATTATGTTACTCAACTTTAGTAGTAATTTGTCAAAATAAATTTCGATAATTGTCAGAAATTCTCTAAATCCCCCCCCCCTCAGACACAATAAAGATATAGCATTTTATATGAATGCAAGGCCGGCAGACAGCAGGCCGGCAGGCATTGGGGTTCATTTCTGTGGCTTACTCTGTTCGGGAGTACTTGTGCGCAAGTATAAAAATTCTCGCATTTTCTGAGGTGTTTCTGCAACAAATATAAACAAACATTCTTACGTTCCCGCGAGTGTTTGTGAACTGAATAAAACATATTACGCTCGGGAACGCCTGTGCGTAAAAGGAACATTTTTATACCCCGTAGTTTTAAAATATATTACTTTTTATGACCTCGAATTGTGTTTTTATTCATTAGTTTTTTTTACAAGTGGACCCGTGGAAGCTTAGTGTTCGTGTTTATCTTTTTGTGTCTAATTATGTGTGATCCGAATAAGGAGGTGTCTGCAAAGACCTCATAAGTGATAGTGATAATGCTGGAATGATAAGTGCAGTGATTTTGTCTACGGTTGCAACTACCCCGGCATTACAGCAGTATGCATCCGAAGGACTTCGAACACAACACCATGGCAAGAGGAGCAACACACGCAGTCGGAGACATCGATGGACAACTAAAGGTAGGTCCCACACATCGATTGCCAGCACGAGCGCCAGCAACAAACGGCGAGTCACTGACCTCTGTCTTTTTTTGTTCATTGTTAGAAATGTAGAAACATTAGCACATCAATACACTTTACTCTTCAATTGCCGATAAAATTGTCGTGGGAGTTAAATGTTTTACGTAAAGAAAGCATTACTGACCCAGTATTTAAGTTGTATTCGAACAAACGAATACATTAGAATTCACCTGAATCTATTAGCTTCGGATATTCAGTGATTATAGACACTAGGCTGCAATACATGACGTAGGTTTCTTATTACCTTGGTAAACTTCTCTGCGTGGCCTGATGGCGAACTAAGGGGAAGGTCGTTTATTGGATTGCGTTTACATTATCCTTCGATTTCCGAAGTGAGTGGAACGTCCTTTCAAGACGATTCTTTGGATTTGCAGTTTCAGTAGACGAACCCATTGATATATTGTTTTGTTAAAGCTGCAAAAGCGCATTTCACGAATTTACCACCAAACTTTCGTAATTTTCAAAACGAAACGTCGAACATATGTGTATATTAGGAGCCAAACTGAATGTGTTACAAATCTATAGGTCCGTCACCAGCCACCAGGCTTCATGACGTTAGGTTTGTTGCTGCAAAGACGAATGTCACTGTTTATTTGTCGTTTGAGTACGAGACTTCTATACTTGTCCAATTACCATTTTGATCAATATTAGTACAGTTTTTATTACATGATTGAAAGAAATATATTTTTGAGTTGACAGCTGTTGAAATATATAATCATCGATGTTGTTTTTAACACAGGCATCAGGGTGGGAGGGCTACAGTAATTTAAATATATCGCAGGCATGAGGGTGGGAGGGCTGCAACAATGTACATATATAACATGCATCATGGAGGGAGGGAAATATGTACAATATAATGTGTATCGCCACAGTTAACTCCTAGTGTAATATACATATTATCCACATGACAAGCAGAAGGACCACGCATGTAAGCCCGTTTGATTTGCGCGCTGACATAAACTTCATTTAAAGACAAATTTACGTTGCGCCTTCAAAACAAGAGGATACTGAACTGCAAGAATTTGTACGACAAGTTAACCTGTACTTCTTTGTATCTTCCTTGTACTGTAATTTTACCTGCAACAGTCAACAGCATAAAGCTGTATTTTATTGGTCATTGCATTATCCTTTTGTTTTAAAGGATTTTACAATGAATAAGTAACATACGGCATAGATGTACGTGTAGCTTTTCCAATAGCAGAATGTATGGAAAAATGACGGAATGAAGCCAGAATAATATGTCTGAATACCTCGCTGTACTACAAGAAGATATATCACAATGAAATTCAAGACTGTGGACAGCACAGATAAGTTTCCTCTTTTCTCAAAATTCTGATTTGCAAACTCTACTTATTGGTGTTTTTACAGTGTTTTGGAGCTTTCGCATAGACGCGAAATGCTCCTTTGTATTTTTGTTATGGTTTGTTTTGCTTGTTTCAGGTCCCGCTCACATCTTGTGCCTCACCATGGCGAACGGGTGTGACAAGGAACGGTGTGTCCCTTAAATGTTGCCATTATTACGTCACAGAACCTTCTGTAGTGCCTTGGGTGTGGATATTGTTATAAATCCCAGACGGTTTGGCTGAAATTTGATCTGTATTGGACTGTGCATCTTTGTGATAACTGAAGAATAAGAACCAACTAGATGCTACTTATTGTTTTATTATGCTTCTAATAGGCTCAACATATTTCGGGCACTGTTATGCCCATCATCAGGAGCCCACGACTATAGTGCTTATTACCACATAAACCGTCCGGTTTTTGGGTTGCTGTTGGTTGGAAGTTAGGTGCAGGTAGGCTGGATAAGTGTCCGGGTTGTCCCTGCAGTTTATAATATTCATTCAAATATAATACCCATTTTTCGCGTATGTTATTGAATCTTTATTTATACCTTGTTAAAAGGGCAAAGTTGTCCCTGCTCATGCCATGAACATACAGGGAGAGAAAGGGAGTTGCTTCACTCATTCTTAACCTAAGCACTAGGAGGTGAGTGGTTAGCTTCAGGCCTCGGCTGATTTACCCCTTGGAAAGAATACCTGTACCTACTGAGTGGGAGGTTGAGTGGGTCTCAGAGCCTGTCTGGACATTCTTGGAGGAGAAGTAATCGCTTTTCCTTTATTGGGAAATATGTAATACGATACAGAAGTTCTGGAGGTAGGCGAAGTATGAAATGTGCTTTTCTACTGCAGTTCTTTTATAAGGCAAACGTAGGACTGTGTGTAAACACAAAACTGAATAAAGAATATTACACTTCTGCTTCTATTCACAGATTCAGTAATCATTGTTCATGTGATCATTAAAAGTACTTTTGGTGTTGTTCATTGTCCGTCCACATGTTTAAGACATCACCGAATAAAAGGGGTATGGGGTGAAACTAGTTAACCCACACCATTTCGTGGATCTCCCCCTTTCAATGTTTCACTTCATGGTACAGCAGTACTTCGAACGGCTGACAAAAATCCTTACGTTTTACATCCTGAAAACTAAGAAGGAAAAAAAAAGTGTATATGTGTGTGTGTGTGTGTGTGTGTGTGTGTGTGTGGCGGGGGAGGGGATGGAGATTCTGGTAGTATTCTGCGACAGGTTGGTGAATTTCTGTTTTGCTGAAATGTATACTTAACAAAAATTTCAAAATAATGGGTAAGAGATAAAAATTGTAACGAGCACAGATATTATTATCGTATTAGTGCAAGTGTGTGGGCCGGGATAGCATGGTCGGTAAATCGAATCTGTACGGGTAGGGGCGAGATTTTCCGCTGCGACCCTGCGGCCCATCCAGCCTCGTACACAATGGGTACCGCGTCTCTTTGGCGGAGGCACAGCGGCCGGGGCATGGAGTGGACCACCCACCCCATCTAATGCTGAGGTCAAAGAAAGAGTAGAGCTATACTTCTACTCCCCCTCTGGACCTTCATGGCTTGTTCGAGTGTGAACTTACGAATTAGTGAAAGTGTACGAGTACCAGTAGTGAGAACAGAAATCCGTATTGATAAATTTGAAACAAGTACTTAAAGAATGGACATGGTGCCGGTGTGTTCATTGCAAAGGTAAATGGAGATGAAACCGAGGAGACTGTAAATAAATAGGCTGGCACTGGAAAAACTTGGCTCCGAAAAAGTCATTTGTTTAAAAAGTACAAAAAGTCAAGATAAAATGTTCCCTTCCTTTCAAATCACTGTTGTTAAGTGTTTATCCAAAATAAACAACTGAGAGAATGCAATGTTCCTTGGCAAAAGAGGATACGTTAGTTGCAAATGATGCAAATTGGGGCATGATGAAAACACTAGCAAAGAAGTATAAACAGAATTGTACATTGTACGGAACCAGTCAAAGTTTCATAGCTGCTCCCATTAAATTATCGCCATCACAAAAAATGTTCCCAAGAGCAATTATCTTCCCATTTACTTTTCGGTCTTCCCAGTGAACATTTGCCACCTGGTTGTGTTACCAGAATTAAGCATAACACAAAGAGTGGCCTGGGTGTAAAAGATGATTCAGAAGAAACTAATTGGTAATAGTCCATAAATGGGACGTTTTACGTCATATTTTCTCAGTGTTAATTTTATCAAGTTTAGATGCCGTTTTCTAAGATACCAGACGCTGTACATTTACACAATCTTGTTACATGTAATTAAGCGTTGAATGCTTCTGCTGAATTAGGTTTACTGTAAAGATCTCTTAATATCTTTCTCTAAAATGCTGTTCGTTTGATAAATTCTGTCTTAGACGAAAGGTGCCACGCCACAGAGTCATTTGCAGAAAGCGGAGATTCACCTGAACCTGAGAGCCAGACGTCGGTGAATGATCTATGTCCCGGTGTGTCAGTTTTGTTCTCGAAGAATGGGCACCAGAGCCAGTAACGGTGCTGTGCAGGGAATGTCACCACGTTTGCTCGGACATTACTATACTGACTGATCCAACTATGCTCCTGTTGCTCAGAAGATTCCAAGATCACTTGGTAAGCTAGACAGATATTTGCATATTTTTACTTTATGTAATGAATATATTGTAACGATTTAAAACTATTGTATCCTCCATTTTCCGACGTTTTCACAAAAAAAAATTTACAAGCGACTGGTAGATTTGTCATGTTTGTGCCGCCTGTCTGTCTGCCCGTATGGAATGACTCGGCTTCCACTTGACGTATTTACAATAAATTATATAAAGACTGGAGTCCTATCAGATCAAAGTTTGGCGAAGATCGGACGCAAGTTCCTGTTTCACCCTTCAGGTTGAGAAACTCCTGTAAGTCATTATTTATTCGTAAGACAAAACGTATTCCAGCAGCCATTCAGATGTAGCACTGGTCTTAACGATTCCCCGATCTCGTCTCCAGCGTCTCTATTAATATATTCGTTCATACCGACGCGGCGTCTGGTCGCAGCAATGTTTATTCCCCCACGCAACATCTCCTCCTCCTCCTCCTTGTATGGCGATTCGGCCCATGGCCTCCTCGCTACTGAGGTTCCAGACATTTGAGTATTTTCGGTAAGAATGTCAGCCTCACACCCTTCCAACTTTCCCAGCACACCCACTTTCTTTAAGAATGGCCTCGTTTTCACGTTATTTTATTCTTTTTGTCTCGTAATGGGTAGTCACATCACCTTCCAGACAATTTAAAACACGAGGGCAACATTTCTGAAAACTGTTAAAATTACAGCCGAACAACCGAAGTACAGTCCACATTGCATCGACGTTACAGTGCCTGTTGTATAATAAAATTCGCATGCATAATTGCCTTTCTCTGCCATTTACGTGGAAGCAAAACACAATACGTGGTACGGAACCAGCAACACACAGCATTGTCCTTACTGTCACCAGAAGTCTGTTTCAGGGTACACACACTATCAATCTGTGACAGGGATCATCGTATGCAGGGCCAAGTAAGTTGCACGTGTGATCCATGACTTGCACGGAGGTGATGGCAATAGCGAGTACCAAGCTATTCGTGTGTAATGTTGCATTTATTGTGCGTTGACTTGTCACAGTTGCCATTTTGAGGTATTTTTCAAATCGTTTAAAGTAGTTAACGATGGACGAGTTCGATTTGTACCTTAAAAGGTGTCGCCTATGTGCGTCTGAACATCAGCTGGGAATCAATATGTTTGAGCCCGAAGGAGTCACATTGGAATTGAAATCCAAAATAAAGACGTACCTTTCAATAGACGTAAGTTGATACTGCTGTTGTCCCATCACGTAGTTGCGAGACTTTTTTAACTGTAACGGTGCTGTAACATAAGTACCAAAAATATTTTTGTGTGCTTATTGGCGTTTTACGCCATAAATCTTAACGTATGCAAAATGTTCGACTTCTGTTTGGTTCACGTAATGTGGTTAAGGTTAATAATATTTATAGTACTAATATTGTCAGTGTGCTACAAAGTAGTAATATTTATATTGTTACATGGTTTCATTTATAGGTATGTTCAGAAGATGAATTACCAAATCGCTTGTGTTATCAGTGTTTATATCGTGTTGAAACTTTCCACAGTTTCAAATTATCGTGCCAAGAATCAGAACACACATTAAAAAATTGGCCCTTTTTTTATGAAGGATCGTGTGATAAAGTAAGTACCTACAAGGTGTTTTAACATAATCTGATTGACTGTTTCCGTAGTATTTACCATGTCCCATATAGAATCCTGTATACTATTGAAAATTTTTAAATAGAAACATACGTTTGTGCGTAGTTTTCATCCGTCTGTGCTCATTCTGCTGTAACTTTCATTCTATTGTGTTGACATGTTTCCAACCTATACTTTGTGTAGGTGCAATCAATGATGAATTGTGTTACTGTTCCTATTACAGTTTACTTGGACTTTATTGTTTGCCCAATTTAGAACATTACATGTGTTGTGGGGAGGGGGGGAAGGGGTGCCGCATGTTAGATGTTGTGTGACATTATTGGTTCAAAAGAAATAAATGTTTTCATGTTGATGTGTCATTGATATGGACGAGTAAGCAGAATTTTGTGAGCCAGGGTTGTACAGTTCTTGTAGTGGCTCAGCTGTCTTGTGTGAATGTGGAGAGGGAACTTGTAACAGCTGATATTGAGCTTAATTAATGTTTACCCAAAAATATGTCTAAGGAAAGGTTCACTGTGTTAATATATTTTGTCTGAAATTAATGTTATTGTGTTTATATTAAGCACAACACGTCAGAGGCAGGGGATGAATCAACGTTAGCCAATGGCACAGCCTTGGAGATTGTTGCAAGTACAGCTCAAGAACTGAAACCCACTTTAAGTAACAGCACTAATGTTTTCCATAGTGTGTCAGTGGAATCAGTAGCACAGCCCACAACAAACTCTGTCTCTTCTTTTAAGTGTGCACAGATGGCAGAAACAGCCATTGACAGTAAGGAGAACAAGGACTGTAAGTTACAGACTGAAGTGGATGATAAAGCTGGAATAGATTCACCTTGCACAACCAAGATAGTGAGTTATCCAAAACAGCCTCCAAAGTCAAGCAGAAAGACTGATATAGTGGCGACAAAGAAGGGAAGGAATGTTGTGAGGATCTGGGCCAATGATCAGGACAGAGTGCGAAAAGATCAGTCACCCACCAGTGATAACAATGAAGTGTCACGCATCCTTCTCAACATGTCGGGTGTTGGTACCATCTCAGTCACAAAATTTGCAACCAAAGGAATGAAGCAGGTGGATGTTAAAGATGATAGTGAGAAAAGTGGCATTGCTGACACACAGCAGTCACAGAAAGTTGTCTTTCCTGCTGATGATTATGTTTCTCATGAGAGTGAGGCTCTTAGAGGGTTTGACTTAGAGGAAATATCCACCATGCCAGAAACAGAAGAATGTGTGACAAATAAGTTGGGGGAGGAAGCAGAACAGACATCCGCGGTAGCAGAAGTGGTAAATAGTGAATCTGAGCATACCAAAATTGACGTGAATGGCAGTGTGCACGTTGATGAAAATGAGCCCAAGAATATGGCCAGACTGGAGTTGCAAGATCCAGTTAAGTAAGTAGAATGACTTGCAGTTAATTAAGTTCAGATGAACCTTTCCCTGTCAGATGTGGGTGCTGTATGGAAGTTAGTTCTTGTTATAGAGTTGGCTTACAGTTGTCACTTGTATGTGTTATTCATAATATAAAGTATAACATATCAGTCGAAACACAACAGTTTTATTACATAAAATGCTATCTTAGGGCGACATGTTTCGACTCTTTGTGAGTCATCTTCAGGCACTCTAAAGTACAGATCCAAGGTTAACAATGTTTAGAGTGCATTCTGGGAACCCCAAACGCTTACAATAGGTAGCATAATTGTTACAAGAGTACATGTGTCAGTAGATTTTGATATATATACAATAGATTATAGTTTAAAAATTAAAACAATAAAATTCATAAAAATAGTTGTGTTGTATGA
>Ga0123355_10010314_pt1 | contig 14301 bp, 5 predicted proteins | sample TergutEmb28metaG_3_FD_89872 | JGI IMG/M metagenome (GOLD analysis project Ga0123355, IMG submission 89872) | Embiratermes neotenicus P1 segment gut microbial communities from Petit-Saut dam, French Guiana - Emb289 P1 | ecosystem: Host-associated > Arthropoda: Insects > Digestive system > Gut ...
ACACCACCATCATCACCACCACTACTACTACTACTACTACTACTACTACTACTACTACCACCACCACCACCACTACTACTACTACTACTACTACTACTACTACCACTACTACTACTACTACTACCACCACCACTACCACTACTACTACTACCACCAGCACCACCACCACTACTACTACTACTACTACTACTACTACTACTACCACCACCACTACTACCACAACAACTACTACTAATATTACCACTACTACTACTACTACCACTACTACTACTACTATCACCACCACTACTACTACTACTACTACTACTACTGTTGTCGTCGTCGTTGATGATTTTGCTGCTGTTATTGGTTTAAATTCCGACATACCTATGCCTTCTTTATTTCCCACTGTAGCCTGTTCTTCCAGCCTACATCTACTACGAACCTCATGATAGCTACCGTTTGTAAGGACTAAAAATTTTGATCTATTTCAAAAATCATCTGTGGTTTATACACACTTCTTCGATGTAAAACTCCCTGAGGATTATCTGAAGAAGATCAAAATATGTTGCGGTATTAGTCAATTACATGTAAAAGTGTAATTTTCATACTTGTGCATTCGTTGCTGTTAACTATTAAATTGTTCACTAATGAACAGATATTAATTTGTGGCATATAGATTCAAATATGACCCTTTGTTGCAATTGTTCCCCACAGATATTCCGTTGTGCATATCTCTGTGAAAAGCTCCAGCATCAGTTAGTCTTGTTTCTGAGCATTCAAAATGTCTCATAAACCTTAACAAACCCCCTTACTCTATTTCAATCTAGAGCTCCTCGCCACCCAAAACACAGGCACTGCGTCTTATATTGATTAATGATGAAATTCATTTTCTTCTCTTAACTTATTCACCTAATATTTCATAAATTCATCTTATGCAAATATCAGGTTGTCACCCACAAGCATTTAAGGAGTGACGTACTATTCCACTCCTGCTTGGTTTGCAGCACGGATCATTGTCAGGCGACCAATGATATTCTTCGGATCCATCTTCCTTCAGCTTTACTGCGTCTTTCTCGTTGTCTGCTACTTAGGATCAAATATTCTCTTCGGTGTTGTGTGTCCAATAATATAGATACAGCCGTTACTTTGCGAGAAATTAAGAATATGTATGTGATATTTGGCGTTTTCATGATGAATATGGTAATCTGCAATCTGGCAGTCGTTATCAACATTTCATAATTCTTCAATCTCTAAGCAAGAACTACCATGAATGTGTACAAATCAGGTGCCACCGTAAGCACTAGCCAAACCGTACGGCGCCATGAACCACAATACTACTCTCTAAATTAATTTCTCAATTTCTTGTCTGCTAGATGTGCTTGCGTCACACACGCATCAACTGACCAAGTCACGGAGAAATTCTGATAGCCATGTTACATAAAAAATATTAATACGTTCATAATTAGGCTTATTATCTCGCAGCATAAGTAGTTAAAAACGAAAACATGCTACTGCAATGAATTATCAGATTTCAGTAATACAATTCAGAGTCTCGTACACGAGCTTACCCACATTTCAAAGGCACTGCTTAATAAAAATATTTGTGTAAGACGAGAGGGCAGAAAGACGCAAGAGAATAAATGATGAAATTACAGTCATTCAGTTCTTGTTTATTTACATTCTGACTCAACAGCCTATTGGCCAATTATAAATTCAGCAGCACTTCACAATTTAACATTTACACAAAAGAAATAAAAAGATCAGATTCCATGACGACGATAATAGTAATAATAATAATAATAATAATAATAATAATAACGCTTCTGACCTACTTTCTTGAGTAATGCTGCATCAATATTTCCGCCACCACTACAAACTATAACAACAACACTGATTTCATCTGATCTGTAACTGTGACAAACATCATTGAAGTTTGCCTCTTCGTCTAGTTTACAAAGTTTCGAAGTACTTTCCAGTCTCAAGACCACAACATCGGAGCGTTCTCGGTTCCGCTACAGAGCGTCCCTGCAAACCGAACAAAGAAACTTGCAATAAGACTAGGGATCGTGAATTCATTAGAAGACACGACGCGTTCTTTGAAATGACGGCAAATCAAGCTGTACCACCATTAAACTGATGTCTCAGCTATACAGTGTATTATGGGTTATTTAGAAATCGCGTGCACCAAGGTTTCTGCCAGAAACGTCAGTTTGTTCCACAGGACCCCAAAAATGTGTAAACAGTAAACTGTAAATCGCTTAGTACACCGGCATGTTAAGAAATATTGGTCGAATTTGGGCCAATGTTTCTGAGTTCACTCACTGTACCGAAACTAAAGTTCCAAATTGGCGTCAATGGGGGAAAATGTTCGTGGTGAAAGGAACTTATAGAAAAGAGTAAAGATTCTCCAGTAATAAAAATGTTTAAAAATAAAAATATTATTTTAACACAGGATAGTTCAAACGAGTCACAATATTTACATTCTTTGTTGTCGTATTTCACATTAATGTGTAATTTTAACTCAATAATTTTATAAAGGAAATAACAGACACTGCCTCGTATGTACCTTCATGTGCTAGATACCGTGGTGTTTAAATAATTCAAGTGTTCTCTACCATGACGCCATGCCGAAGGTAAATATTTACCGATCTTTCGGGGAGACTGTTGCCTTTACTACAGTGTTGTTCACAAACAGTCACCCTTCTAGACGCAGTAAGCTCTTCCTAAGAATCAGTAACTATTAACCTATAGATATGGCGTCATATTACACGAACCTTTCATACTCTGTGTTGCTTTTATTACTTTTACAAAACTAGTATATTGAAAACCCTCAATCCCCGCGCCCCCGTGTGTCCCCTAACACTACCACGTACAAACGTATCCACAAAAACGTATATTTTAGCAATTCGTGCAACATACGACGACCTTCACAATCTATTCTGCTGTTATAAATATCTGTGACAAATCGCATTTTGTTCGCCTCTTTCTAAAGCTACATCTTCAGTCTGAAGCGAAGATAACGTCGTCTAACAAAAAAAAAACCCTCTTCACACAACGATAACTCAAGTCTCCTATGAGAGATTTCTTCGTAATCGTATAACCATTTCTTCTTGACACCCCAAATCAAGGCCTTACTGCATAAGTAAATAATAATTTTAAAACGTTCAAATCTCCGTATATGGAAGACGGACAGAACTCTCCCACTCCCATTCCGTACCCCTTCAGTTTGCGTAAGTATACAATACGATTTACTTCCATTTATCATTTCTTTCGAAGGCTTGTTTTCCTCGATCTTATGTGTTCGCTGTACAATATCGACTTTCCATTTATACAGTACTGGTAAAAATATCGGTCTTATATTTCTTAGTTCAAATAAATGAAACAAAACAAAATTAGTTACGTGAACACAATTACATTGCGTGTTATATGTATGATTACTGTTAAAGCAGTAAAAGTACTGCCTGCCTTAGAACCCAATATCACAAGATATGTTTAACCAAGTCCATGTTCCGGAAGAGATATGCCGTTAACACACGACACTATTAACATTCTACACATCTTAATTCATTATAAAAGTGGCAATAAAGTACTTTGTAACCTATGATAAATTGAAGGCAAAAACTTGTTATTTTCCAACAAAGGTAAACGTGCGAGAGGGAACAACAAAACGAAGGAATATTTTCTTAAATAATCTGAGCACGGACAGAGGTAAAGTGCATCATTAAGCGTTAAGCAACTTCTGTTGGCACAGAGACTGTTGCACAACCGCGAAGACTCAGCATTTCCTTTTGATTTTATATATTTCCATTTACCAAAATGTCTTAACACTAACGCGAGGGAAACTGTAATGCTAATTATAGCATAAATTTTGAGCTGTGTGGATAAGAGGTTTCCCTCATTGTAAGATATGCATCACATTTTCGTTACACGCTTTCTCTTCAAATAGTAAGCCTGGGAGACAAATTGAGACGTACGCCCACTGTTATGCGGGTCTTTCTACTGCAATAAATATCAACAAATTAACAGAAATCTGTTGAAATAATTTCCAAACTACCGCCCGGTATATCGGTAAACATCTTCCATCAATATGTAAATACCATGTGAATATAAACAAATATTACGTCGAAGTTATAACTTATACTCCGTAATACATAATGTTTCTGACAGTACAATTATTTCCACGAAGAACTATGATTTGAAAAACGGAAGTGGAAATTGTGGAATTTGTTATGCAATATGTTCTGCGACAACAATTATAAATCTTCCTTATAACCATAGCCAACAATAACAAAAACAAGATCATCATCATCATCACCATCACGTTTTACTCCCCCAGTCCCTTCCTGTTATAAGCACTAAAATATTTCTTTCGTTTCTTGCCAGATGACTTACAATCTTTCTTCATCCCCTTTTATTGACAGAGCAGGTTATAGATTCGGTTTACAGGCATTCTTTCCAAATGTCTTAAGCTATTTATTTTAAGAGTCTTTTTATTACTTCATTGATTATATACGTTATTCCCAGTTCTTCTGGAATATCGTCATGACATTTACGATCAGTCATTCTGTATCCTGCGACTGTTCTGAGAAAGGAAATTCTGTCGCCTTTATTCTTTTGTTTATTTCTTTCCTTGACATCGAACATTACGACAGATAAGAAATACATATTTCTGGGTATTACTTCACAGAATTGTACTATGATTTGCTTTTGTGTTCGGTCCTGCTTAGGACATTTTAAAACTAACAACTGTGAAAACCTCTTTAGATTTATGTTAACATCAGAGTCTGTATCACAGTCTACATACTGCAGGCTAAATGATATAAAATTCTGGCGTGTTAAGATACGTTCATTACGCAGAGAATTTTCACACTTTTAAATAAGGAATCAGCAACTATACAATGATGATTAGCACGTGAATGGTCACACTTATTAACTTACTTAAAAGTCGCCAGTCGCAGTGGTCTTGTGGTCTAAGGCGTTGGTCTGCGGCCGTTCGCTTGGTGGCATTGTGGGTTCAGATCCCGCCTGGGGCATGGATGTCTCTTGTGAGTATTTGTGTTGTAAGGTAGAGGTCTCTGGGACGGGCTGATCACTCCACAGGAGTCCCATCGAGTGTGGTGTGTCTGAGTGTGATCATGAAGCCTGGATAAATTGGAGGCTATCGCCCTCTAGGGGTTGTAGAACAATAAAATTTTTCATAATCATTTTGTACGTATTAATCTGTGCTGCAGTTCTAAAACCACGTGACAAACGGAAATTTTTATTATTTTCTGAGTATTAAAGTAATCACATTATAATCCCATACTGATACCGTCACATGCCACGGATTAGGTGTACTGTCATGGCTTAATATAAAGCGTTCGGCCTTGCGTGGTGATCACTTGTCTCACGTTGTAATGAGAAACAAGAACCACAAAAGAAATTCCTAGCTGTGCGAGTCTTTGACAACATAAAAGGAACAAGCTGGAAAACCGCACAAGGACATAACAATTAATCTAATTTGCGAATATTAAAATTATAAAAAGCACAAATACGATGACTAAAACCAAAAACATAAACTGAGAGAATGTGAGGACTTACACAAATATCAAGTAAAGAAATAAGAAAACAAAATAAAGTCTACAAAACATAACACTAAAGCAGGTAAATATCAACTGTCATAAAAGTAAAATAATCTTGATTATAAATGTCAGTGTTCCTTCAAATACTATGAAAATAGAAAAGAAGTGATGGTGAACAACTAAAGTACAGTAAACCCTGACAATCCTAGCAGGGACGTCTGCACATATTCTAAACAGCAACTGATCGTTCTTTTTTTTTTAAATTTCAATGAGGATTTCATTCATAAGACGGGGCGTGTAATAACGCGTTAAAGGGCTCACTGTACCTGATAATACTTCATTAGCAGTTTTACATATTACGCCCAGTTAGAAACACTTACATATCATTAGGATACAAATTTTCTTTGAATACTGTGACGTGTTGACATATCCACCAGCGTAACGGAGTTCTAGGCGACACACGAATAGTCAAAGTTTGAGTACACAACAGTCCAATACAAAAGAAAAAATGTACATCAACTTTTTAAAACTTAAAAAAAAAATGAGTAGTTAAGCCAACATTTACAGCCTTGAGGAAAAAAAAAGTCATTGTGGGGTTAAGAACAAAGCTAACAGACCAAAGGATTTCGACATCACAGATAGACGGGGAAGATAAAATCAGATTATAGCATTACTTACGTCAACTGAGTTAAAACTCTTCGATATAAGGCTACAATTTATGATCACAATATTCATAAATTAAGGAAAACACTTTCGGAAAAAATAAATTTTGCAAAGACCATCAGCATACAAATTTAGAGTCAACAGCATTTAAGTTATTAAGATACAAGCCGTCATCAAACGTGTGGTACTTAGTACTACGAAGAATCACATCATGGCAACGATCGCACAGAAAACCCTTCCGAAACGCCACACTTCACAAGGCAAAAAGTACGAATGGTTTTCAAAACATTAATAGAAGGCTGTCGATCCGTAAGAAATGCTATAAAACAAATTTACCTAACCAGAGGAAAGTCCGTGGTTACTAAGCTTACAAACGTTACGTTATAATGAAAAATATAGAAGCCTTTTCTTAAATCAAAATAAACAGACAGGTTTGTTGCTGCGAATTAATGGATTTTAGAATTCCATTAAGACAAAAAATAAAACTATTTTAGATGAAATCAATGTTATAGAACGTTGTACTAGAGAATTAAGTCTCTGCTTAAAATACTGACTAGATAATATTCCTTCATCAGCAAAGTATGAGGCATAGCATCGACAATAATAATAATAACAATAAAAATAACATAGCACACAAGTGCTTACAGAAATAAGCACACATTATTGAGCTGTTCAAATCCTTACAGAAAAAACACGTACCGACAACACCCGTTCTTCTTCCGCATAACTCTCTCGCGTACCTTTCAATCATGCAGCAAATTGTAAAAGTACTATGATGTTAATGAACAGATTATCCAAGATTACGGAATGCAGAAATAAAAGATATGAAAACCAAGAATTTGTAAAGATATGTAAATATGTGATAATTCCTTTCAAGCTTGTACCTTACGTTACATGAACAACGTGCTTTTACTAACTGATGTGCTGAATTCGTAACTGTAGACATGACGGACTAGAAACGTCTCAATACTTCCCTGAAATCGAACCTCTACTGGCCAATCCGTATGCAATCATTTCAACACCCAATCCGTGACACGCACAGATTAAATAAATGCAGACAATTTTCGTAGGCAGTACCTGAAGTTCTAAGCGCCTGGAATGTAAGCTCTCTGGTCTGTGGCATCAATATTACCGCACACTAAGCCTCACATCTTGCAGCGACAGGACAGATAGTAGGAAATACCTCACAATTACTCCATTTCTGAAAAATGCGTAATAATTTATTGCTGGGCGCTGGAAGTTCAGTAGGCAATTTAATACAGCTCAAGTTTCATGTTTTAAGTTGGGGCAGCTCCGTTGTGTACTACAATCATATAAAATAGGATAAAATAGTCAAATATAACTGTGAAAGTTTTATTAGCTAAGTGGTAGCATCACCAATAAAAACTACATGTTTTGGCCTACCTAGTGGCCATCATCAGGTTATATCCGTTTGCTACAAAACTTTTATACATTATGCATATCTGCGTCAAGATATTGAGATCTCTATATTGTTAACTAATATGTATTGGGAAAATCTGAGAGACCCTGTGGCGGGAATAAATGCTGTTCTCTCCCGAGGGCCTCCCAGATTTTCCAGGTACATATTAGTTACCAATATGGAGCAACAGGTGATGAGATCTCAACATCTTTACGCAGCTATGCATAATGTATGAAACTTTTGTAGCAGACGGATGTAACCTGATGATGGCCACTAGGTAGGCCGAAACATGTAGTTTTTTATTGGTGATGTTACTACTTAGCTAATAAAACCTCCACAGTTGTGTTTGACTATTTCATCCTATTTTAAATGATGCAAGTTTCAAGCTTGTTGTCCTGAATGCACGAAACACTACTTTCCTAAAACTCGTCAGTTAACCAGAAATTTCGCTGTCACTGAGCAGATAAACAGAAGTCAGCAACACAGACAAAACAATTTATATTCTTTCAACAAAACTCCATCCTTCAGGTGCCCTGAGAAATAACGTTGGACGGAGAGAAAATCAGTCAATGTCTGCGTAGGCGTGCGAGTCGGAGCCAATCTGCGGGTGAGAAACAGCGGAAGAAAATCAAGCATTGAAGAGCAGGGTAGCGAAAATACTGCACTGGTATCCGATAAAAAGATGTTTGTTCTTATCCCGAGACTTTTAAGTTCTTGGTGTGCCTGTACGCATTTATTCCCACATTTTCATTCAGTACCTTCGCGTTGAAAGAGAAGGCCTTCTTCTTGACACTTGACCAGATGCGCTGTCAACTTTTCAATAATATGTTCACAAATGTCACTTGGAATCTTCAAATTGAACACGCAGTTCAGCATTACTTAAGCAATGGAACTGACAATAGAACACGGAGGCGCTTTGACAACAAGGAAAGGAAGAGGATGTTTGCACATAAGAACAGGCAATAGCAAGGGGATCAAGAAAATGAAGAACTTCATACTTTGTGCTCTTTATGATGTGGTACTTAGCTCGTCAGGCCCAGGAGAAAGGCAGGATTCGGATGTATAGTGTAGACAGAAGAAGTTATATGTACGGGATAAAGTTCCAAAGAGAGAACTAGAGGGTAGAGGGCTAACACGCAGTTAGGCCTCAGTGGGACCACATTATTAAGACGGATCTTAAAGAATTAGGATATCAATGTGAACTTGATTTGTCTGAATAACAATATGGCCAGTGACAGCTCTAGTAAGTAGAGTAATGAATTTTAAGAATCCATGCAAGGTGGGTAACGTCTTAAATGGCTTAGCGAATATCAGCTAATTACATAGGGTTGTGCTTAATAAAGTTAATTACTGCAAGATAATAGAAGAACAGTATGAAACTACAAACTTGCATAACTAGAAGTAGAAGGAAGAACAAGGATATCTGAAGCAACGTAAAGGCCTTACCTAGTTTTAAATTCAAGGCCATTAGAAAACAATGAAGAATGAATCGCAGCCTTAGATTTACGTAGAAGACTCGATGGAACAAAATTGTTCAGTTCGCGGACAGAATTTCCATCAATTTGTTTCTTCTATACATTATTTACCTGCCAGTCCCACCCCATGTACAGTTTAGCTCTTTAAAGTCTAGTTTTTAACACACATACCACCAGATATAACGCTCACAAATTCTACATTCTCCGCATAGATTGCATTTGTTATTGTGTTTGTCTGAACAAACAGCGACTAAGCTACTTCTCTACACATCATAAGCTATTGGGTTTTATAACCGAGAGGAAATGTGTTTCCTTTGCAGTACGAACTGAGTCTTCCAGCATAATCAATACTGAACGGACGTTTTAGAGGGTTAAAGAACTTCGATATTTAACTGCATCCTTTACCTACAGTAAAAAAACAGGTCTATGAAATCGTCTCTCTGCATGCCCCTCCTTGCAAAGTTTAATCCAAATGATGGGAGTGTCACTACCTTTGACACGAATGTTACGTCATCACAGTTCGTACAGTAGTCTTAAGCATTATTGTCTGCAAACCGGTAATAACAACAGAATGTTAGCATGAAATTGTGAGAGGGGTACGCACAAGAGCGACATTTAATTTATAGTCCTGTAATTATTGAATGCAACTCTAGAAAAATATACAAATTTGGTAGCATAATTTTCTTTTATAAAACTAATGAATCATTGGAGCTAAGCATGCGCCGTACGAAGATTGACAGCTAATACAACTACATATTCAAAATTCATAAATCGACTAATATAAATTTGGCAACAGTGTGAAATTTTAATGTGGTGTTTCAAAAATGAACATTTAAACTCCATATACCTAGTTACAAATACGTTCCTCCCACACTGGCAATAAATAAAGAAATTAATAATATGTCTACAACAGCAAGACACATTTAAATGGACTGTGATTCGGTTTATTACCAAATTCGCGCGCTGTGCCCATGAGCTAACTTACATGTCATTGACAAATAAAAATCTACTTTACATAAAACTGACATTGACTCTGTCCTGAGGTAGCATTACTATAACATGAAGTACTTTTACTTGTTACATCCTGATAATGTTAAGCTAACTATGGAGTCATGTAATAACAAACCTTTACAGGGCAGCTGATAATTACCAATGGTCTGATATACAGTCGCGGGATAACTACATGTTTCAACTCACGTGGGTCATCATCAGGTTAAAGTGAATCATACTGAAATCGATGCAATGCCGCAAACGGTACCTACATTCCACACTGTAATCAACGCATAAATAGTCTGACTGAACCACGTATCATGACCCATATATATATATATATATATATACTCAATGCTAGCAAGGTTAAAAATGTTACAAAGTACGCAAAATTAGAGACTTTGTATCATACGCCCACATTGGTTAACCCGATGATGGTTCACATAACACAAAATATGCAAAATGACTCTTATGTAAGTCCATTAATAACAAAATCAGCTGCGCTATGAAGGAGAAGGTATCACATTATTTCATAATCTGAAGTGTTTAAAAGTACGTTAATTATGACACAAGGAGAATTCATTTTTCAATAATAACAGAGAAGTAGCAAGCAAGAATTAAGCATAAATATTTGACAATGTCATATTTTTTTTCTTCATCCACGTACATGAAAATTACAACACAATACTAAGAAATAACTGGTTACATTTTTACAGAGCTCCGTTTACTTTAGTTATCTGGGCACATATCTCTTCTTTGCACTTCGGAATTTAGTTTTGTTTGGTGATAGGATCCTTTTAGATGGAAGAAAAGAAATTGGTGTAATTATTACTCTTATAAAAAAGGGCAGAAACCCTTTGCTGGATCTCCGCTACCAGGAAAAGCCCTTAGTCCTGTGGCTGCCGTGTAGAATGATTAATGGCTCCTAATCCTTGTTGAGATAAGTCCGTTGACGAAAAGCCATAAAAAAGCAGAAAAAGTGGAAGGAGCGAAGGGTGTCTGCCGTGGTACAAGAGGACAGGCACACGTGCTGGTCGTGTCCAGTCAGTTCACAGGAAACAAACACTGATCAGCGCTGTCATCCTTGTAGGCATAAGAACAGCGATAAGGAACCGTAACAAACCAGTAGCAATGGAGTCCGCGAATGTGTCTGCCACGGTACAAGAGGACAGACGCACTTGTGCTGGTTATGATTAATCAAGTGTTTCACAGGGGAAACGTACTGATAAAGCGCTGTCATTTTTTCGTTAAGAGGTCTTCTTTGGGCGTGATTTTGGAAGACAGAATTCAAGACGCAGAAGACTAAGACCAACGTTATCTCAGCCTGAACACGTTATTTTCTGTCGAAAGAACAGAGCGATGGGATCGTCAAACTGCGCAATCTATGGAGAATTCAGATAAACCAGGAATAGTCAAAAGTTAGTGTAACCAATTAAAACTATGTAACGAAGTGTAATTACAGACCGATTTTACGCTTCATTAGAACGTGCAGGGAAGCTGAATACAGACTTCAAACTTACAAAAAGAGACACAGTGCATAAACACAGAAAGTAGCTTCTAAAGGCATTGAAACCCCATTTGTATTCAAGACACCTCATAATTAGTGATCCAGACACAGCTCATCATGAATACTGCTTTCTGTATTGCTAAAGAAACAGAGCACGAAATCGACTGCTGCTTTATGAGTATATCCATCATGCTGATGTCAGCTGATGGCAGTAGTTAACAGAAACCCCCAATATTATTGTACAGCACGACGAAGCCAAAGACGTTGCTAAGTTTCAAAAAGCGAGAGAACCTCATAAGCTGTAATGCAATGAAATAAATGACGTTATGAAGAAACACTCCATAGATCAAGATGTAAGTTGGAGTTCAAAAAATTTACATCACTCGTTATACCTGCGTCACCGAATCTCTGTGAGAGTCCAAATATACGAAGGAGATTTAACTAGAAAAAAGTGAGAAAGAGTACACAAACTTTACGGGAAAGCAGTCTCAGAGTTTCTGAAGCACTTAGTAGGCCTACTCCACGGAGCGGAACAACTGACATACAGGCTTCGGTGGAACATAAGAATATATATTTTTTCTAATAAAATTTCAAGCAAATACAATGTAATATTCTATCTTAATTTAAAAGGAACTGTGCAATGCTGAACAAGTCTTGCACTAGCACAGCTCGTCCAACGTACCAAACACTACTGTGTGTGAAGTTACGTGAGGTCCGTACCGCCTCTTCGCCGTTACATTCTGCTTCGCCTAATTCCAAGTTTCGAATTTGATTATCACGAATTGTAGAAAACAATATTATATTACATAAGTGATAATCTCCGCGCCCCAGCCTGTTTACCCCTTGAGTAAAGGCCTTGTCCCTAACAGCCAGTTTTGAAAGTATGCTGTTAAGGATCGAATTCCTGCCTCTGACAAAAATCGAGCAGTGATCGCATTCGCCGCAGCTAGCAATATCAGCCAGTAACTACACCGTTCCTTGTAAATTCGAGAAATACACATTGTATTTGAACAACTGCAAGAAGATTTCAATTCACCATGTTCAAAAGTAAAAGAAACTAGTGAGAAATCTGGTTTTATAGCATGATATGCTATGTCGCAGCTCACGGCGTTACGAAAATCTCTGAACTGGCAGAAATTTATGAGTCGGTCTCTATTAACTGCTGTAGAGAACAACAGACTACATTTTATATAAACATATTCAGTCAGAGCAGCGTTATTCCACGGACATGCAGAACGCAGGAATTTTGCCTCTTAAAGGAACAGCTCGGCTACTTGCTTCCTATTGTGAGGACTCATAAACCACCGCATCAATATGGCAACTCTGCGCGCAGGACATGGCCTGGCCATTACCGAACACCAGTATTTGTGTACCTGCGTTGCGTTGCGTTGCGTTGCGTTGCGTTGCGTTGCGTTGCGTTGCGTTGCGTTGCGTTGCGTTGCGTTGTGTTGCGTTGTGTTGTGTTGTTTTGTGTTGTGTTGTGTTGGAACTTCCTGACGCAATTCACTCCTGCTGCTTTCTTACGCTTCTTCATTGTTGTTCTTATTTCTGCAAGATCTGAGCGCCATTAATCAAACTCTTGGTGCATTATGCAGGACAGCCACAAAATAAGATTGACTCCTGCCAGTGAAGTACCGCAAAATGCAGCACAGATTACAGCACTGCAGCAGCACAATAAACCACCGAATATTGCAAGACTTTCCAGGCTTAACTTTCATACCCAGTAACAATACTGTTGGTGAGTCATGTGAACTAGGGGCGAAGACAGAATCTAAAGAATGTTCGTATTCTGCACGTAAGCAAGTCAGTAAGGACCACAATCAGTATGACTGCGAAACGTTACTGTCCTAACCTTCGATTCTTCTCTTCCACTACACGACGATCTTTTGTGTACAAACGTGCTGGCAGAGATAGTTGCTTTTCTTGACATACGTTTAGATACCATAGATCCTCTTAAGTGTCTGATAGCTGTTCATTCGTGTAGGTTGACTTAAATCATGTTACAGAGTGATACCAAATTGAAATCCCGCGCCTCCCACGTGTCGGTACATGCATTCGTTAACACATCACTTACAGGGTGATTCAGCAAGAAAGGTCAGTATTGTGGGAGATAATGTCATTGGTCAATCTGAGAAAAAAAATACGTACCAATAAAACAAACAAACTATACACAACACTTAGAGCAATACTTTACAGCAATAAATTTTGGTATTGGCTGATTGATACGAATTTTATTAAAATAACGGGGATGACACTCATGAAGATTGAGAAAGAAAAATTCATATAAACTTGTATCTAATTCTGAATGGTTACCGAGATAGAGCTCTTTGAATGTCCAGACTTAATCCCATTAGAATTTTTTAGGATGATTTATCCTCATTGTACCTTGGGTAACGAGAAACTGTAGATTCAGTCAAACAACAAAGCGGAAACAAATCACCTTAAAAGTGTAAACGCCGATCATGCCACATCCACCAGTACAAGAATTTAAGAATAAAATACACAATTGTTCTTCTGATACAATAAATAATGTGTTTGCTGAATTACTGTGATTCTCATTAGATTATTTTTGTGGGGTTGGATGAAGATCGAAGTTTACAAAAGAAAGGTGGATATACAAATAGAGTAGCTCGCGCGCATGGCGCTGCTGCTGTCCGCAAAAAAAAAAAAAAAAAAAAGAAAGATAAAATCAGAGGAAAAAAA
>Ga0123355_10010315_pt1 | contig 14300 bp, 13 predicted proteins | sample TergutEmb28metaG_3_FD_89872 | JGI IMG/M metagenome (GOLD analysis project Ga0123355, IMG submission 89872) | Embiratermes neotenicus P1 segment gut microbial communities from Petit-Saut dam, French Guiana - Emb289 P1 | ecosystem: Host-associated > Arthropoda: Insects > Digestive system > Gut ...
CTAAACCATGTATTTCCATCGGACCAAACAACTCTGGCGCCGTCAATTCCGGCACTTCTCGACCATGTATAATAATATGGCTCGGCACCGAATAAATTTGTTGCCCACTCTCTTGTCATTTCGTTTACATCTGTTTCATCAAAAATCTCTGCAAAATCCTCCGGGAAGGAAATGTTCGAATTTTCAAACCAATTATATGAAGTTGGGTGAAGTCTTATGGTCTGGGCAAATCCCGTTCCACTATCTATCGCAACAGCGACACGACCCCATCCAAAATATATGTTGTATGTGGTAATGTTGTCGCTTTCAACTGAAAGTTCTGCATCTCGTCCAAATACCTCTTCTATATCTGTAATGGAATATTCACCATGTTGTTGAAAGGTATTTAGAAGATTTCTGATTTCGTAAGATGTCACATTATCTTGTGTTGATCCTAATCCCTCTAGATATGTTGAATCTTGTGTGTCGTCATCGTTTTCAGTATCACCACAAGCTGTGAACAATGCAATTAGCCCAACAACAAGTAAAATTATCAATAGTCTCTTTTTCATTAAAATTTCCCCCTAATATAATTAGTTTCAGAGTATACACATGTGTTATTCTAAGTGCTTATTTCCCTCCCCCAAATGTGCAATTTTTGCGCCGAATTGCACATTTGCAGAATTTGTAGCCCTTCATAAAATCAAAATATGCAACTATTTTCTGTCGAATTGTAGCTTGTTTTTCGCCATAGATATATTGCAATGCGACGAAGGAAGACGAACGGAGACAAGGGAAAGACAAGGGGACGGTTCCTCTGTCCTGCGCGGTCAGGACAGAGGAACCGTCCCCTTGTCTTCAATTTATTCAATTTTAGTAGTGAAAATGCCGTTTTACGGTCATTTGTTCTCCATATGTGTTCATATGACCGCTATATGCAGCCTGTCGATTTTTCGTTGTTGTTATTCAATTTTACCGATATTATCAGCTTTCAGTCCGGAACATATGCATTTTGTGAAAGGCGATCTGTATCCGTTCGTTATTACGTGGTTTGTTGTTTCATCATACAACTCATATATTCGAGATGTTTATGTGTAATAGTTGTGTTAAATACTTCGGGCTTGTATTGATATTTTCTACGTTTCGGGACTGGTTTGGTGAATCAAATGTGGATGGATTTTGCTCGGCTGCTGTGGTAGTGTTGGGTAGTATATTAGATAATCGGGACCACGGGTTTTCACTGAAAAAGATCAGAAAGTTATTCACACGTGAACTTCTGTGTGATATAATTAGGAAGGTAGACAGGATAATCGTGACTAAATTAAAATACACGTTCAAAACCGATGATTTATTCAAACTTTTATTTGTCAAGCACCAGAATTTATTGAAAAGACTTGTTTCTGAATTGCTTGATATTGAATATGAAAGTATCGAGCAGTTTGTAATAACGAATCCGGAGATATACCCGGAGTATTTAGGTGACAAGTATTGTAGGCTCGATATCAACATGGTCTTGAATGGTCAAAGAATTGACCTTGAAGTACAGGTGCGCAACGAGGGCGACTTCCCTGAACGCAGTTTGTATTATTGGGCTATGGAGTTTTCATCAGCGATTAAAAAGGGTGAGGATTATTCTGAACTACCTCGCACAATAATCATTAGTATTTTGAACTTTAAGCTTTTTGACTGTGAAGAGTTTCATTCGGAGTTTCAAGCACTTGAGATCACACGCCATTCACAACTAACGGATAAAATGAGTCTGCATTATTATGAGCTTCCAAAGTTGCCGGATTCACTAAACACTGAAAACGTTCAAGAGTTGTGGCTGAAATTGTTTAAAGCAGACACCGAAGAAGAACTAAATGAAATCGAAGCGACGGAGGTTCCAATTATGAGAGAAGCTGTAGAGGCTTACCGCAAGGTATCAACATCACCGAAAATGCAGGAAATCGAACGTATGCGCCTGAGAGCCAGCCACGATGAAGCACAAGCTATGAAAAAATCAAGAAATGAGGGGCGGAAAGAAGGTCAGAAAAAAGGACGTAAAGAGGGTGCTGAGCTTCTTGCCCAATTACTTAAGGATGGTATGCCTTTGGACAAAGCTTTAGAAAAGGTAAAGTCTGACGCACTTTGAGTAGTGTTGAATTTATTGCTGTTTTTTGGTTGGTGGTCACAGTGGCTACTGACCTCCTTTACATGTAAGAAATGAATATATGGCAAAACACAAATCAGAATCCGGTGATAACAAATCTCCCAAGTGCTCAAAATGATCACTTGGGAGATTTGTGTATTAACTAGTATAATTTATACTAGAACGGGCTGGCTAGTTGTAGCCCTGATTCTTCTGAGTTTGAAGTATAGCGTATATAGAATACGATAACAGAAATTATTTTTGCTGATTCAATCAATATCCCCATGATGTTCCATCGGAAATCACCGTAGAGAATATTTATTGGTGTCTGTGTTAGCATAACGACTACAGCATATATCACAACTGAGACTCGAACATAGTGGACACCGGGTAGATACTGCCCTATTACAAATCCCAACGCTGCGAATAATCCCAGTATGTGCAACCATCTTACTTCGACCGGTACACTTGGAAGTACAACTACAGCAGCCACAATCGCCACAACTATCATAATCAGCAAGAAGATAAGTCCCGTTTCCCTACTTTCTGCAGTGTTTTTGGAGAATGTTCTGTAAAACACAAAATTACGGACTGTGCTGTAGGTGGCAGCGATAATCAAAGACAGCTGTGTGTTCATGCCCATTGAAATACCAATTGCGACAAACATCAGCATCCAGAAGAAGCTTCCTATGCCTGTTGTTAGGAAGTATTTTGCTTTATCCTTTATTTGATATGATGCAAATTCAAAGCAAATTGTAATTACACCTAATACCTGCGCTATAATATACCACTCCACTACGCATTTCCTCCCTCAAAGACTTCATATCTGCCGCAATAAGCAAATGCCAGTGCTCCCGGACCTGCGTGGGAGCCAATTGTTACGCCAACTTCTGTTATGGGGCTTTCAATTTTCATGTTAAGTGCTGCTTCTGCATTTGCTTTGAACGATGTTGCATCTTCCTCGCTCAAAATATGTCCGATACATAGGCTTATTTTTTGAGTTTTATCTTTCAACAGTGCAATCAGAGCTTTTGAAATGAGTTTAATTGCATTTTTCTTTCCTCTTACACTGTCAAGCTGTGAAACTTCTCCGTTTTCCAGTTGCAAGATAGGGCGCAATCCTAAAAGTCCACCGACTACTGCTGTCGTAGGGCCTATTCTCCCGCCTCTTCTAAGGTATTCTAAACTGTTGAGTGTACAGTACACCCTTGTTGCTTTTAGTATTTTCTTTGCAAGTGTTGTTGTTTTTTGCAAGTCATATCCGGCATCTCTCATTCTGATAATTTCTCTTAGAATAAGACCCTGTCCGATACTCACATTTAGTGAGTCTATGAGCATAATTGTTCTGTCCGGATACTCATCTTTTAGCATATCTTTTGCCATGACTGCACTGGCATGAGAGCCGCTCAGCTTTGATGATATCGTAAGTGTGAGAATGTCTTTTCCGGCTTCGAGATATGGTCTATATACATCTATGTAATCTTGCGGACTGGGTTGAGATGTTTTTGGAAAAAGCGTTTTGTCAGCCATGAGCCGTTTGAAAAAATCTTCTTTTTCGATATCAACACCCTCTTTTAGATGTGTTGCATCGTCAAAAGTAATATAGAATGGAACAATTTCCACATTGTGTTTTTTTGCTTCCTCTGCGTTATAATCACAACCGCCGTCAGAAATTATTTGAAACATAAAAGACCTTTCCTTTCGCCAGCTTAATTCTTTTAGCTGATCCTACTGTGCTTATCGTTTTTTGTTAGATATAGTGTTATGCTCTTGTAATAATAAACAGCATTTTGTGTGCATTGGTTGCACATTCGTAAAAAAAAAGCAGCCCTGACGTATAAAATACTGTAGGGCTACTTCAATTTTGTGATGGATAGGACACCTGAGGCCTGTCATCCTTGACTTGATCCGGGATCCCATAAATCGACGCTACACCTAGGGGATTGCGGATCCTCGTTGTTACTCTTGTTTTTTATTTGAACGGTACGCAAAATATGCCATGAGTGACAAAGATCCCACAATTCCCGCAATAACCAGCTCCCATGTCGGGAACCTCGCAAAGGCGTCATGCATGAATGTGACCTCTGTTGAGTCACTTGGGTTAACTAAAATCCGAATTTCACTACCTTCATGTGCCCCCGGAATAAACCAACCAAATTGATAGCTATGCATCTGTCCGCGGTGTTCAAACATTATATCTGTTACAGGGGTTATCCATGTCGGTGCTATGTATATTCTATCAGGTGTCCATGGTAATGTTTCGCTCCATACTTCGTGCATGTCATCAAGCCTATGTTGAAGAGGATTTACTACTATGGCATGGACTTCGTCATGGGAATTATACATACTTAGTTCCCTGCCCCAGGGGATAACACCTTGAAGCAATATAAATATAGTAAGTAATCCGAGTGTTACATACAAAAAACGTAATGCCTTGGGTCGCTGTGCTTGCACCGCCTTACCATGTTCATCACGTAGGGTAGGCTCTAAATTTCGTTCTCGTAAGCGTTCAAGAAAGAAGCGGTAACCTATAGCTTTCGTTGAGACGGAAAATAGCCGTTTTGACTCAGAGTGAAGATAAACACGAGTGTGCCCATCCGCTCCTATGCTAAGAATTTTTGCATAACGGATATCCTGAAAATAAAAAGACTTACGGCGAAACAAGGTTTTTATCTGTATATTATCCCTATCTACATCCACCTTCCAAAATGCAAACTCCAGGCTCGCTAGAATTGATAGAATTGTGACCAACGCAAGGACAATATTTATCACGAGTTGGTCTTGTAGAAATTCTATCATTGACTGGAAAACGTGCGCAAATACTGAAAATAGTACTGTATAAAACACACCTCTCCATCGCAAAGTTCCATTTTGAAGTGTAAAGCGATATGGGTTCATGTTTTGCTCTGCTCTTACTAAATAACGATGCTCTCTTGCAACCCACATGGCAGAGCGAGAAATCAACTGTGGACTCCAAAGTGCAAGTATAAATAGTAGGTAGGTTACCACATTCACTATGAAAATTATCATTTAACCTCTCGTGCCTTCCTTTTGTCCAATATAAGGTTAAGACATAGTCCCACTGCGACAAGCACCCCTCCGATTAAGATACGCAGAGACAACTCCTGTGAAATAATTATATCAATGACAATACTCGAAAATATTGTTCCGATAAATACAAAGAGATTCAAATAAAACGCTGACACTTTCATAACAACGACATTACTCAAAAACACAACGGCAACACCCAGCAAGCCTCCTAGATATATCCACCAGCTTGTTGACAAAGAGCTCACTGTGAAATCTGCAGTTACTATCTCTCCCCTACTCATAACCAAAAACACTAGAACAGCGCAAACAAGTCCCGTCATGTAGTTATATGCCGTGGCTATTCGCTCGTTCGTCAAATCCGCAAGTTTTCCATTCAACGTACGTGAAAGAACGACTGTTATTCCGGCAAAAAACGACAGCAAAACAGCTATTATTTCAAAAGTATTTATCATAGATGCAATGCCAATAAGAACAATCGCTAGACCTATCAGTTTATGTTTTGAAAATTCGTGCTTTGGCATCCCCAGGATACCGTATTGATCTACAACAATTCCTGCAACATTCTGTCCGAACAAGGCAAGTGCAAGTATTGCAGATACGCTGATGCGGCCAAATGCAACGTTATTGAATATTGTAGTTGCCACACCGGCTATGCCTCCGAGGTAAAGAAACCAGGCATGACGTTTGGCAAACACCTTATCCCGTTTGATTATTACTATAAATGCAATTACTATCAAGCCGACTATGTGAATAATTACCGTAGCTAAATAAACGCCGTATCGCTCTGTAAGCCCGCCGTTAAACGCCACCAAAACCGAAATCAGTATCCCCATTAGTAAGGATAGTAAATAATGCATTTTTGTTCCCCAATCTTTCAAAGCCGTGATATTTCAATAACTGTTTTACTTTAACATATTCTAATTAAAAATAATAGTTACAATTGAGGAAACTGACATGAAGATTACAGTAGTTGTTTTGTTTTACCGGTTGAACTTTCAGCTTTATCCTCCACCAGAGACATTATGGGATAAAGCTCATTGTAATGCTTGTGCATAAACATGGCGTTGCGCTCATTATAAAGCTCGCTTGCTACACGATCAGCAATCGGTGTGACTACCTGCTCATTCGCACATTGCATTGCCGGCACTTGCGTAATGATGCCGGCATTGGTCGCAACCAGACTATCATGAGCGTAGTTGCAGCGTGTTAAAATTGCGCATTTTTTACATTCCGCAGAGGTCAAAATGCCCTTTTCAAAAATCTCATCCCGCTTTTTTATGTTGATACCGGAAAAAACATCACCTATTTCAAAATCAGGGTCATGAATGTATTTTGAACTAAAATACATTTTACCATCAGGGGCAACAGAAGGTTGGTTTTTTGCTAATTTAATCCTGTCCTCACTGTATTTCTCGCCTTTCAACAGTGAGGAAATTTTCATATCAAAAGGCGAGAGATAAAATTTTTCTTCAGCTCTCGTCCAATTTATATACATTTGTGCCATTTTTTCATATTGAAGTTTCAAAATCTCAAGATGCTCTTGTGTCCAAGGCGCAGATTTGCTGTAATTAAGGGAAATGTGCATGTAACGAAAACCTTTGTCGAACAAAAATTGCACTAACTCAGCACCTCTGTGAGCGTTTGACGGATCAATGACACTCATAGCAATTGCATATGGCTGATATTTCAGCAGCATACTGATTTTCTCTTCCAACATATCATAGGTGCCCTCGCCATCACTAAAAAAGCGAAAGTCATCTTGTGTCGGACCATCATGGGAGAAGCCCACCGTCATGTTAACTCGACTAGCCATTTTGAGAAATTTTTCGTCTAAAAGCGTGCCGTTTGTGGTGATTTTATAAATGAAATTATGCCCAGTCTTTTTCTTAATTGCTTGTGTGTAGTCTACAATATCATAGATGAGCTGCTTTTCCAGTAAAGGCTCGCCACCATAAAAAAGCAGACCTGTTGTGCTTGAATTTTTCGTGTCAAAATCAATTGCAGCTTTTGCAATATCAAATGACATAATTTGTGGTCCTCTCGGCACAAAGCAATATTTACAGCTTAGATTACAGCGATCTGTAAGATGTAGCGTTAATTGCATGGTTTCACCTCATCATCGTATTATCCTCTCAGAACGTAGAAAATCAATGAACTCTTGAATTTGATCGTTCAAACGTTCTTCCAAAATTGGTCTTGCCTCAGCTTTCGCTTCTGCTCTCTGCCTGGCTGTTGGTTGCCTGGCAGGTACATGTACCCATTCACCTTCTTCATCTTCAATCCAATCCCCCATTGCATCCCATCCGGTATGAACTACGGAGGTGTAAAAAACGCCTACAGTGATATCTGTTTGGCTCTCAAACGCCTCTCTAAAAGACTGTGCCGCATCACTTCCCCATGGTCCAAAGGGAATATCACTCTCATTCAAATTGAGATGAGAGATGGCTACATTGTTTCTTGCGTCAAATAAATCAAGCCCAACACTTGGCATCCAAGAGTCATCTTCAAATGCAATATAATTTGGCGGGGTATTAGAAAATCTCAATCCTGCAGCCTCAAGCTGTCTGCGGATAATACCAAGAGCTTCTTGCTCCGTCATATGTACAACATAGCTTGCAAATCCGCCACCGCCACCATGAATTCTTATGACCAGGTCAAACTCTTCATATCCATTATAGCCGATACCGTAGCCGTTGGTTATGTTATACTCGTAGCCGTTGGTCCTTTCACCACCTCTATGGTGTTGTTGTCTGGCGGGCGATGATCCAAATATACAACCTGCAAGTGTAGACATACCCAAAATGCCAACACACGCCACAACCGCTGCGTTTTTTGCCCATCGCTTGGGCAGTTTTTTCAGCGGTTCAGGATTCTTATATATTTCGTCGAGAGATGCCACTTTTGGAGCTTCATAGTTTTCCATGGGTTTGACAATAGGTAAGTTTTTATTATCCATCATAATTCTCCTTGTATGAAGTGTCCATGATTCTCATTAGACGTTTTATGTTGAAAAAAAGTTCCATTCGATTAAAGCCTTCGTCAATAACCGCATGAATAATCATTCCGGTTTTTGCTCAAGGTGCGCTTCACCGTTATCGTCAATTGTAAATACAAAGCCGTCTGTTTCTTCAAAATCGAATACTCCGAAAACCCAAGAATCACCATTGCCGTCGACTATCTCTATATTGACTACAACTGACTGTGGTTCTCTGGGAAATAGGAAATGCTGCTACAAGATTTTCAACTCTTATAGCAGCATCTTAAAACTGGTGGAACATTTCGACCAAAAGCGAACCCGTCGACAGTCGCTGCTTATGGGTTTGCGGTTAAAGTATAAATTGTAACAGGAATAATGCCGCAACTATTATTGAAACTAATGATATTTCTTTTGGTTTTCCTGTGAGTAGCTTTAGAACAATATGTGAAATTAGTGCCAAGCAAATACCTACCCCGATGTTGAATGTAAATACTACAAAAATCAATCCGATAAATGCCGGAAGATACTCTGACATATCACTAAAGTCTAAGTCTTTCAATCCTGTCAGCATAAGGCAGCCAACAAATATTAAGACCGGAGCGATCGCTGCATTTGGAATCAAGCGTACAAAAGGTCCAGCTACCAATAATAGTATTGTTAAAACTGCAACCACTAAAGAAGTTAACCCTGTTCTTCCTCCTACACTGACTCCTGCCGATCCGGAAACCACCGTGGTATTTGGTGCACCACCAAATACAGCAGCTACGATACTTGATACTGCATCCGAAATTACACCTCTATTGACGTATTTTCTGCCTTCTTTGTCATCGTCATCTTTTACCAAGCCGGCATTCCTTGCAATACCAAATGTTGTTGCAATCGCATCAAGTGCATTTGTTATCAATAGTGCTAGCACGATGCTAAGAATAACTCCGATTACCGTTCCTATCGATCCAAAGGTCCAAATCGTCGATGCATCCATTGCAAATAAACCTACGGATGCCCAATCTCTGAACTGCTCACCTAAGTTGAACGAGAAGTCTGTGATACTATATGCTCCTGAAACATAAGCTAAAACAGTGGTCGCTACAATTGCAATCACAAATGACGCTTTTACCTTCTTATGATATAAGAATCCTAAAAGTAAAAGTCCTACAAATGCCACTATAGCTCCTATTGCTTGGCTTTGAAGTGCTGTAGCTGCTGCTATCGCTTCTGCGTCTGCACCTGCCGGTAGGTTTGCTACTGCTGTTACATTTCTTGGATTAAAAAAGGTAACAAATGTCGATGGAGTGCCAACTACTAAGCCACCCAATCTAACGCCGAGTAGCGTGATAAAGAGACCAATCGCCGGAACTGTTGCGATTTTAATATTTTTAGGAATGCCTTTCAAAATTTTATCTGTTAGTCCGGTAACTGATAGTAGCGTAAATATAATACCGGTAATCAGTAGTAAAAACAAACCTATTTGATACTGTGTTACTCTTGCTAAATTCTCATTTCCTGATAAGAACACAATCATTGGTAATGCTGTAAATGCAAAGAAGCTAGATGTCCCCATTGCTGGATATACAACAAGTGGCATCTTAGCAAAGAAAGCCATAAACAAACAACCAATAATCGAAGCAATTACCACTGCCACAAATACAGCGTTAAATACTTGGGCATCGCCACCGCCTACCATTCCCGGAACCGACAAAATGGTAAAAATAGAAGCAAAAAAACTGGTGATGCCAGCTAATACTTCCGTTCTAACAGTGGTCTCAATTTTGACGTGCTTGGGGGTAAGGTACTGCATAAGCTTGTTCATTGAAAAAACCTCCTATTTTTTTATTTTTTTAGTCTATCACAAATTCATAAATAAGCAATACGCAAATTGAAATAAGTTCAAATTTCTTGGTATATTTCATCAATATAAAAAGATGTTGCTATAAGATTCTCAAATCCTATAGCAACATCTCAATCTGGTGGAACATTTCGACCCAAAAGCAAACACATTGACTGTGGGCACTTATGGTTTTGCTTTTCTAGACTCGCCCCAGCATAGCCCATGTTCTTTCATAACAGCACGAATGGTTTCAATTGCTTGGTTGTCAATACCTTCCATTTCAGATATCTCTCGCTCGCTTTTTGTTGTCATTATTTTTAAAGCTTTCCCTTTTAGCTCTTCAAGAGCTTTTTGAGCATTAGGAGGCAAGCAATCAAGCAACACGTTGATGGATATTGGAACATATAACTCTTTTGCTGGAAACTTTTTGTCATACACTACTACATCATCATACTTCAAGTCATCATACACAGGATCAATATAGTATCGCCCTGTGATTCCCTCTAATGCACCTTCATAAAGTGGAAATGCCATAAATGGATCAAAGTTTTTCCCATCTGAAGTCGTGATACCAAATTCAACAGCAGGTCGGAAACCTACTCGCGGATAATAGTCCGGATGTCCAAAAATAAGAACCCCTCGATAACCAAGTTTTTTTGCTTCATCAAATGTGTGTAACATCAGAGCTTTCCCGATTCCTTCACCTTGGTATTTCGGCAATACAGATAGCGGTCCAAATGTCAATGTTTCATACTCTGCTCCATTATCACCTACCACTTTGCTGGTAGTATAGATTATCTGTCCTACCAACTTGCCGTTTAGCTCTGCCAAATAGTGAAGTTCCGGCACATATGACGGGCATTTGCGCAATCTGGATATAAGCAATGGTATCTCAGTAATACACGGCTCCGCCTCCCAAGTACCATCCCAAAACGCATCTCTGGCAAGTTCTTCAACAGCATCATAGTCATCAAGACATTCCAGGCGCAAGTACAATTTATTTATATTTACATTATTAATTTTGCTCATCTTTTTCCTCCAAATTGTTGATTTTTCCTATCTATTTTTAGCTGTGCTCTATAGTCCTTATTCGAGGTTTTCCACCATGCTGCATTATCGCGTAAATATGTGCTTTTATCTTCTGCATATTTATTTTCACGTTGTTGCTTTTGGTACTGTTCCCAACGTGAACTTGACAATTCACCGGAGGTCAACGCCATTTGTACTGCACAGCCCGGTTCGCTTTGGTGCCGGCAATCTCCAAATCGACATTGTGCAAAAAGTTCCTCCACATCGGAAAAGCCCGCACTTATGCCTTCCTCAGCATTATATAATCCGAGTTCGCGCATACCCGGTGTATCGATTACCATTGCTCCTGATGGAAGCATGAATAATTGACGGTGCGTAGTAGTATGACTGCCTTTTGACGTATCCTCTTTTCGTGTTTGTTTCACTTCCATCAAATGCTCATTTGCAAGTACGTTCAGTAGACTCGACTTGCCTATACCCGACATTCCTAAGAACACTATGGTTTTGGCAGGTTGCAAATATGCATTTAGCTCGCTTATCCCAAATCCTGTATAGCTCGAAATAGCGTGAACAGACACGTCCGGTGCTGCTTCGTATACTTCGCTTAGTTGTGGCGTAAAGTCTTCACACAGGTCAGCTTTGGTTAAAATAATCACAGGTTCTCCCCCGCTCCCTCGCGCTTGAGTGAGATAACGTAAAATACGATTCACACGAAAGTCACGGTTCAAGGACGTCATTATGAACACGTAATCAAAGTTGGTAGCAACTACCTGCTCGCGATTTGCTTTGATATGTGCATAACCATGTCCTGAAAAATCAGCACGTGAAAACTTTGAATGGCGCGGGAGTAGACTTACAATACGCGAATCTCCACTTTCGTTGTGCTGTAGTAAAACAAAATCTCCTACACATGGAAGGTCAGCACGCACGACAGCTTCATGCACAAACGCTCCTTTTAACACAGCATTCACTTCGCCATACTGGGTAATAATAGCGTATTGGTTTCGTCTAAACTCTACAACTCTCCCGGGAATAAGTCCGTCCGGCGGCATTTCTGTTTCAGTATATCCATACTGTTTTAAATCTATCATTTGGTTCTCCTAAATTTTAATTTTGTTATTTTGTTTTGTTGTAGTTATTTGCTTTTGGATACAATAATGCCCCGAATCAGTAGCCTCAATCGACGCTACTGCTCGGGGCTTTGCACATAAAAAATGGATACGACCTCATCGTATCCTGCAAATCGCAGTATTCATAAAAGGTTACTTATTTTGCGGCACATCAAGAGACGAGCAGTAAGCTCATGCTTTTACATATGCCAATATTAACTTATGTTACAATCACCATCATATATGTCATAAATTTTTCTCCTTTCAATAAGCGATTTCCTAGAATCGACACTCGAATTATAAATCGAAAACTTTCTCCTGTCAAGAAAAATGATTACATTAGGTCAAATAAGATTTCTATATTTCTGCATCATAGTTTTGAATATCTCGCCTGTTGTTGGCGGTGTCCAGGTTATTGCGTTTGCTCCGGCATTAACCGTATCGAGTATTGATTGTTCGTTTGGTCCACCGGTTGCAATAATTGCAATTGAGGGGTGCTCTTTTCTTATTCTTTCAACCAACCATGGAGTTTTGGCAGCAGCGGATACATTTAAAATTGCAGCACCAGACTCCAGCCTTTCAGAAATATCATCTTTTTCACTGACAACAGTCAAAACTATGGGTATATCTACGACTTTGCGAACTTTCTTAATTGTTGAGTTGCGTGTGGGTGAGTTTAGAACAATGCCGACCGCACCCTGGAATTCCGCATCTGTTGCAAGCTGTACCACACGACTTCCTGTCGTCGTACCTCCACCAACTCCGCAGAACACAGGTATATCCGATGCTGTTATGAGGGCGTAGGAAATTATCGGTTGCGGGGTAAACGGATACACAGCAATAACTGCGTCTGTGTTTATATTACGGATAATAGCTATGTCCGTACTAAACACAAGAGATTTTATAAGTCTCCCAAATATTCGTATTCCCCCACACTTCGAGATAGAATTCGGAATTTCAATCCTGTGACTCCGAAGCACTCCACTATATTCCGGTATAACTTGTTCAATATTATCCACTTGTATCTCCTCATCAATGCGATTTTCCATGCCCATCTGTTCATTTCTAAGAAAAGTATAACACACTCATCTATATCACTGCAAAAGATTCTACTTAATGTAAGCTATAATCGTTTTCACCACAAAATGTTAAAAATAAAAAGAGATGCTGCTACAAGATCTTAAAATCCTATAGCAACATCTCAAAAATGGTGGAGCATTTTGACCCAAAAGCGAACCCTTTGTTGGTGGGCGCATACGGGTTTGCGGTTAGTGTGACATTGAGCTAGTCTACTTCATCCCACGCTCTTGAGTAATCTACATAATTCATAACCCTATAATTATGTTCTCTCATAGATTCCAACCATTCCGGCATTTCCTCTTTTATAGTTTCACACAAATTTTCATACTCACTTTCTTCCACAACATTGATCGCTACCATGTATGCGTAAAATTTCTTTATACTTGCAGCATTTGACTTCATTGTCCATTTGGTTGCCCAACATTTCCTGATAAACCAATCGTCAAAAAACATGTCAACACTATACCATCCTGCGGCAACATCACGAATGTCATAGTAACAAAGATAATGATTTATATATAAGTCCGCATTTGACACATGCTTATTAATTGTCCCAGTAGATAATCCATTATTCTTTAGCCAAATTCTAAAACCATTGAGATGTAATTTGTTAGTTTCTCGAACTTTCTCTCTTTCAATTTCGAACACTTCATATTCTGTGAGCATACTACCTATTTCCTTTATTTGTTTTGTTAGCTACCCACAAGCAAATCGTTGATTGTCTAACCACTCTTGTCGGTATTGTCATACATTTTCTTTTACCACCACAATGCATTTTTAACACGTCGTGCAACTGAGTCGAAGTCGAAAGGGTTCCACCACCATTGTGATCTTGACCACTCAGAAAAATGCTCATGTTCCTCATGTTCCGGATTTGCCATGACTTCACAAAAATATGAATATCCACCCGATCCACCAACATCCTCCGGCGGCGAATCGCCTTCCCCAGATAGAAGTTTTGGCAATTCTTCATCGCAGTCCTCAATAACATTCTCAACTTCAATGTAGTGGTGCCAGTCATCGCCAAAGTCGTACGTATACAAGATTTTCCGATATCTGGGGATATATTCTGATAGCTTTATTCCAGTCATCATTATAGCGTTTGGTTCATCGTCA
>Ga0123355_10010316_pt1 | contig 14299 bp, 11 predicted proteins | sample TergutEmb28metaG_3_FD_89872 | JGI IMG/M metagenome (GOLD analysis project Ga0123355, IMG submission 89872) | Embiratermes neotenicus P1 segment gut microbial communities from Petit-Saut dam, French Guiana - Emb289 P1 | ecosystem: Host-associated > Arthropoda: Insects > Digestive system > Gut ...
GGAACCATTGTGTAACTTCCCAAGGGTCATACTTTGAAGGAGATCACTTGTAATTTCAGGTGAGTCCAATAGACATTTAAATAAAAAAATCAGTACACTTACTTTTGAGACAGACCTCGTATACTTAGGAAGAAGGATGGAGTTTTTCATCAGACCATCTTCCTGGAATGTGGCAGGAATACACTCACTGTCATCTCCCACATAGATGGTAGGGTGCCTACCAGATAATTAATTCAAAATAATCTGTCTCATACATATACACACGCACATGTGGTTACAAACTTATCTTATCCACATATACAATTTGTCGCCCTCCTGGATTTTTTAGTGAAGCTGCATAACCTCCATGTGCCCAGTGCAAATCGTGTCTCTGGTCTTAAGAAGTTATTCTCAACAAGGGACTTGGAAAATGCCCACATGCATTCCTGTCCCTGTCGTGAATGAGTTCATGCCTTCTTACCCTGGACCAGTTATACCTAATTCATCTCCTTAACCCTTATCCTGCTAACGTAGAGAATAGGGTGAACTAATAATGCCAGCAGATGGTAGATGGGATTTAACTTGGCATTTAAATGGCTAAAGAAATATAATCGTTAAACAAAATGCTGTTAAAGCAAGCCGAAATATTCAGTGCCTGGTATTAACCCTTATCCTGCTAACGTGGAGAATATGGTGAGCTAATAATGCCAGCAGTTGGCAGGTAGAATTTAATTCGGCATTTAAACGGTTAATGTCTGTTTCTATTACACCTGTTTTTAAATTATACTGCTGTATTTACCGTGACCTTCAGTGTGACCACTGTCCATTATACTTTACATGATTAATTTTTCTACCGTTTTCATTTTATTGCTGATTTTATAAAAACATGTCACTAATGTTCATGCCAGTATCTCACAGAATGAAGTATGGTCATTGTGTGATATGGTGTACACTTCCAGTTAAAATTGGACACAGTTAAGCGTATCTCTTGTATAAATAATTATACTGCAGTACTGTGCATGGTTGTTGTGTTTTCTTTTTTTTTTTCATTAGTCTTGATTTTTTTTTGTAACTTTTAAGTAAATGCCTTTCAGATGTAGTTCATTATGGGTATTATGTTCTGGTAGCTTATCAGTTTCAAGAACTTTTATACTGATGTTTGGTTGCTTTTTTTCTTGTGTCACTGTCAGTAATGGATGGTGTTTTATTGGCATACTTGTTTCACTTATTTGTAAGTATGATTGGAATAGAACTTAATTTTTTGCAAGGGTTATGCCTCAAAGGAAATGTATTTGAAATTATAAGAACTTAACTGAACTATATAAGTACAGTACAGACTTGTGATGGAAGTGTGCATGAGGTTAGGTAGAATATTATGATACATTTACAATTTCAGTATCTTTGTTTTAGTCTGTTTTAAAATTTTGCGAAATTGCATCTCCAGTGAGGCAACATAGAAAAAACAGATCTTAGTTACAGAAAGATGTTTGTAAAATGACAGATTTCTTGTAGGAGATTCATCCTATTTTGATACAGTAACAATAAAAAACCAGTATTTGTCCATCAAACACAACAGTGTATTTGGAAGTCACGATATTAGCTACATTTTTTGGCTTAAAATTAAGCTGACATCAGACTATATAGCCAATATCCTGATTTTCAGGTAAAGTAAATAGTTGTATATACAGACAAATATTGGTTTTAATTTTAATGTAACAGTGAGGGATTAATTGACCCAAGTTATACAACTGTAATGCTAACATTTATTTTAAATTTTAAAAAAGTCTCCGGAATAATTTAATTACAAACTGTATTAATATTCAAGTCCCAAATACCTCTCCAGTGCCAAAACTCATACCAAAGAAATTGAGATCACAACTTGAATATTATTAATTACAGTTGTAAAACTGTAGCTTTCCAATCTCTGTACACAGACTGATGCTGGCTTAATTTTAAGCCAAAACATGTAGCTGATTTCTTGATTTCCAAACACATAGTTATGTTTGACAGACAGATATTGGTTTTTATTGTGCCAAATTTTTGTTGAAGTAAAATTTATTGATCTGTCCTGCTGTTTTGCTGGAACACTATGTTTAGGTATGAAACTGCCTATTTGTATGCATCGTTAGAATATTCTGGGACAGATTCCTTGAAGGCCCAAATATTTGTCAAAGATTTGACTTGAATTAAATGAATGGATCGTGTACAACATTTCATACCTTTGATGCATATTTTGTAAATTCTTTACTTGCTATGTTGCCCATCCAGATGGCCATAATATGTGGTGCTACCCAAAAGTTCCCGAAATTCCTCTGCTCTACCTTAACCATTTACCAAAAATTCTTTTCGTCCCATCCCCTTTGAATTAGTCCCCTTTGGCATTGATACAGCAATTCCAGCAGGTTTTCCACAATTGGAAGCAATTCTGGAAGGAATTCCGCGTCAGCATCTTCATCACATTCTGCGATTCAGTCTGGATTTCTTCAGTGCCATCATAACGTCACCCTTTGAGCTTCAATTTCATCTTCGGGAATAGGAAAAATTCACAGGTGGCGAGGTCTGGTAAGTAGGGAGGGTGGGGGATGACTGTCATCTTCGTAGAAGCAAAAAACTGCTGCACATTGAGCAATGCATGAGCCAGAGCGTTGTCATGATGCAGGGCCCAGGAGTTGTTGCGCCATGTCTGGACGTTTGCACCGAATGTTTTCCCTCAGTCGCCTGAGAATGTCGCAATAGAATTTTCCATTCACCGTCTTTCCTGGTGGAATAAATTCCTTATGCACGATGCCTTCATTGTCAAACTTTTGCCACATTCTCGGCCATGGTTCCCATCGAAAGTCGTCAAGAACACTTTTCATCATCGACTGACATCCATCCATTCTTGAAACACTTAAACCATTTGTAGGTTTGCGTTTGACCTAGGACATTATCACCAAATGCGTCTTTAAGCATTCTGTGTGTTTCCAAAGACGTCTTGCCGAGTTTGAAGCAGAATTTGATGCAAATCCATTGCTCCTTCACATCAGGCATTGTAGCAGGTTGATATGATCATCAAACGGCACTAACACGACGTTGCAAAAATGCACAGAAAAAACACACACTTCCTCAAAGCAAAACTCTGCTTGGCAGAGTGGTTAATAAAAGATACAGCTTGTGATACCTAGCGACACACAACTGTACTACAAGCAGTTTCTGCATGCCATTCCAATTCCGGGAACTTCCGGGTAGCACCACGTATGAATTTAGTGCAGGATACAATTTTTTTTTTTTTGGCAGGGCTAATAGTGCTACAGAAACTATACAGTAAAGAAAGAGTAATAAATGATTTTTTGTTGTGTTTCAACATAAGTTATATCAGAATATATTTCTAATAAGAGGTCTAGATCTTAATTAGGGCAGTAGAAGGTACAGTTATTCCTGTGCATGCCATGAAGGGATGTATGTAAGTGGATGGGTAGTTCCACCAGTGCTTAACGTTGGCACTGTGTGGGGAGGGGTGAATGGTCAGAATTACACCCTGACTACTTTGCCGTGAACCGTGTAGTACGATGCTGGCGGGTGCCAGAGACAGTGAGAACACTTTGGAGAAGACTTGAATTTCTTGTCCCTGCTACCAATCACACCACGATTCCTCGGACGTCCAGCTGTAAATGAGGACATTAGTATATGCTGTGTACCAAGTTTTGAATGATATGATAAGTCAGGTTTGAGAAAATTGATAAGGAATACATTTTGAGCTGTGCAAAAAGTAGGGGTTACAAACCAAATTAGGGTTGCCTGGCAGCTTAATGTGTGGCCACCCAACGTCACATGTCATTGGAAAACTGTCAGTACCTGTGGGCTTCAGACATATACTCTTTCCAACAAAAATCAATCACACTGAAATTTTCCCGAACTGGAAGATATGTGCATACAGTTGCCATTATAATTCGAGTCATTAGTACTTTCCCCATATTTGTGGATTTTTGGCATTGCTGTGTCTCCCATTCATTACATTGATTCATGCTGCATATATATTAACCAAAGACACCAATATGTTGGCTTAATTTGGAGTTAAAACATGAATTAATGTTCATTAATTTTCCAAGGCATGTGGCTAGCTAGCTTCACTTGTAGTCATCTCCTTTAAGGCGCAAAACCATTACCTTTTAGAGCTGAACTATGTTGGTTCAAGTACAAGTATCAGCATTTTTTTTTCTGTTGGATATGTTTTATTCTCACAAACACTAAATTACACTTTGCAGTAAAACATCTGTTGTTTAGTATATATAAATATGTATAATATACATTCAGAACACAACTATGTTATATTATCAAGTATTATACAACTTGTCAACTACGTGTTTCAGCCGCTTTACTTGGCCATCATCAGGTTTGTACTTAGCTTACAGAGGACTGCATTACATAACCAGTGTATCTAATGGGAGACGAGATCTCGTTTACAATGGTCGGGTACATAAACTCAATTAATAGGATGATACTATTACACTCCATTGAATGGGGAGGTAGCTGGGTGGTGTCATAGTCTGCTGCCGTGGCTGCATTATCATGGTCATGGTGTTGTAGATAACACGCTGTGCTAATGTGTCGAGGACCATATGCTGTCTACGGTGTGGCCAGACATACATCTGTAGGAGATGTCAATATGGGCCAGCTATATCATTGTTGATGTCGAGTGCATCTCGTGCCAGATCTTTTATCACAACTGAAACAAAAAAAAATATGTGTTTTAGAAATTATCTGTGCACCATTGGCAAGGCTAGAAATGCGAGTGATGCAGATATTTCAGTTATTTTTCCAAACTTCTTTTTTCTTTGTTTACTGGCATTCTGATTTACAGGGTTCGTGTTTGAACGTGACAGGGCTTTGGTGGTCTAGGGGTAGCGTGCTGGCCTTTAGTACCCAAGTTTGCGGGTTCAAACCCAGCCGAAGCTGTCGGATTTTTAGGGCGAAAAAATCCTCAGTACGCCTTCCTTTGGAGGGGAAGTAAAGCCGTCAGTCCCATGTCGTAGGTTTGCGGCATGTAAAAGCTCCCTAAATTTACGTGGAAGTCGGAATTTAGGCAAAATTACTACTGGACATCTTTCTCGCCCACAGTTCCACCTTTCGCTGCTAGGATCTCTCACGTCGTTGTGGACGGAGGCACCTGGCGGCTAAAGTGGGAACATCTAAAGGCGAGGGAAAGCAATGGCAAACTATCCCCAAGAACTTGCCCAGGATGCAGTGTGCCAGAGTCATACCGGTCACATGACTGGGCTCTGGTTCCTGCCAAGCCTGGCCTTCAAGGTTGAATACGAATGAATGAATGAGACCAAGCATGTCACACTTGTTGCTTGCGGGCCATAGTGGGCCAAGAGTGCACAATTTAAAAAATACAGGAAGGAATTTTGAGTGTATGATGGGTGTGCTTGGGAGGAACCTGGACCGAGGGTGTTTTACTGTCACCCTACTTTCAGGGTGGGTTGGGTAGAATGCAATACTGTTGGAACCGGTATAAGTCTAATTTTATTTTGCCAATTTCATATTTCATTCTTCCGTGTGGTCTTATAGTAGACAATAACACATTTTTCAAAATGTGCATTTTTAAAATGTTCTACTGGCTACAATAACAATGGTTGATATGAAAACTGAAATCTGTACATTGTGATGATAATAAAAAAAATAATAAAGAGGTTGTTTTGCTTATTTTAAACTGTACTTTGCCACATAATCAAAATGATGAAGTCTGTCCTAACCTGTGTTTTAGTGCTTGTAAGTATATTTAAACTTGAGCCCTTAAAAGGCTGTTTTCAGATACTGATCTTAAGAAATGCAGAGCTGTGCTACTTCAACCACTGATTTTTTTTATTGTGTCATGAACTAAATCACTGATAAAACGTAATGCTGTGACAAAGCAACTTCATCCCAAGTATCTGACATAAGAGTTCATACCTCATCACTAGTTCTGGGATGGAGGACAGGCTAGGTTTCATGCATTGTCCTATTCACCTCACTCCACATATTCGAGATGAGGTTCATATCAGGCGCTCATGGTGGCCAGTCACTGAGTTCGATGTCGGCCTGCAACAAGATCCATTCTTGAACCACACGACAATCATGAATGGAGGAGTGGTCTCGTTGAAACTGGATTATTCCTCTGGCATAAAGCATTTCTACAAGGGCACCATTACATTTTGCAAAATGTGCGTGTACTGGAAGCCATCCAGGTGACACTGTATATGACGGAGCATTCGAGTCCCTTCATGGGAGATCCAGTCGAAACAGTGAACAGACACATGACCACTGCATTTAGAGGATGTTGCTGGTGATTTTTGGTTCGAGACCAGATCACAGATATGCTCGGTGGGTAGGTAGGTAAGTTTACGTTTGGCTGAAATAATTATAAATTTATTAGAATTATAGCGAAATGGATACTGGCGCATAGGATTGAGGTTTAAGTGCCACACAGGGAGGTACAGACCTCATGCCATAGACATCGTGAGAAAGGCATTGTTAGGTTTGTGGCCTTATTTGCCGCGAGGAGGAATTTGACTGCCTTAGGTGAGTGTTAGTGGCGGCTTTTATCACTCTAATCCATGTGGCACCCATGGTTTCCACTTTCGGCCACATCACACAAGAACGACACTTGTTTTATGCTTGGGCAAGTGGCCCAGAAGCCAGTCCAAGCTGGGTTCAGGATAGCGTTGGTGAGACGCCACCATATGCCTCAGTTAAGGGACACAAGAGAATGGGAATGCTAATGAGCCAGTGGTTATAAAATATTCAGTACCCTACGCAGCTGACTTTGTTTTTGGGCATGATGAATAAATAAATGCTATTTAACATTGTGAATATGATACAGTTTTGTAATCAGTGTCAATAGATCTACATTTGTATCTCCTGTGACCATCACTATGCATGATAGTCCTTGGATGGAGGTCACGTCCACCGACTGAGAGAATTGGCCAGCAACAAGGTAGACGAACACTGAGAATTGTAATGCTCTGCCTGCCGTCTGTAAACTAAAATGGGCCCATCATTTGCGAGGTAAATGTAGAGTCATAAGAGAATATGACTGTCCTACTTGAGATGTACATTGCTGTCAGAAAATGCTAAATGGTATAGTTGATGTTTGTTAGTGAGGAGCTCCTTCACCACAGTATGTTATGCCCTGAGACCTGCTTCTTAAAAGTTTCAAAATAACTATGTTTAAATATAATGCTTCTGATATAACTTTAATAATGTTCAGTGTAATGTATACTTAAAACCACAGACAGTAGAATATTTTAGTGTGGTTGTGATTAGCTTTGAAATGCAGACCTGTATCTGCCACATAAAATATGGAGGCAGGTTACACATTCAGATGAGCCCAATACGGTATTCACAAGTCAGAGTAAAGCTTCCACTCTCATTTCTATCGCGGAAATGTCTGCAATCCTTGAATTATGACATGGCTCCAAAATGAACTTCAGCGACAATGGATAAGGAAAACTTGGTGTGTGTGAATTTGGACCAAAATAAGAATTCACATATTTGCAACTTAACATTTACAGTTTGAACTTTAAATGCATATATTATGTGTCAGATCAAATTAAAAGGTACAGTAACTAAATTCTTAATTTTTACATATGTACATAGTAATTAATGACACAATAACCTAAGAGTGTCCAATTTAAGTTCCATGTTACTGTAAAACACAATGGTTTCTCAGATCATTCCAGAAACCACCCTGCACAGGCTGCATCCAATGCTGTTATGTAACAAATATTTTCCAGTGCTGAGGTTTAACTGTATGTAACATTATGTGTTTTCTGTTGATAGAGCACCTTAAATGATGACAGATTTGAATATAACATTTTGCATGTGATGCAGGAGTTAATAATAGAAACAATTTATTTACAATCTGCTGTTCTGCCTTTTCTTGACTATAAACCCAAATCATATTGCAAATCATATACAGGGCTCCTCCACTTGCAGAATGTCTCCAGATGTGTTTTGTATTCCTTAGAATAGTAACTTAATATTATTTGGAAAACAGAAGCTTTCATAGTTTGCCACTTATATCTCACACCTTGGATGAGTGTTCAGTGTACTGGTAGCAATCAAACGTTTAATACAATTTAAAATAGTAATCCAAGATGTCTGTACTGAAGAAAGAACCTTTAAAGTGTGACATCCAGTACAGCGGGGCAGGTAAAGCCCTACAACTGACAGTTATAAAATTGTCCTCAGAACTGCTGAAAAGTTATGATTCAGTCTCCATGCCAAGTGCCATCAACATTAGAAAACACAAGAAATGATCACAGTTATTTCAGCATCAATCTGTGCAATACAACATTTGCACAATAGATAGAAATGTGCCACCACAATCTTCAGGGCAGAAACTATGTGCATCGTATTCCTCTGAAATTTCAGTGCCTTCCTGCAAATATGCATGGTGTCACATTCCAGAAGAACAAGTTAAAGTAGTTTTTCATCAGTAAATTGTGTTTATGTGTGTCAAATTTATAATGAAACAGAAAATTTACCTTTCGCTTTTATGAATACTTATCACAAGTTATGGGATGGTTTATTTGCTTATTTGTTGATGGCCCATTCAGAAACAAGGTATCAGTCATTCACATTATGGTACTCTTAGTCCTCCATCATCAGGGTCAAACCTTAACCTTGAAGTGGTACCATTTTTTTTTAGAGGTTGGTATCCACCTGCAAGTATGTATGGTATTACAACATATAGAACCAGCCTAAATATTCACCACTGAATATCTGAAAGTTTAAGGGTGATATGCTTCTTGTTGTGAGAATAAAATTAGACTGAGATTCCCTTAATGGAAAGCAACACTGCAGGACATACTGGTATTTACAGCTGTAAACTTCTTACAGGAGTACAGTGCATAGCAGTTGTAAGGCTGCTATATTGGAAGGGAGAAGGTTTAGACAGGAAGCCCCATTTCAAGGCAATCGTAAGGTTTCCCCGATCCCCTATAATGAGAGGAAGCTGTACTAATCAAATTGTCATTGTAATACGTTATTTTGTTTGATTAATATCAGCAAGTTTGTTGGTACAATACACCTATCTGCATACAATATAGGAGTCAGACAACAGATTGAACATCTATCTTATGAGGTAATGAATGTTACACACGTTGCCTGAAAGGTGATCAGCCTAGCAATATTGCTAGCAATACAACCAACAAAGCACACATATGCAACTGATAACAATTACACTTTATTGAATCATTCTTGCACATGTTTCAACTTCTTACACAACCATCTTCAATACAGTAGAGAAAATGGAAGGTAAAATGGTAATATTGCCTTTGGTACTAACTGAAGATGATGTTTCTTAGATTCATAATTTTTACCGGTGCTGTAATGCATGACATGAATATTTTCACAATCAGTTTCCTGCCATGTCCACCTTATTACTTTATTCGTAGGGCCATGCTTTGGCTCAGATTGTTAGTTACCAGCCTCTGACCTTGGAGGCCTCGGTTCAGGGAGGATGTTTGGTGCAAATGTGACGCTGGGACAGGTTCTTCTGTGAGTACTTTGGTTGTTTCCTGTCACCGTCAATTCACTGATGCTCCACATTCAGTCATCCATCACTGACACTATTCTGTAGTGCTAGAAATTGACATTTTTTCTTCATATTTTCCTTTCAAATCTGCCACATTGTCCCCAGCTTTCATATTTTTCACAAAGCATTTAATTGGGACTTTTTCTGATATTGTTGCTCTGAAATTTCTCCATGTCACATCATTTAGTGTTCCTGGTTTTTTTTTTTTTTAATTTTGAGTTTTTTGTACTTTCAATTACTTTGCTGTATACATCAATGAGCGAAAAAACAGCTGAGACACGGTTCTGAAGAACATGGTCAATTTAACCGAAACTCTAGAAGTCTATGGAACATCAAATGAAAAATTTCTTAACTTGGACAAGGTTAGTAAAAATTAGCTGATAACAGAACAGACATCTGTGTCCATACCAGGGTATATTCATGTATTAATCTATTACATGTACCTTTGTCAATTTATTAATTGCTCTGCACATAGCAGTCTCTTAGAAATGTGTAAGGATTACTTGTACTAATTCCACTCTTTATGTCATTTCTTCATTTTGTGTGGCATTTTAAGGGAGGTATAACTGGGTTCTTTTAAATTTCCTTCACAATAAATTAGCTTTTAGATGGAAATAGCGAGATTATCACCATGGAGATGATGAGGATTACTGTCTTCTGAGATGTGAGGTGTAGACCTACCAACTTTTCAGAGGAGCCAGGATGGAAGAATAAAGATTGAACCAGTTGGTTTTTTCATTTCATTTATTAAACATCCTTATTGTTACATGTGTAACATTGGGCTTGTCTAACTATATTGTACACAATTACAATATATGTACAGTCTAAAACTGTAACAGTTATCAAGTAGATATCCATGTGGTATAATAAAACAGTAATTTTGTTACACAGTCCAATACAATACAGTATTGAGATACATTAATATTACTCTGATAAAGCTGTTGATAATGACTAATGATCTCATACAAAAATACAAACCTTCTTTACTATAAACTGTAAAAACTCATCAACTTAATAAAAGGAATGGCTCAATATTAAGGATTTTAATTCTTTTTGTAAAGAGTCTATGCTTATCCAATTTTTTTATACTATCTGGCAACTTATTGTATAATTTGATCCCCATATTTACCACACATTTTAAAAACAAAACTGTATTGCAAAATTGCGCATGAAAATTCAATTTACTTCTAGTGTTATGACCATGAATATTTATGTTTTGTTTAAGATTTTCTTTATACCTTTTAGAATTAAAAACATTTGAATTTTGTGGAATTGATGGAAAATTCTAAACATTGAACAAATCTTTTCTAAAAGGAAGGTATCAAAAAGTAACACTGGTTAATGTAACCAATAGTAGCAAATCTTCCAAATGGGAAGAGATAAAAATGGTGTCCCATAAGGCTTGATTCTTGGCCCTTTGTTGTTTCTTTTCTATAGAAATGATTTGCCAAATATGATAAATAATGATACCTATATAGTACACTTTGCAGATGGTACCAGCATTTTAGTAAGTGATTCAGATAAACTGGACTTCAGTATAAATATTAACAAAACATTTCTAGATATGAGTACATGGCTCAAAGACAGTTTACTTTTTTTTTTAATTTCACTAAAACTCAGTATTTAGAATTTACAACAAAGCATTATTATAATGTGAATACAGAGATTAAATATGATCAGAAATATATAACTATAAAGCTACCACAACAAAATTTCTGGGATTAATTATAGATAATACAGTATCTTGGAAACAACATATAGATCAGGTAGAACGTAAGATGTCCGCTGCTTATTGTGCTATACAAAATATAAAATATTTAGTATCACAAGATACATTAAGAATAATTCATTTTGCCAACATACATTCTATCTTAAGCTATGGTATAATTTGGGGGGGCAATTCCTCCTACAGTAATAAAGTAATTATACTTCAAAAGAAAATTATTTTAATTATAACGAACACTAAGACAAGAGATTCATGTAGAGAGCTTTTTAAGGATATAAAATATGTGTTAATACAAATATGTTCTTAAAATGTTGTTATATGAGGATATATTAATTGTGTTCTGCTTCACTATGAATGTACTGTATGAGCTTCAATAGGTATTCTTAATATGATATACAAGTGTTGTGTTAGGCGTCTGTATTTATGTATGTGTATATATATATGTATATATTGCATTATTAAAGACAACTTCTATATCCTTGGTTGATTGCAACCATGATGGATCTATGGAGAAATAGATGGTGATGATGATGATGATGATGATGATGATGATGATGATGATGTAAAATAGTACCTCTAAAATTGTATATAAAAAAAGTCGCTGTAAGGATTCTATTATCCTTGAAAATTTGCCTATGGGACCTGAACTTATTTGCACTACTAATCTTTTGGATGTCCATTTTTTGTACTCCAAATACCTTTTTACTTTCACTGTCCCTTCTACAAAGAATTATTCCATATCTCAAACAAGATTTGTTGTATGAAAAATAAATGAATGGGCTCATAACTTCCTTTAATGGCTTTGTGATGTAAAATACCATACTTAAATTTGAACACAATGAACGAATATTGACATTCCTTTTTAAATTTTGTGTAATGTAAATACTTAAAAAAAAACCCTCACTACTAGTTTGTAAGCTATTATGTGTTATTAAAAACAATTTGTGGTTTTTTAGGAAGTATAAATTGATTAGAATGAAAAACACTGCTACTGTTTTTTCAAATTTTTTAAACCATAACTTTAATTCTTTCGTAGCATATAAAATTTCCGAAATGCTGGTAAATTTCTCTCAGCCTTTAGGGAGCCTAAAATAATTAGAATGAAAAAAAAGAGAAAAAAGTACGCTACTTTTTTATTTTTTTTTTATTTTTTTGAAACCGTAACTTTAATTCTTTTATAACATATAAAATTTCCGAAATGCTGGTTAATTTCCCTCAGTCAAAACGGCTTAACATGATGTTCAAAATAAAACATTTCTTTCTTCAACTTACTCGCGTTTCTGAAAGTTGCAAAACATTACTTGCACGTCAATTCATTCATTCATTTATTTCTTCCATAAGGTTACATAGTAACATAGGATTCATCAATCAACTTAGTATACTTATTATATACAGAGATGTTAGGATTCTAGTGAGACATTTTAAGTGTATGGATCACATTATATAAATAAAGGGAATATTTTACGAACAATTTTGTTCATTGTCGCTGTCATCGCGAGGTGCAAATAATTAAAGCGGGGTGTAATGGATGATTGTGGTAGTAGGGTTTTGCATTTTATGTTTCGTAGTTGTTGACTTTTTTGGTTAATTTGTTGTAAACGGGTTTGGATAATTTTGATGGGTAGAGTACTAGTCTCCCTTTGTTGATATAATATGATATATGATATGATATGATATGGCAGAGTGTGTGAACGTATTGTCAGCATTTTGGGTTGAGTTAGGCCGTGCGAACTTCTCTCCAGGCTTACAGCTCGTGGAAGCTAGCGGAGGTTGTTGTTAAGCTTGGGGCGGGGTTCGGCATTTTGGCGAGATGATAAAGGGCCTTGCATTATACAGCGGGAGCTCTCGGCTGCTCCATTTTTGCTTGGAATAACATGTTTGAGTCGTGTGCACCTCTGCGCCCACTGGAAGATTTTTGTAAGTGAAAAGTAATTTGGCTTGGTGAAAGATGTGGTTGTTTTGTAGTAATTATTTGTTTGACATAATGGGACTTGAGCGGACCCTTTGGCTTGGGTTTGAAATTGTTGCGAAACGTTGTATAATTACAAGTGTGATACAACTGTTTTGAAGCCTGTGAAATAGAGGAGAAAGAGAACTGTACTGTGTAGAGTAGGTGAAACGGAATAGGGACAACTGGTGGTTAAGTTGAAATAGTGTATGAACAGAGTAATAGATGGTACGTGATTTTGATGTTATTAAACTAAGAAGTCCAGTTTCATTTTGCGTTGTGACTAGAGTAAAATAACATAATTAGAAGTTATTGATAATTTTTTACTGTTGTGGATATGGATAGCCTTGGCGCGTGATTTACGAGGAACAGTAATAATTTCGGTGGCAGCGAACCCTTACAGCCCCCCCACCAGATTTTAGGAAGCTACCCCCAAAATTTAAGTGGCCAGCCTATACCGGCCACTACACGGGGCTCATAAGTATCTCTTTCATTCCAACAACTTTCCTTTTTGCACATGGAAACGTTTTGCTCGAGAATGGAGATAGTTTTTAAATTCACGCTGCTCTTTATACGCGAATGCATAAAACATATTTGCTGATCTTCGGACAAGTGTGACATGTCTGTTCAATTGGACATGTCTCCCTGCAAGCATGTTTCTCAGCGTTTGAATTATGCCAAACTGTGTTGCAATTTTATATTAGATTACATTACTAGTTGAATCCCTGATAATGAAATTCCCTGTGTTGGACTAAGTATGTAGAGTCCCTGAGAAGCTAATTGTTTCTCAGCTCGTCAACAAAGTCTCCGATTTTTATAGAACTTAAGGTTCATCAGTAAATATGTCCGTCTTCTGGAATGTGACTCTATATAATTTCGTAATTTTTTTTCTTTATTTATTAGCAATCAGAGAAGGTACTAGGTACATATATCCCTATAAGCTAATGAGCTGATTTTCTTCCTTGCTGTCTCGGTGCGTGTCCACTGACCACACCTCAGCTTATGTCATCAAAGGTCCAGCGCCTCTTTAATCGTCGTGGTCGTTGATTGTGGAGTAGTAATGGTTTGACTACGGGATTCGGATGTA
>Ga0123355_10010317_pt1 | contig 14299 bp, 11 predicted proteins | sample TergutEmb28metaG_3_FD_89872 | JGI IMG/M metagenome (GOLD analysis project Ga0123355, IMG submission 89872) | Embiratermes neotenicus P1 segment gut microbial communities from Petit-Saut dam, French Guiana - Emb289 P1 | ecosystem: Host-associated > Arthropoda: Insects > Digestive system > Gut ...
CTCCCAAACCGTTCAACTTTGGATATAGGTGTTTTGGGGTTTTTCGGTATAGTTTAACATAAGGAACACCCTCCCGAAGTCTGGTCCGTTCCTCCTGTTACACCCTGTATATATATATATGTATGTATAATATTATGTACTTAGGTTATTAACTTAAAAATTTTGATTTCCAAAGTTTTATAAATATATAGTTATGTTTGACAGAAAAGTTGTTTCTATAATTATTGTAACCCAATGAGATGCATCACCTCAAAGGAATATCTAAGGCCTTCTAAAGCCAGCGTCATGAGTCTCTTTCAGATTTTCTGATACCAACCACAAGGACAAGGAATCAGGATAATGTCGTTGGTACATTGACTTGGATACCGGCTGGACAGTCCAGGGTTTTAATCAAGAGCAGGAGATAAAGAATATTTATACGTTCTAGAACTTCCAGACTAGCTGAGGGGCCCACCCAGCCTCCCATTCAGTGGGTTCTGGTGCTCCTTTCATGTGGTAAAGTGGGACGGATGTGAGGATGACCAATCATATCCATTCATTGTCGAAGATAAGAATAAGTGGCGCTATTGATCTGTTCCCTCCTCTATGCCTTCGTGGAATGTGCAGGGACAAATAAACCTTTTACCAAAAGGACAGACTTATGTAAGGAGGCAAGACGATGCCATGGCGCCAGAAACTATGACGGGAACACGATTCACGAAGTATTATTCGCGTCAGCAACAAAGTGGAGTCACTAACCGAAACTGGTGTTGGGTCGTTAACAATCCCGCTTCGTGACCGGGACACTTCCATCTCGAATCTCTTTTGATTACAAGTCTCTAATGATTTGTCTTTTTCACGTTTCTCTCAGACCTTCCAGTAAAACGTTGTGATGTTCTCATAGGATATTTTTCTCATCTTCCCTATGCAGGTTACATGTCCCATTCATATTATGTTCCTTGATGTGTTCAACCTAATAACATTTCTTAAAGAAACCAAGATATTAAATAACTCATTATATAATTTTCCAAATATTTCTGTTACTTTTTCCCTCAGCATCCTGTTCTCAGTTACCCTTAGTCTATGCTCTTCCCTCAAAATGAAATACCATAATTTAGTCCAATAAAAACAATAATCAAAGTTATAGTTTACCATCATTAATATTTTGTTATTACAGTACACGGACTAAGCATGTACCACAGGGCACTGGCATCGTGGGTTCGAATTGTACTCAGAGGATGGTTGAATGTTTGCATGCTCCATGTGTGTGCTTGGATTACACACAGTGTCCATGACCAAAGTTCATAAACTCGGTGAAGTCGAACCCTGAACACCAGTGTCCTGCGTTTGGATAAAAAGTATTTGAATTTGAACTGAAGATCAAAGATTCTGAATCGATTAATGGCAAACTATATCCGAATTTATCAGCGTATACTTTCTTCATATATTCCATTTTGGTTAGTGTACTTATGACCATTTGCAAATGTCTAAAGTGTTCAAAACTAAAATGATTTATTTGGTTGCTTCATGTTTCTGCTTTGCCTGCGACGAATAATGAACTAATTCTGTCTGCTTTTAGTCCTACTCCAACCACTTTACCAAAGTCTAACATAGTTTCCCACTTCCATGGGCTATTTAGTTTTGTGCCAGAACGGCATTTCCATTAAAAGTTTTATTTGACGCTTATTTTCAACCATGTCTGAAACAATTGATAACATAAACTCTACTATTCTTTATTTCTTTCTTAGTCTTGATTTTTCTACGTACTCATTACAGGTATAGAAGTTTACTGTTTACCTGGTCGCACTAAATGAAACCACATTCAGTAAGAATTGCCCGGTCGCAGAGACCTCTACTTGGCCAACACACAACACTCATAAGAGAAAGACATCCATGTCTCAGGCAGGAATCGAGCCCACAATCCCAGCATATGAGCGGCGCAGACCCACGTCTTAGACCGGGCGGCCACCAGGTTGGGCCAATATAAACTCCACAGTACAAAATGTAACCAGAATCCACAGTGTAGTGTCATACGTACTGAAGAACAGAGATGAATGCTCCGCCTCATGCATTCACTTGTTACATTTTGTGCAGTACGTCTGATTTACTTGAACTAAATTCACGCTCTCTAGTTCCTGAGCCGAAATAGTTTTCCAGTGATGTGTGTGCGGGTGTGAGTAATTCCTTTACACTTCGACTTTACCCGGCACTTCTTGAACGTGGTAGCGCCTAAAATTACATTCCAGGGAAGAAGAACAAGAGACGCCTACTGACGTCGTTACGTTGGGCGGGCCGTGACACGTGATCTGCCGTTGATCCTCTGCTGAAATGTAAATCTGCCAGCCGAATCTGCCTACAATTTTCGTCTAACTCTATTTCGCATGAGGATTACATTTTATGTTTAATGAAGCCGATATTAGCAAATAGATTAAACTCAAATTTGTGCACTCCCATCACGCCCATGCAGAGCAGTCTGAGCGGAGTCCTGATTGTGGCGTTCAAGAGCCTGGTTTTCTATACACTTTTTTATCCTTCTTCCCTATTTTATTTAAAGCTGTAAACGTAATTTCACTTTTTTCTTTTTACAGTTGTCAAACAGTCTGAGTGCATAATAACATGATGCTGTGCAAAGTGTTTGAATGTTTGAGCTAATAAGAATCACAGAAATTGTATAAGAAGGACATTTATAATTTGTGCTGTTTACCCTATATTATAATATTCTTTACAGAAAGAAAGAAGAGATTGGCACTGAAAATGACAGGTCAGAATTAGTTAAACATTTTGATCTGAGAAAATTATGAGACGGGGCCACTTGGAATACCTAGTCGTAGATTGGCTCATAATATTAACCCTTATCCTGATAACGTGGAAAATATGGTGAGCTCCTAATAATGTTAGCATATGGCAGATTGGATTTAACTCGGCGTTTAAAGTGTTAATATATTTTTCGAAATAAATATTGTAGAAGGGATTGAATTGGATTTAAGTAGCGTAGGGCAGGATTCAGCGGCAGGCTCACATGAACACTGTAATGAACTTTGAGGATGTATGGATAGCGGAGAACGTTCGGAAAAGATGAATGACTAATAGCTTGTCAAGAAGTGAAGTGAAAAGTCTAAAGTTAAGGGAAAAGTTATTTAGCGTGGAGTGTAGCGAAGTGCAATAAAGTGAAGTGAAGTGAAGTGAACGAAGCAAAGTGAAGTGGAATGGGGTGAAGTGAAGTGCAGTATAGGGAAGGGGGAAGGAACGAGTCTTTATGGAAGAGGTTTATAGGAGTAGTCAGTGATGAGAAGTGAAAGACTGGGGTGAAAGCGCGAGTGAATTAATGATTGTAAAAAAAAATTACAAAAAACTGTACACAGGACTCTCTTGCTTGGGTGTTTTTACCTTTTGTACTTGTTGCATTCTAATTTGTCTTGGGTGTTTTTTCCTAGTTTTAAGTTGTCTTTTGGGTAATTGTTGTTGGTTGACCGTGTGTACTGTTGTAGTTGACTTGTGTGTGTTGTTATCTTACATGTATTTGTTGTACTGTGTGTATTGTTTTTTTTTTTTACTTTAAATGACGGACTGCTGGCTACAGGTCAGAACTCGGAAGGTCCTGCGATCGGTCATCTCGACACAGGTTTTTCTCGGTTTCCCTGTGCCCAAAAACAAATGCTGAGATGGTTCCCAAGATTCCAAGTTGCCACTACATGCTTCTCATTTAGCCCTCCCGACTTAAATTTAGTAGTAAACAACTTCATATTTTGTATACATGTAAAATAACCACTGTCACCGGGTGACAACCCAATTGTAGTAAATTATTATTATTATTATTATTATTATTATTATTATTATTATTAGAAGTAGATTGCTCCGTAGAGTCAGAATATCCTATTTCGTGACTGAAGACAAAAGTTAGACATCATCAAACCAGAGCGTGGTCTCTGTCCCAGTAATAATGTAGCCCTTGGTTTTCACGAAAGCCGCATGCGTGAAAGTGCAGTGCATGATTACGGGACTGTGATTGCGGAATGTGGGTTTGTAACACCTGCTTCAAAGCGTCATTTTCCTTACAATGTGTGTGTAAGCGAAGAATCCTCGTCAGGACTTGGTCCATGCAGGACTTGTGAACTGAATAGAAAAGGAAGACGAAAGTTATGTGTATAGTAAATGGGGTTCGGGTCCTTAGTTCATCACTACAGCTGATGAAAGTTCGACTCCCTCGCACCAAGGGCTGGTAATTTGTTCCATACAATATTAAAATTCTTACAACAATCCCTTGGTCAAGCGGACTCTATGGGAGGAGAGGTTTTGCGGATGACCCGGGAATCCAAATCAATGACAGAGGTACTAAATCGCCACTCAGAGCTAAAGTTATCATAAGTTGTGTACCTAACAATATGTAATAATAATAATAATAATAACTTATTGTGTGGCTGCAGCCGAACTCTGGCTTAGACCTCCTTGTTTGGAGGTTTTCAGATCACACACAATCACACACACACACACACAACACCCGGTAGAACTCCTCTGAGCCAGCGATCAGTTTGTCGCACAGGCCGCTACCTACACAGTGCACAACAGACAAAAGAGACAAATATCCATGTCCTCAGCGGGATTTGAAACTGTGATTCCTCCAATCAAGCGTCCGCAGTTCTGCATCTTAGACGGCACCGCTATCGAGATCGGGCAATAATAACAGCAAAACAGTAATAATAATAATAATTTATTGAGTACTAATGTCACAGTTTGTTTGTTTGTTTGTTTGTTTCTGGCGCTACAGCCCCTAGTGGGCCAGGGCTTCCTCATTATCGACTTTTTAGATCACACTCAAAACACACCTCACTCTGTAGGATCGGTTCGTCGCCGAGACCTCTACCTGACAACATACAGCACTCACAACAGACAGACATCCATGCCGTCGGTGGGATTCGAACTCACAATCTCAGCAGGCGAGCGGCTCCTGACCTACGCCTTAGACCGCGTGGCCACTGGGACCGGCAATGTCTCAGTACAAAATGTTTATTATGGGAAATAATGTTACGTGAAACATGAAATATGAACATAGAGTGGCTGCAACACTGTACACCGTAAAACATTGTTTGTTTCAGGTATATAATTGTTAATACCCTGTAAAAGGTGATAAATAATAATAAGTCACATATTTATTATTAATAATCTAGCCCACCTGCTATAAGGCTAATTACAGAGATAGCACAGGGACACAAGGAGAACAAACGAATGACAAACAGAAAAAGAAAACAAATGAAAAAGGGATAATAATAATGTGACATCTTAAAAATTACAACATTAAGGGTAATATAATTGTTATAGAGACATTTTTAAAGAGATCCGTATGTCCTGAATATGTAGGTAGCGCCATTCCATTCAGTTCAGTTTTTGAAAGAAAAGGTCAGTTCCTAAACGAGCACACATCCTAAGTGAGCACTTGCTTGCAGCAATACACATACACACACACACACACACACATCGTATACTAAGATAGAGCACAATTACTTGACAAAGGAAGAGAGTTCAAAAATAAGGTGCAAAGCATAATTCAATTGATTACAAATGTTGTACCTAAATTAAAACTGCAATTCACACGAAATTTCAGTGACAGAACTGTAGCGCGATGTCTGTTAAGATTTCTAGCTTACTTTTTATTAAAAAAAACTACAACTAACAAATCTTTAGTCAAAACAGACCTTTCTTTGAAGAAGGCCGGGAAAGAGCAGTCGGTGTAGTGACAGGCTACTTGCTGGACGGTCCGGGGATCGAATTCCTGTGAGAGCGAAATTTTCCGCGCCTGTCCAGCAGGGCCCTGGGTACCACCCAGCCTCCTGTAAAATGGGTGCCGGTTCACCATCCAAAGCTATGCTCTGGAAGTAGCACTTTACTTATTCTGTCTCTAAATTAAAGCCTATTTTGCTGGGGAAAACAATCTTCTTCGTTTTGAATGCCGATTTTGTCGTGACAACGCAGGATTTACTTTCACGTGTATTTGTTGCTTTGTTTGTTATCAGGATAACAAAGAAATTGAAATATTCCACACTTTCCAGTTGTTTTTGATCTAGTATAATCTGTTTTCGGGATGATTGCCTTGAGACTTTCATTATATTAGTTTCTCTCCAGTTAATTTTCATTCCATAATTTCTTCGAACTTCAATTAGCCTGTTAGTCATTTCTTGTAATACAATTTCCTCTCGATCCAGTAACACAAGGTCATCTCAATATTGCACAGTGCGGATTATTAGTCCTTCAGTTTGAAGTATCTAAAACCCTTCAAGAACTTCATTGGTAAAATAGTTTTTCGTTAAGTTGAGAAATGGTACCCAACATAATCCTTTTTTTCATTCCTCTTCGAGTCTTTCCTGTTCTTGTTTACACATAACGCTATGGTCCATGTACAATTTGCTTATCAGCGTTCTTTCATGACAGCCGATAGCGGTTTCCTTCAAGATCTGCATTAATGATGTCCAGTTTCCATGGTCAAATGCCTTCTGCCATTTTATGTAGCAAGCACACAATTCCCTATCTATGTCCAGAGTTCTTTCTGATATTAGTTTCAGCATCCCAACTGCTGCTTGTTTCCTGTACCTTTTCCAAATGCAAACTGGTTCTTTAACAAGTACGTCGAATATTTTGTTTAATAGCAACTCGTCTTGTAAAAATTGATATTCTGCTAGATGTTTATCAACTGCTGTTTTTATTTATAGAGTTGGCGGTTGTTTTAACTTCTCATTCCAATGACCTACTTTTTTTTTATACGAAGACGAATTTCATGGAGGAACAGGAAAGCCAAGAGAATCCTCTATCAGTACTGGCATCTCTCGCCTGTCTTTGGAACTCAGAAAGATGACGGTGCAGCTTTCACTCTATGTGAACAGCAACAGCATGTTCGTTTGTCTGCGCTCGCAAACTCTCTCTAAGCGCCGCAACTTTCAAACTGAATTTTGGCTATAACCGCATGACTGGTTGGACGTTTCGAAAGGTGATGGTGTTTCAAGTGTTTGTGTGTGTGTTTGCAGAGAATTGTGAAATGTCCTGTATTTTGAAGTGTGACTTTTCTTTAGAGTTTCATATTTTGTTCCGAATGGTAAGAATGATTCGTGGATCGTATTGCTTAAAATTTGTTACAGTGTCATACATAGTGTGTGTAAGGTTACGGCGCCAAATGTAAGGGCGCGAATTCGTCAAAGTAGGCCACACCAAGGAAGTGACACTGGTTAGATCGGCGGTCAGATGAAGTAGAAAATTTTCGATACATAACGTCGCGAATTTCAAAATTAATGCCTTATTTCTGTCAGTTGTTACATGTTAAAAGACATGATGTTACACAATTTATGAATGCAGTGTTTGGTTAGGATACCGATAGCATTTCACGCTTCACCAAAAAAACAAAATATTCTTATTGGTATCGTTTTTAAATGTTTTTGCATAACGTTCATATCACATTTCTCTTTATGTTGGCTCGAAATGCACAGGTTGTTTCTCTTCGCATGTTGGGACACGTCATTGACAGAACAGATACGTGCAGTAGGGCCGTTCTGTGTTGTTAGTGTACTTGTAATTTTAATTAGAATATATTTATAGTTTGTCAACCGTTTGTAATAGAAGGTTTTGTAACATTCCAGGGTACGCAGAAAATTCACTGTAATACAGTGCACATACGAAATACCTGATTGGTACAATTATTTATGGTCATATTCTTGAAATTTTCCTGTAATTAGAATAGACATTTACTGTAAGTGGAAATTGATTGAATTATTAGTTTGTGGGAGAACTAATATCTACTTTATTTTTATAATTATAACCCATATTTAAAGTAATACATGATGGATAATTTGTATTGAATTTTAATAAGTTTGTTATGTCAGACGTTTATGTTATGAGGTTTGGTGTAAATCATGTGTTGAAAGTGGCAAATGTATCATGAATGCAATTTTGAAACTTGTTACATTGAAGTGGTACTCAATGATACAAGAATTATTAGGAATTATTTTGAGGTAACTGGTAGTTTCTGACAAAAATTGTAAGTATATTTGTGTAAGATTTATGAGTATAGCCACACTGCTATAGTTAGATATACATTTGTGGAAGTATGTTATAATATGAATGTTCTAATATATTAGGTGGATTTTCTGTTTTTGGTAGTCATAATTCATCCAAGAATTGAGGTAGGATGTTGAAGTTTTTGTGGTAGTTTTAGGATGATTATGGCAAAAATAATCGAAATTATTCTAATGGAAAGGGTCAGAGCATGGAAAATGCATGGTGTCACAGACATCTCCAACTCTTGATGTAAGTGACTTGAACTTTGTTACAATGTTTTCCATTATTTTTTGTGTTCACTGAGGTATGAACTTAAGGTTTAGCATCAGCAGACCAAAGAGTTGAATAATTAGCATAAGACTGGTCTGTTTAAAACAGGTAATGTTGGTCTTTTATGAGAGGACATGTGATAGAATCCTGTTATACTAGTAATATAGCACTATTAAAACAAGCAATGTTAAAATTAGTTATCAGTGGTAAGTACCATACTGGAAATTTTGTACATGTTTTAGTTGTAAGAAAAAGTGATTTCTTGATTGTCCAGCTGAAAATCAGGATATAGCTAAGCAAGAACAGAATAACTGTAAAATGAGAACTGCATGCCTCAGTGGAATTTTTTAAACTAGACATGATTGCTATTAAGTTGCCTTGCTGACTGGGAAAAACTGCCAAATAATGATGCCTGACCCATATGCACCAGGGTAAACAAGACAGGAGTTGTACCGTCTATGACATAAGAAGTTGTATCATAGGCATTGAAATGTGCCATCATAGTCCAAAACTTGCAGTTATGTTTGTGTGGTCTGATGTGTCTTTGGTGTGTCTGCACTTTCAGTAGCACTTTTAATATTCTCCAACTTGTCTTTATATTCTACTATTTTTGTTATGTATAAAACATCCAATTAGGAAATTACCAGTGTACTCAATTTTTATTACAGTAAATTCAACACAGTACCCAGTGTTGTATAAAGTATAGTACAATGGTATTACAATTTGTCACTGCATATTGTGACCAATCCAGGACATCCTTTTGAGGACAATCTATACATCATCGATGGACTATTAACCTTTAAACTGCTGGTCATATTCTTACTTCATCGTGATAAACTATTGACAGAAGTAGAATAATTTCCTTTATACCTGCATGTTGTAGAAAATCCTTTTATTTCCATGAATGTTTTATAATAAATTAGTTTAAATGTAGGTACGTGTGTAAAGCTTCTGAATCTTCCAGGATGTGTAAATTGTTACCAAGAGGGTGGTCTGGTTTGTTGGAAATGAGTAGTGACAAACTTTAATGGTGTTTTATCGTATTTTATGCTGTATTATGTAGTCTGTTGGTGTTATTGTAATCAACAATTCAGAAGATGCAGATCATGTACTGTAAACTCTTCTCCCCTCATTCTGCTGACATGTTTGAGTCCTAGGATCACTATGAGGGTACACATTACATGTTATGTTTCCTATTGCAGTTTCTAGCTTATAAAAGAGTATTAATTGCAGTTGGTGTTAAGAGATATGTCTAAATCTGCTTTCAAGTGTATGGCTTGAATATACATGTTACAAGTTTTGTGTGGGGTAAACTGTGTGCATTTTCTTTCAGTACCATTCTAGACTGACCTGCAGTTTTACTTTACTGGTTTGTAACTGGATAATGTTAAAGTTCTCTTTGAAATTAGATGGTATATATGTATCAAACTGATTGTGTTTTGAATTTTGTGCTTTTGCTAGCATTATTTTTTCTTGTTTTATGTCTGTTTCTTTTATTATTGGTATGGTAAATATATGGTAATTTTATTATAATTATTTGTATGTAATGTGGAGTCAGTATAGTCTGGTGGTTATCTAAATAGTAGTGAAAAATATCTGTTGCTGTAAGTTGAATATGATCAAGTTACTATTTTTTGTGTTGACAAAATTTACTAACCAGGGATATCATATATGTATTTTCAGTTTACAATAAATTATTATATTTGTGGTAGACGGTGTCCATCTATTAAATATCACATATCAAATACAGTATTGTACATGATGGGGCATCATTGATTTAACTTTATTAAAGATTCATTTGTCAGTCATGATTTATTGCAATTTATTCAAAATAATGTGAACTGAAAGATAAATGTTTGCCATTATTGGGAAACATTAACACAAAACTACTCTTTAAAACGTCACCCATCATGTATCATTCATAAAGTTCAAAGCACTGATTCACTTGATTCAATATTCTTTCCATTATGCAGACATGAGAGATGAAATCACATTTCTTTCTTCAGAATTTCTTAGTATGAGATTTTGTGAGTCTGCTGAATGTGTCAGCGAACTCAAATCCATGTTTTCACTAAATGGATTCGCTAGGTGGGACTAGGAACTAATTTCCATGCTGTTGCTGGGGCAGTCTGATTTCTGTTTAAATCAAGATGATGAATGAATGTTCCCCACACTCTACATTCCAAGTATCTTAACTCTTGATATATTTCGTGAATACTGAGACACACTTGATTACTTTCAGGTTGTAAGCAGATGTCTGCGGTGACATACATCCTCTCCGTTTTTAGTTAAGTAACACAATTAAGGAGAATCATCATGAGTACGAGACGTATTTTGCCAAGATTACAAAGGATTCTACATTCTCTTGCCACTAGAGTGCCAAGGATTGTACTATATCGAGCAGAAGATATATTTCCTTCCCTCCACACAAGTTTGGTGAGTGATGATGTGTTGTGGTGTTTCTAGCAGAGTGCAATGTGATTTATATGTCATGCAAAAGTTTTGAAGCTTTATTGCATATACAGCTTGCTTCTGCAAGAAATTTTGGATCTGTTTTTCCTTTGCGGATTAACTTTCTGTATTTTGTGTAAGAGTTTCAAACACTGGTCTCCAATATCTAGGCAGGCCTTACAGCATCCAGAAATCTTTCTTGAGACAGAACTGAGATATCTTTTTGAAACACTCTCAGCTTCTCTTCAGATATTCTCTTTCAGTTTTTGCAATGAGAATTGATTTCCCACACTAATTACATCTGTAATATATGTCACAAATAATAATTTCCTTGTAGCACCACAATCATAACTCATTAGCAGTGAAATAACCTCTTCTAATGCAGTGAGGTAGAGTTTTGCTGCGTGCGAAATGACATTGTATTGCATGAAACAAACAAGTATATTCGGTTGTGTCCTTTTCTGTTTGTTTCCTGAAAAATGTACCAGAGTGAAGGGAGTGTAAAAAAGTCAGAATTCATTGTTACTGTGAGTGACACTGTTCTGTGCTACTGTGCACACCCATTGCATTCTAGGCTTTGGCTTTGTACTGTACTGTAGCTGCATGTGGTTTTTGAAACAGAAGTCTTGGTTAATTTGTTTGTTTATATTCCTGCCTTGTGTAATGGAAGTATGCGTATGTGATTTCTGTTAGTCTAGTGTTGTGCATGACATTAATAATATTTCCACCATTCTACAGATATTTTTCTGAGTTGCAGTAATGCAGGTTCTTTTCCATGTGCAACTTTAAGTGACATTGTTACCATGATGCATACTTTCCAGATGTACTGTATGTAAACAGTCCTTGTTCAGATGAGTACTTATGGTGCAGTTACTGTGAGATGACTTGCAGTCTAAGTCATTAATTTAATATGTTTCTTTCCATTGTTTTTAGATATTGTCCCCAATATGTAACTGTCCAGTAAAACTATTTATTGAAATCCACATTCAGCTGCATGTCTCTGCTATTTAACCCATCATCAGACTTTACACACCAAGCCCTGTTTTATTCCTTAGGTTTGTTCGTAAAGAAGTAGGTGTATATGAGAAATTTGAAAACCAAAAATGATGTTCCCATGACAAATAATGAAATCACTGTAGGTTAGTGTAATATAGTGCAGGCAGACAAAGGGTGTTAAACTGAGAGGGTTTTAATTTAGAAGTGATATATAATGGTGATGTGCATGAAAAGAAAACTTGTAAAAGAAGTTTTGCGTAAACAAGGGCTAAGTGTACAACTACAAAAAAGAGGTGTACTTCTAAATACATATTATTATTATTATATTAATAATATTGCATATACAGTTCTATGTTTTCACTTTTCTAGTTATATACAGCCTGAGGATGTGTAGCATTGCTGAAGCATGCAGCCCAATATGTATTTTAATGAACAGTGTTGTGTTAGATTGTTAGGTATTGGTGTGAATATTACTGCTGTATTTAAAGAAATGGTTGCTTATTTTTACATCTGCCATACACATACATATTTATGACAAGTGACACATCCACTGCCATTGTGACCTAGGTGATGAACATGCATGAATGATATGCTTTCCAAACACAAAGCACTCTGCATCCAGACCTCTGTGTGACACAAGCGGCATAATTACAGAACTGAACAGCCAGCAAGTGTGATTGCTGTTTTGCCACAGAAATTTGTGTTGCCTGTAGATTGAATGTGTCCGTGTTGCTGTGTTAACACAAGAGTAGCCCACTTGATTAAGATAGTTAATACCTGTACATGCTGTCTCTGTATACTGAAAGTTGATCATTATTATTAATTTGTGCAATATACTTGTCAATGTGGAGATAGTATAAATGCACAAAATATTAAAATAATTTAAGTTACACTTAACAATGCTTTCATATTGAAACACATTTTGTGCCATATGCCATTCGTTTTTACAGTTCTGATTTCTCTAGCATGATGAAGTATAAGTAAAGTTTTCCATATAATGTATGTGCTATGAATGTTGGTGCAGGAGTGGATGTTTGGGCACTGTAATTATGAACCTTGGTACTAGAAGGAAGTGGGTGGTCAGTTTCAAGCCCCTCTTACTTTACTTCTGGAGAATGTGCTGCCAGTACCTTCTGAATACAAAGCTTTGTGTGCCTCATAGCCTGTCTTGTTGCTTTGGAGAAGATAAAAATCCCCTGAACCTGTCAGAAATGGGACCACAATTTCTCAGTCATCTAGTCCGTAGTGCAGTCACTACGTAAGGTGCACAAGTGGGGATGGAATGGAGTAATAATTGCATGAGCTATTTGATCTTGAAGTGTGGAAGAATATATGTCTATATAACATGCAGAGGATTATGTGCTGCAGTGTCTAAATAGTACCTACATTGCTGTTAGCCACTCATATGCAGTATATATTTTCTTGTGGTGTGTGTGTGTGTGAATGGGTGTGCATATCTATGTATGGTTGTATATAAGAATGTTTGGATGTACTGTGCATATGTATTGATGTACTGTATGCATGTATGAAGCCTATATGTGTGTATGTTTATTTATATATATATATATATATATATATATATATATGGACGTAGTATTTGTGTGTGCATGTATGTATGTATGTATGTATGTATGTATGTATGAATGAATGAATGAATGAATGTATGTGTGTCTATGTACGTATGTATGAATGTATGTGTGTCTGTGCTTTTCTGTGTTTATATACATACATACAATGAACAGTGTGTTGGAAAAGTAATATTCTAACACGTTTTCCCTTGGTATAATCACAATAAAATCCCGTGGACAGTAAGATTTTTTCTACATCACTGAGGAGATGCTGGTTGTGTCAGGTTTGTAGTCTAACTATGCCTAGGGGAAGTACAGTAGAAACATTAATTTTCTAACATAGTATTTCGAATGTGCATTTTTAGAAACGTTTTAAGCTCTGTGCATGATGTCAAGAATTACATATTTGCTTCCTCCTTTTCAGCCGTTCTCAAATATCTGCCCAGTGATTTTTCAGAATTAGTTCCTCCACTTGTGCCACATTCACATCCATCCAAGACATGCTGGGCCACCTGTCATGGTCATCATTGCAGTTGTCTTTTCCACCATTTTTTTACTCCTTGCACAAATTGTTGATATGCTCCACTCTCATTATAACATCAATGTACTCTTTTATCAATTAGCAGTGAATTTCAATGGGGATACATGTTTCACCCATAAAGACCAATCATGCTGTGAACTTCCCTGTGGGACCCATATAGCAATGTTTTTACCTTTACAAAAGGCATTTGTTACACACACTTTCTGAGTCCTGTGCCATCTGTTGCATGTTACCCCTAATATAAGGGCTGCTTCATTCTGAAAAATACAGAAGTTTCAGGCAAGGAGCCTTGCTTATTGAGCATGTTTCAAACTAATGAAAACTTTGACCAGTCAGTTGTTAATGAACAGATATACTTACTTACTTACTTACTTACTTACTTACTTACTTACTTACTTACTTACTTACTCCATGGTGCAGAGTCCTTCTTGAGAAGCTAACTGGTTTGCAGCTAGTC
>Ga0123355_10010318_pt1 | contig 14298 bp, 13 predicted proteins | sample TergutEmb28metaG_3_FD_89872 | JGI IMG/M metagenome (GOLD analysis project Ga0123355, IMG submission 89872) | Embiratermes neotenicus P1 segment gut microbial communities from Petit-Saut dam, French Guiana - Emb289 P1 | ecosystem: Host-associated > Arthropoda: Insects > Digestive system > Gut ...
ACCGTGTTAGACGATGGTTTGCTATACACATCCATCCCTCACGCGGGGAATTGGAGGGCTTTTGTCAATGGCGCGGAAACCGAAATAGTAACCATTGATGGCGCGATGGCCGCAATCAGACTAACACCTGGGGAGCACATTGTAGAATTCAGATATTATAACAGTAGCTTTATGCTTGGAATTGCTGTCAGTTCGGCTTCACTCATAGTGTTTTTAATTCCAGTCGTCGTTGCTTTCCTGAAACGCAAAAAAATCTATTTAAACACTATTTTCTTGCTTGTCAGATAGTTCAGTATAACCACAATGACTGATGTAACCAATTTAGATATAATCGGATCATACGACAGCACATCAACTAAAATTTTCAGCAACACTGTGTCTATGACAAGCGTTGCGAGTCTGCTTGGTAAAAACTTAAAAAATTCTTTCGCAATATTTTTTGCCGAAAAATTTAATGCCCTGAATACCCAAATCTTATTTGTTACAAACGCAAACATAATGGCTAAAAAGTGAGAAAAGATATTCGCTAACGCAACACTGAGGCCAATATGCAAAAACAGCGCATAGGAAGCAAATCCAACGATGGTCGTTCCTATACCGAAAAGAATGTATGATACAAGCTCACGTGTGAGTGGTTTTTTTAATACTTTTTTTGACAAAATATCAAGGAGCTTCAATTTTCATTCTCCTCATTCAATCGCTATTCAGTATCTGTCATATTGTCTTCTTTAACTATATAAACCGGTCTGCCCTTCGTCTCTAAATAAGACTTTGCCACATACTGCCCCAAAATGCCGGCACTGAATAACTGAATACCGCCGACAAACAAAATTATGCACACTGTTGATGCCCACCCCTGCACTGGGTCGCCAAAAATCAACCAGCGCACCACGATAAATATCGCACCGAAGATAGCCAGCAAACAGAACAATATTCCGAAAAATGATGAAATCGCAAGGGGCCTCACGGAAAAGGCCACAATGCCGTCTAACGAATATAAAAATAATTGCCAAAAATTCCACTTCGTATGCCCCGCCACCCGAGGCGCGTTCGGGAACGCTATCCATTTTGTGGAGAATCCCACCCAGCTGAACAGCCCCTTAGAGAATCTATTGTATTCTTTAAGCGTCAGAACGGCATCCACCATCTGTCTGGTCATTAGCCTATAATCGGTCGCTCCGTCAACTATTTGACTTTCTGAAATCTTATTTATCAAGCGATAAAATCTTTTGGAGAAAAATGAGCGTATCGGCGGTTCGCCTTTTCGACTAACCCGTTTGGTTGCCACACAATCGAATCCTTCCTCAACAATTCCCGCATACATCTGCGGCAATAATTCCGGCGGATGCTGCAAATCCGCGTCCATAACCGCCACAAAGTCGCCGGTGGATATTTCAAGTCCGGCCAGTAACGCGGCCTCTTTGCCAAAATTGCGGGAAAAAGAAAGGTATTTAACTCGCGGATTCTCTCTTGCCATCGAACGCAATACTGCTAACGAGTCATCGTTTGAGCCATCGTCAACGAAAATAAGCTCGAAAACAACGGCCGACATATCTGCGGCAACTGCTGTAATCCGGCTTAAAAGCAGCGGAATGCTCTCGGCTTCGTTGTAGCAAGGCACTACAATACTCATTTTTGCATTTTTTGTATCCAATATTCTACACCTCTGCAAAAGGCCATACCGTTGTCCGGCTTGTCTTATACGGAAATCTTTTAAAGTTCAGTCTTCTCATTTTTAGTTTTCGTTAATTTTATAGTTATATCTTCACATGACAGCGTCCCTATTTTTTGCCAATCATACCACCAGTTCAGTGCTATTGCAAGATATTTAATGAAACTATCGTGCTTGACAATATAAGCTTGACAAACTGCTTCTTTACATGCTAATGTTGACGTATTGAAATATCCATATCATTTGTGTGAAATAAGTGCCGATTTATAAAGAAAAGGAGCGAGAATTATGCCTGACTTGAAAGGAACGAAAACTGAAAAAAATCTATCGGAAGCATTTGCCGGCGAATCAATGGCTCGGAATAAGTATACCTATTTTGCAAGCAAAGCAAAAAAAGAAGGTTATGAGCAGATCTCAGCCATTTTTGAAGAAACGGCAAACAATGAAAGAGAACATGCGGAAATTTGGTTCAAACTGCTCAATGGCGGCAGCATAGGTTCAACCGAAGAAAATTTAAAAATCGCCGCTGCCGGGGAGAATGAAGAGTGGACTGAAATGTATAAACGCATGGCACAAGAGGCTATAGAAGAGGGCTTCAATGATATCGCACGCCTGTTTGAAAAGGTTGGCGAGGTTGAGAAGGAACACGAAGAGAGATATCTCAAGCTTCTGGATAACGTCAAAAACAACAAAGTATTTCAAAAGACCGAAAAATCCGTGTGGATTTGCAGAAACTGCGGCCATATTGAAGATTCTGCCACCGCCCCGAATGTATGCCCAGTTTGCGCCCATCCCCAGGCGTACTTTGAATTGCGGTCTGTGAATTATTGATTTTCAAAATCGGACACAAAAACTTTCCATACGCCGATTGCAAATAGCGATTGAACCGTTGTACAATACGACATTATACATGTTGCAATGCAATTTGGTTTAGCAAAAATTGCAGATGTTCTATGTCCACAAAATCAGCCCACGCACGATACTGTATAATGGCGCAATATTACCAGCTTTTACGAATTATAAGAACCTGTATTCAACTATATGTTGAATACAGGTTCTTAGGATAACTAGAGAGCCTTGTCAATAATCATTGGCTCATGAATACACCATTCGATCCTGATCCTAAATATGTTTTACCGCGCTTTGACGGTGTTGGCACAACTATTTTATAAAACGCCGCAAAGCCGGAAAATGTAGATAAAAACCAATAAAGCGCAAGTCAAGAAAGGATGAAACAAAAAAAATGAAAAAGATTCTCTCAGTGTTGTTAGTACTCGTGATGGCATTTGCCCTGTTTGCGTGTGCTGGCAGCGGAAATGACTCCAACGACCGACCCACCCAACCACCAGCAAACGGCGGCGAAGCCACAGGGCCTGCTGATGAGCTGCCTCCGGTTTCAGATCATGTCCCCGACGGCGCAGTCGGCTTTGTTACCGATGACGTTGACCACTGGGCACGTGACTCGTATCACATTGTATACTTCAACTTCAACCCGACAGGTGTTACAGGCCAAATCGCACTGGCATTGGAACAACTCGGCGAAGTGTGGAACTTTACTGTCACACAAATGACAGCGAACAATGACTCAGACGCGTTCATCAACAATCTGCAAACGATCCTGATCGCCGGCGATGTTGACGGATTGATCGTTGATATCACAGACGAACTTGCCACACGCGCCTCCGCTGTACTTAGAGATTTTGATGTCCCGGCTGTTTGCGTCTTCAACGCAGCGGTTGACTTTGACGGCCATATGCTGATCCCCAGCATTATAATGGATCAGTACCTTAACGGCTGGACTCAGGTGAATCATATTAACGATGTCTACCGCGATTTCTGGGGTGAAGTTGACAGAAGCCAAGTTGCGCTGCTTGTTGTAGACCACTCAACAAATATCGCACTTCACCAGCGTTACCTCGGTGCCAGATCTGCGTTTGAAGCACTTTTCCCAGAAAACGCAGGTGTGTTCTATGGTGATACCGGTGCGGATAGCATATCGGCAGAGAATGGTTTCCTCCATGCCAATGCACTGCTCTCAGCCAATCCTGACATTCAGTATTGGTTTGCCGTCGGCACGGTTGAGGATAACGCCCTTGGAATGGCTCGCGCGATTGAAGCATTGAATATGGATGACCGTGTGCTGCTGACATCTTCCGGTGCGGGTATCCTCCCCAGCCAATGGGATGAAGGGTATGTCGGTGCGTGGATAGCAAACTACTCAATTCCGCCGTTCTTGTATTCTGGCGTCGCAGTATTCGGACTCATCGCGATGATGGATGGCAGAGCCACGATGGAAACGCTGTGGCCTGATATGTTCCTCCCTGGCGATCAGGCCGCGCGCTTTGTGCTAGAAGCTGGCATGATGACCCGCGATAACTATGTCGAATACATTGCCAACTTCATGCGTCAATTCGGTGTTGATCCGGCTGCCTAAACTATGCGTTGTTCCGGCATTTTAGCCGTAGCAATATAAAAAATTAGGAAAAGGTGATGCTATATGAAAAAGATCCTGGCGATACTCTTGGTGTTAGCTATGGTTTTCTCTCTGGTTGCCTGTGCTAACAACGGCCCTGCTGATGATGGTTCAACAAACGAACAGCCCACAGCAAATGAGACACAACCTACTGACAACAACGGTCAGGATGAGACAACTCCGCCAGCAACTACACCTGGCGGCGGCACAATCGGCTTTGTGACTGACGATGTCGATCACTGGGCACGTGAAGAGCTACACATTATATACTTCAACTTCAATCCTACAGGCATTACAGGTCAAATAACACTGGCATTAGAGCAATTATCCGAAGTTTACAACTTCAGACTCACTCAGCAAACAGCCAACAACGATTCAGACGCATTCATCAACGGCCTGCAGACTATTCTGATCGCCGGTGACGCTGATGGACTAATCGTTGACATCACCGAAGAACTTGCGACGCGTTCCGCCGATATACTTCGCGAGTTCGGCATCCCCGCCGTTTGCATATTTAACGCAGCAGTTGATTTTGACGGCAACATGGTCATCCCCAGCGTCAATTCAGACCAGTTCGGCAACGGCGTGACCCAGCTGACTTACTTGGCGGATCATTATCGTGACTTCTGGGGCGACATGGACAGCTCCGAAATCGCATTGATTGTGGTTGACCACTCTTTGAACCTCAACTTGCATGAGCGCTATCGCGGTGCCCGCGCAACGTTTGAAGATCGCTTCCCGGGTCAGCCGGTATTCCACGGCGATACGCTGGCAACATCTTCAGAGGACGCTTTTAGCACCGTCACCTCTCTCATCACGGCGAATCCGCAAATTCAGTACTGGTTCATCGTTGCAACGCTTGAGGATCTGGGACTCGGTGCCACCCGCGCTGTGGAAGCACTTGGCATAGAAGACCGTGTACTTATCACCTCTTCCGGCACGTCTATCCTCCCCGTTCAATGGGATGAAGGCTGGGAAGGTCCTTGGATCGCGAACTACGCAGTACCCGCGTTTTTATTCGCCGGAACCGCACTGTTCGGACTCTTTGCCATGATAGACGGCAGAGCCACGATGGAAACACTGTGGCCTGACACTTTCCTCCCCGGCGACAGAGCCGCACGCTTTACACTATCCGCTCACATGATGACCCGCGAGACTTATCAGGATCACATCGCCGGCTTCATGCGCGCCTTCGGCGTTGAGCCGTAAACACAAACACCTGCGACTTTGGTACGCCGGTCAAACCCCTCAGCTTGACCGGCGTACCGTACATTAATTGATTAGGAGTGAAACTCCGTACTATGAATTTTCAACAAAGTTTAAAACGACGTCTTAAATCAAAAGAGTCTCTCCTCTTTTTGATAACGCTGCTTATCGCGCTGGCGTTTTTCATCAATAATAGGAATTTCCTTAGAATAGACAGTTTGCAGGGCATTATGCAGACGATGAGCATTACCGGAATTATGGCTGTCGGTATGTCTTATTTGTTTATCGGCGGCGGTATAGACCTTTCAATGACTTTTGTGAGTCTATTCAGCGGCGTTATATGCGCCATGATGATCCGTTCCGGTATACCGTGGGGAATCGCTGTCGTGCTGACCCTGCTGATTGGTGCGGGTATCGGCGCGATAAACGCATTTTTTGTTACAAAAATCAAAATAATGGCCTTTATCTCAACCATAGCCATGTCCATGGTACTTCAGGGCGTCAACCTGATTTTGACCAACGCGCAGGATATCGCAGTCGCGGTCGCGGATGGACATACTTTTGCATGGGGCAGCAGAACAATCTGGGTTTTCCCCGTTCCATTTGTAATTATGACCCTGCTGATCGTTATCTACGGGGTGATATTAACTAAGACGCAATTCGGACGAAATGTGTATCTGGTCGGCGGCAACGAATACGCGGCGCGCCTGGCAGGTGTTAACCCATTGAAAGTCCGCGCAATACTGTATATCAATGCCGCATTTTTGTCCGCAATGGCCGGCATTGTTTTTACATCCAGGATGCGTTCAGCCGCGCCGTCTACGGCAGCGGACTGGCAAATGAACGCCATTACCGCATCCATCCTCGGCGGCGTTGCGTTCGGCGGCGGCTCCGGCAGTATGCTGGGGTGCTTTATCGGCATCGCCATGCTCAATATCTTTAACGCGGGTTTGAGCTCTATCGCACTCGCAGCGCATTGGACCACGATGGCTCAAGGTGCGCTGCTTCTGATCGCACTGGCTGCAGACTTTGTGAATGAGCGGTCAAGACAGAAAGCACTGAGAGTAAAAGCTGAGGTACCAAGTAAAGTCACTGCAAAGGAAGGAGCGTGAGTCCATTGAGCGATATTTTACAATTCACCGGCATCAGCAAAAGCTATCCCGGCGTCAAAGCGTTGCAGGATATTTCGTTCTCCGCCAAAGCTGGGCGCGTTCTCGCGCTTCTGGGTGAAAACGGCGCCGGCAAGAGCACGCTATTGAAAATCTTGAGCGGCGACGTGCGCGCCGATACCGGAGACATCACCATCGATGGCGAAAAGCAAACATATTCCTCACCGTATGATGCGATACAAGCCGGCATCAGCGTCATTTATCAGGAGAGGCAGCTTGTCCCATCTCTTTCCGTGATGGAGAATGTTTTCCCTGGGGCTTTGCCGAAAACCAAACTGGGAACCATTGACAGGCGCACCCTTCGCCGTGAAACAAAAGCGGTGATAGAAAAATTCGGCTTGCCAATAGACCCCGACGAGCCTGTCGGAAGACTGTCGGTCGCTTACCAGCAGATGGTTGAAATCATGAAAGCATATCGCCGCGACGCGCGCATTATCGCTTTTGATGAACCGACCGCACCACTGGCCGAAGCGGAGATTGCCATACTTTTCAAGCTGATTCAACAGTTGAAAGAAGAAGGCAGAATCATCATCTACGTTTCTCACCGCATGGCAGAAATTTTTCAGGTGACCGATGATATCGTTGTGCTTAAAGACGGTAAGCTTGTAAAAACACTCACGACATGTGAAACGAACGAGCATGAGCTTATTCAAGCCATGATTGGCCGTGACTTGGGCGACACATATGCAAACCTGAAGCGTAACGACAAGCTCGGCGATGTTGTGCTGGAAGTAAAAGATCTATGCACCGATATGCTGCATGACATAAACTTCACACTGCGGGCAGGCGAAGTGCTTGGATTTGCCGGACTCATCGGTGCCGGCAGAACCGAAGTGGCTAGGGCGATATTCGGCGCAGACCCGATTACATCCGGGGAGATTATTTTTGAGGGTAAAACCGTAAAATTCAAAGAACCGAAGGATGCGATCAAAGCAGGCATGGCACTCTGTCCGGAAGATCGTAAAGATCAAGGGCTTCTGTTACAGCGCACGATTCGGGAGAATACGACGATGCCTATTCTCAAAAAGATCAGACGCGGGCCGTTTCTTGACCACCATCTTGAAAATACATTGACGCATGAGTCTGTCAAGAAGTATACTATCCGCACACCAAGTATTAATAAAATTACACGTGAACTATCCGGCGGCAACCAGCAAAAAGTTATTCTTGGCAGATGGACGAACGCAAAAAACTCAACCAAGCTTTTGATTCTTGACGAACCAACAAAAGGCATTGACGTTGGAACCAAAGCGGAGATTTATCAAATGGTTTGCGACCTTGCGAAAACAGGCCTTGCCATCATATTTATCTCTTCTGAGCTTACAGAAGTGTTGAACGTCTCAGACAGAATCATCGTTATGCGGAGCGGCCATATTACGTGGGATATCCCTCGTGAAGAAGCGACTGAGGAAAATGTCCTCGAACATGCCATGTTGGTGTAAGGAGGCTATATAGATATGTCAGATCAATCACAAGGCTCGCCGGGAACCCTGCAGCCGGAGGCCAAACAACGGCAATCATTTCTTGTACTGCTTATCCGTAAGCGTACACTGATGATGTTGTTTCTGTTTGTTATAATCATTGCCGTATTCGCAATACGCACAGACGGTCGCATGATTGACATGCGAAACATCATGCAAATATTGAACATGATGGCCGTCAGTACATTTTTGACACAAGGGGTCGCGTTGCTGATGATTTCCGGCAAGCTTGACCTCTCAACCGGTGCGAACGGCACACTTTGCGGCATGTTCCTTGCCTATGTCCTGCGCGCAGGGGTGCCCCTCATTCCCGCTATTCTGATGGCACTTGCGGTGGGTGCGCTTGTGGGTGTCGTCAATGCGGCACTTGTTAACGAGTTGAATATGGCACCATTTATCGCGACACTTGCCACAAGCTTGATCGCCACCGGTTTCGTTATCTTGATTGCGCAAAACCGGATCATCCCTATTCGTCACCCGGTGCTGATAGACTATGGAAGCTATATGCTGTTCAGATTTAATGTCGGCGAATTCAGCTTCCCCGGGGTACCTGTCTCCGCCTTCCTTGCGTTTTGTTTTATGGCCATCATCGGTGTTTTGTTGCATAAAACAAAGTTCGGCAGACAAACGTACCTTGTCGGTGGGAATCCGCAAGCGGCGATGCTCAGCGGTATCAACCCCAAGAAAATGTCGTACATACTGTTCATCATCTGCGGACTGTTTTCATCGATTGCCGGTATCACACTGGTTTCGCGTCTGCAGTCAGCGAATATGCAGGGCTTGGTTGCACAGCGTTTCCAGGGGATAACGGCTGCTGTGCTTGGTGGCATCTCGCTCGGCGGCGGAACCGGCGGCATGGCCGGCGCATTTGTCGGACTGCTGGTGCTTAATACATTCTCTAACGGCATGACCGTGCAGGGCACGGGTCCCGGCTGGCAGCATATCGCATCCGGCGGACTGCTTATATTCGCGCTGACACTTGAATACTTCCAAAGAAGGCAGAATGAGAAGATTGTCGCATAATTTATCGCAATACATGTAGTAAACAAATACGGACGACCATAGGTCGCCTCTACAGAGAGAAGACCACCGGTGTAAAACCGGTGGTCTTCTTTTTTATAGTTTCTCTTCAGTAAACACAGGCCCGCTGCTGAGTCCTGTTTTCTTATACCTCTCGCCCCACTTCCCGGCAGGGCAATATGTCTGACATCTGCCACAATGCCATGAGCTGATGTGCATCAGCCCCATCGCCTCTATCGGCATACGACTCTCCCCTGCTGCCAGGTCTTCCATCGTCGGCTCTTTCTCCGGCAGATAATCCTCTTTGCCGCCAAGTGCCTTTGTCATTGCTTGCAGCGACTTGCGGCATTTGGCGAAATAAACTTTCGTATAATCGTACTCTTTACCGCCCATCTCCACATGTTCCAGCGTGTGCGTCCCCGGCTCTCTGATCGCCCCCGTCGGACAGACTTTTGCGCATATGCCGCATTTCTCCCCTCCGCAGAGCGCGGGACCGTTATACATTGGATCCGGCTCGAGTGCCAATGTCGTCAATATCACGCCAAAGCGTTGACGCGGGCCGTATTCCGGCGTCAACACTATACTTAAATACCCAAATTCGCCAAGCCCGGCCGCCACCGCAGAATGCCGTATGCTGATCTGTATCCCATTGGTCATCGGCCCTGTGGAGCATGGCGTGGCGATCTCACGGGTGTGCGTCTCTATGTATTGCGCCATGGCATAGCAGACATATGTGAGCTCAAAATTCGGCAGCATCGTGTATCCATAGGTACCGAATATGCCTTTTAAGTGATTTTTCCCCTCTTCAAACGCACGGAAATTCGCTTGCAGAACGCCGTCTATCAGTCGCGCACCGACCACAATCACTGATTTACAGCCCGGAAGCACATCACATGGATGCCAACCTTCCGGGGAGGTTTCAAATCTGTCGATACTCGCTATGCCGCACAGCGCCATCCCCAGTGAAGATGCATATTCTTTTACCTGTTCTTTTGTGATCCCCATATTTTGCCTCCAATTCAAATGATAATACTTGTTGTTGCAGTCATTATATCATGGCGCGGGCTATGCGTCACAATAAGCACAGACTTGGTGCGCCGAAATGATATATGCATTTAAATCCTATATGATGATTGCGTAGCAATTATTATATCATTGTTACTGAATAAACACAAGTCACAAAAAGTGGGTCACCGATACGGTGACCCATGTACATAATTGGCAATGTTTTGAATCTTACGGCCTCAGGTCTTCCCATATTTTCAATGACTCTCTCATATACCGTGCCACGTCTATATCGTATACTTGTTTTAACAGCGTGTCACTAACCACCGCGCTCACCTTGCCGTGAACTTGGATCTCGCCATCCTTCATCACAAGTATGTTATCACTGAGTTTCATCGCGAGATTGATGTCATGCAACACACCAATCACTGTGCGATTGCCATGCTGCGCCCATTGCTTCAAAAACTCAATCAACTCGATTTGATACTTCAAGTCCAGGTGATTGGTGGGTTCGTCCAGTAGAATAATCTCCGGCTCCTGCACAAGCGTCCGCGCCAGGAACACTCTTTGCAGCTGCCCGCCGGAGAGCGTGGTGATTGATCTGTCTTTTTCTTTGGAGAGATCCATCGCCTCCAGGGTTTTCAGCACAATAGCTCTGTCTTCTTCAGATGGCAGCCCCAAAAATTTGTCCTTTATATGCAGATATCTGCCCATCATCACCGTGTCGAACACAGAGTAAGAAAAATATATGCCGGACAGTTGGCTTAAAAGTGCAATTTTTAGCGTGACTTCCCGATGGCTCATCTTATGCACCGGCTTGCCGCTTACTTCTATTTCACCTTTAAAAGGCATCAGGTTCGCCACCGCTTTTAACAGCGTGGTCTTACCACAGCCATTCGGCCCGATGATCGACAGATTTTCGTTCCGCGCCACGCTAAATGTAACGTTCTTGACAACATCCTCGCCCGTGTATCCAACTGATACGTTCTTTAAAGTCAACATGCCAATCACCTCGCTTGCGCTTTTTTCGCACGTTTGGAGAAGTAGATGTACGCGAAAAACGGCGCACCCAGAAGTGCGGTCACTGCACCAACCGGCAGATCTCTTGGCGCAATAATTGTTCTCGCGACGAGATCACAAATCACCATAAACGTGCCGCCGAACAACGCTGACAGCGGAATCACATATCTGTGCGAAGACCCGAAAATCCGGCGGACAATATGCGGCGCAAATAAATCTATAAAGCCTATCACGCCGACAAAAGCAATTGCGCTGCCGGTGAGCGCGGCGGACGATACAAGCAGTATCCATTTCACTCTTTTTAAGTTCACGCCCATCGATTTCGCCTGCTGTTCACCAAAGGTCATCATATCCAGTTCGCGATTGAAATGCGTGATGAAGATCACCCCCGCCACCGCAACGGGTGCCAGGATGTATATCGCCTCCCATCCGCGCATGGAAAAGCTGCCCATCTGCCATAATACAAGCTGCTGAATATGCTGTCTGGCCAACGCCGACATCAGCGTTGTGATCGCGTTAACAAAAAGTGAAAATATCATACCCGTGAGTATAATCGTGTTGTTATCCATCTGACTATCAACCCTGGAGGCAAATGCGACCACTAGAAATATTGTCCCAATCCCAAACGCAAATCCAAGCAACGGGAGCGTAAACAATGCCGCCACCGGGAGTGTGACGCCCAGCAGAATGACAATCCCCGCACCAAGGGACGCCCCGGAGGACACCCCAAGCGTAAACGAAGATGCCAGCGGATTGCGCAATACCGACTGCATCACAGCACCGCTGACCGATAACGCACTCCCCGCGATAAATGCCAGCAACGCACGCGGCAGCCGTATATTCCATACAATTGCGGTGGAATTGTTTATAGATTCAGCAAACTCCACCCCTGTCAGCCGATAGCGTATGATAGCCAAAATCTCTCCGGGCGGTATATTTACACTGCCCAACGCAATCCCAATTATCAGCACCACCAGGCTTGCGCATATCGCGATTATTATTTTTACTTTCATTAGTTTACGATCCCTCAAAATATGATATTACCGGTCTTTGAACGTCGTTATTGTCTATCACCAGCTGACTGCAACCCTTCGGGTCATATCTGTCTATGTATAATTTTTGCGCGGGAATGTACCGTTGTTTATATCGCAGTAGATAATCTTCGCCATATCTCGGCACGTCCCGCGCCATTGCCCTGACGAGTACTTCTTCAAATGTGATGTCGATAAAAATCCTGTAATCAAAAAGTGCTTTCAGCGGCTCACGATACAACAGCACTTTCTCAACTATGATCACATCCGTTGGCTCGAATACTTTTTCACTGTATGTGTCGGAATCTAAATCCAGCAGATCAACAGTCGTTTGCTCCCCTGCTTTAAGCTTCCGTATCACTCCCTCCAGCCTTGGGATGTCAAATGCATGTTTTAAGTACCCTTCCGGCGAGTCGTCCGTACGTCGCACCGCCAGTGAGTTGTGAAAATCGTCGCCGTGTAGAACCTGAGCGGTAATTCCTCTGCGTTGAAGATATTTGCATAGGTTGTCCGAAAACATGGTCTTACCTGATGTGTCAATTCCATTTATCCCGATTACGCATGGTTTCGGCAGTGCGAAAATCTCCCGTTCGATTCTCGAATAGATCAAAAACCTGTATATCTCTGCCTGAAGGTTTTTCACGTCATGGACAAGAGCGTCAGAATCTTGAATATCCTCCGCGCCGTATCCATAAGTGACGCCGATAAACGGCACGCCATTCTCCCTCGCGGCAGTTATGTCGGTGATACTGTCCCCGGCCATTATGATTTGATCCGGCTTCATCTCAACAAGCAGTGTTTTCATCACTTGAGACTTTGTTAACCCTTCAACGCGGTGATACACCTTCCTAAAATGCCTAGCAATTCCGCAACGGTCAAGCACCGTTTCTATATAATCTTTGGTACCCATGCTGCAGATCACCATCTCCACACCGTCGTTCCGCAGTGAATCCAACATCTCGCGGACACCGTCGAACAATCTCCCGCGCTCTTTAACAGCAGCGACCTCTCGCCGTTTGATTTCTTTACCGAATTCCGCGCGCTGCTCCGCCGTCATATCCGGGGCATTTTTCTGCAGGAACGACTGCGTCGTTGTATACATCAGGAAATTTTCGCTCTCACCCGTCAACGGTATGCCGTATCTTTCACACATTTCGCGGAACGCCGGCATAAGCGTTTCATGCGTACGATACAAGGTGCCGTCTAAATCGAAGATAACTAGTTGCATATTACTTCCTCACCCGCACAAAAAATCCCAGCTCGTCGGAGCTGGGACACGTATTTTTCACCGCAAGATTAATAAGGCGCAAAATCCCGCGACAAACCATATTGCCTCCATACTCTGTGGAATCACTACGTAAACGACCAGGCCGTTTGAATGAGGCAGGTTTTCCGGCTATGACTTCAAACGCTGAATTCCGCCTTCTCAAACTCAAATGAGCTCAATGGCACTTGGATTCAGCTCAGTCAATACGGCAGCAGGACTGCTCAGGCTTCGCACCTGATTCCCTTTTATCGCATATCGCGCACCTTCATCTTTTGCTTATTGAATTGTGTCCAGATTATACACGAGCACTGCCAGCTTGTCAAGTCCGGGTCAATTGAGCTTATCAGCGTTTATCTCAAACAATCGCGCAATCTGTTCCGCGAGCTTTCTGTTTTCCGGCGAGTTCAGTTGCGGGTCTGCGTTCAACAGTGTTTCGGCGGCGCGTTGGGCACTTTTTAGGATTTCCATATCAGCCGCGAAGTTTGCAATCCGCATTTCCGGCAGGCCATGCTGACGGGAACCGAAGAAGTCACCCGGCCCACGGAGCTTTAAATCCTCTTCGGCGATTTTGAATCCATCGTTCGTTTCGCGCATGATTTCCAGCCGCTCACGCGATGTGTCGCCAAACAGAATGCAGTACGACTTATGCGCCCCCCTGCCGACTCTTCCGCGGAGTTGATGCAACGTCGCCAAGCCAAATCGGTCGGCGTTCTCAACGATAATCAACGCGGCATTCGGCACGTCAACGCCGACTTCGACCACCGTCGTCGCAACCAGAATATCGGCCTCGCCTTCTGTGAATGCAGACATGGCCGCGTCTTTCGTGCGAGACGCCATTTTGCCGTGAACAAGCTCCACGCGAAGCTCCGGAAATATCTGCGTTCGCAGCATGTCGTAATGCTCTTTCGCAGATTTTAGTGTGTCTTCCTCGCCTTCTTCAACCATTGGGCATAT
>Ga0123355_10010319_pt1 | contig 14298 bp, 5 predicted proteins | sample TergutEmb28metaG_3_FD_89872 | JGI IMG/M metagenome (GOLD analysis project Ga0123355, IMG submission 89872) | Embiratermes neotenicus P1 segment gut microbial communities from Petit-Saut dam, French Guiana - Emb289 P1 | ecosystem: Host-associated > Arthropoda: Insects > Digestive system > Gut ...
ACCCTCCTCATAGAATGCGGCCGCCGATAACCCAAATGACTACTGACAATGTCATAGAGTAGAGTCCTTGAAATCTGAGGAAAGTGCAGGGACAGATCAGAAATTGTGAAACGTCTGTCGTCAAGCACTCTTTCGTTGACCTTAAACATCAAATCATCATTCACCAAAACGCCCACTTCGCGCCTCATCGTGAACTTTCTCTCGTCCTTCATTGAACATCCTAACCCATTTCCTAACCATGCCATCACTCATCGCATTGTCACCATACACTTGACAGATCTGGTGATGAATCTCACTTGGTAGCACATTCCTAGCTTTCAATAAACGAATTACAGACCGTATTTCACAGTCGGCGGTCCCTTCAATTGTCTTAAACATGTTTAACGCAAGGAACAAACATAAACATAACACGAATTTCACCAAATTGCGTCTGTGGCTTCTCAATTGATAGAGGAAGTCACTGCACATGCCCAAAATGAGTCTCGAGGATGCGCGAGAGATATGCCCAGACGGTACTTACTTTCCGAATAACCTACTTTATATCAAAATGGACCAGCAGTGTATGTGGCGTGCCAATTTGGGCACGCGTGTCACAGCTTCGTCAGCCCTGGTCTAGGCACTATATCCATTCACTTTTTACATTCGCCTTAGCCTACGTGGCCAAACCACTTTCTTTCTCACACGCTGTTCATTTGGGATTCCACGATCTCAAGGCGAAGACTCCGCGAAGTGCTGTCTCCTGGTCTCAGAAGACAGTACTCTTCGCTTCCCTTTTCCTCACTGCCAATTTCGTTGGCTTCTATACACAAAGGGAGTTTCAGAAACTAAGTCTCGACAACCTGTATCCTCCCAAGGTCCTTTTATTTTATGACCCAGTCTCCTCTCCCATCCATAAATTTGAGAGTGGCCATAATTTTGTACATTTTCTTGTTTTACTTTCCAGTGTTATACAGCGTGACGCGAAAGTCACCTTACACGGTCCTTCTGTTGTCTCAAGGGACTCCTCAGCCACCCCGTACATTAATGGTTTTCCATATGTATATAAAGTACGCATTATTTATTTACTTATTCATTTGTTTCATTTCGCCCTTCCCTTATGCCCCTTCTGTCAGTAATAAACGTGCAAAGGTAAAGGCGCTACTTCTGGGAAAAAGGAAAATTTTCGGACTAGTGAAAAGATCCACTCCCCATCCCCACGTTTTTTTCAGCTGTCACCTGGGTGTTACAGGTTCCAGTGCTGAAGAAATTACTGCATTGTAACTTTCAAACAATTCATTCGGCCGTTCTAGCCACGGGAATCTATTATAAGATCATTTTAAATCAACTTAGTTTTGCGTTAATTCTTGTTTTCGTACTCCAATACATTAGTCACAGCACTCACGAAAGCGTGACAAAGAGTCTATTTGCGAAGTCATCTTTATGACTACCCGGCATCAGTTGAGTCACCAGAGCCAACACGTTGCTGCTCGGATGCCTGTGCTAGGGAGTTTACTAAGCTCGGGTCAGAGAAAGAATGCACACGCCTTTGTGAGGACACAAGGTCGTTACGTGCTCTCCACACTACCTACTGAGATTCATTGTAAAATTACCCTTCCATTCACGCCTAGGTAACCGAACGCTAGAATAATAAATTCAGACTCAGTACAAGCGTCCTTTTTTCCACCAGTAGTTAATTTCTCACCATCCATGGCCATATTACCCCGTCATTCGATTATTCAAACCTCCGCCGTTCAAACAGCGTCGATTTGTTACCTTAAAGAATCAGTGAATCTACAGATCTAAATAACTTTTCAAACTTCAGCATTGTACGAGGGTGAGTCAGATAAAAACCTTAGATGTTTTATCTATTTATTATCACGCAAGATATGGTGTGCTGACCCATGACGCATATCCAGATATGCGGCTATTTCATTCACTGTTACGCGGCGATTTTCCTTCACGATGACTTCAACTGCTGCAATGGCCTCTGGTGTCACTACTGGGTGTGCCTGACCAGGTCGAGGAGAGTCTGTTACAGAACTAATGCCGTTCGTGAACTTCCAAGTCCACTCGTACACCTGTTGTAGTGACAGACATGCATCACCGTACTGAACTTTCATTCGTCGATGAATTTCGATGGGTTTCACCCCTTCGCTACTTAAAAAACGGATGACAGAACGCTGTTCTTCTTTGGTGCATGTTGCAAGCGGGGCCGCCATTTTTACACTATTACTGCGCCGTCGTGTTGCGTTCCTGCATCGTACTGCCACCTGTCGGCCACGCTTCAAACCATGAGTATCATTGTTGTCAACTTACAACACAATCGAGCTGTTTCGAATTTTTATCGGATTTTTAAGGTTTCCATTTGACTCTCCCTCGTACGACTGTTCTCGTCTATGGTATTATGAAAGTTGGCATCACTGTTAGCATTGCCGTTCTGAGTAAATGGAAAGGCGGTCCTACAGTTCAACGCTCTCCGTGAGGTACTCTCATTTCCATGGTAAGAGAACTATTTCGCGATGTACGTTCTTTTGACTGAGCGTTTTAAAAGTTGAAACCCCCCACAGTGAAAGGGAGTTACTTTCATCCCAGGCGTTTACTGAAACAACTGTGGGGCATGTCGTGGCCTGCAGTCAATCCCTACACAGGCTCATGTGCTCCGCCCTAAGGTTGCGTATTTACACCCTGGTAGCAGCATGACACAATTCACGACACAGTTGTTCGGACGTGTTTAAAATCAAGTTGCTTATCTGAGGAAGGGAGCCAAGTCCTTCCACGGTTGCACAATGCAGCCGTTTGGCTCAATATGTGCATCGATGAAGATTTTCCACCTGTCTCGTGACAAACAGGGCCGTTCAAACACAGATAACAGACTGCCGATCTTACAACGATGTAGCGTCTATATTTAAATTAGATACAAAGTTGCTCCACAATGGATGTTGTGCAATTTACGTGGCAGGCAGCAGCGTAGATGACCAGTCGGGTCCCACCCGTAATTATTACCAAACAGACCCACAGATCTCGTACCGTTGATTCAGAATATTGCCTTGTTACAGGAACGAAATCTGATCCGAATGAACCCACGAAAAAATTTTAGCATACTGTAAGACTGCGGTCCCACGGTCTCTGAGGGAGCTTTATCTACGCTACTGGTGGCAGGGTAAAGTGAGAACGCGGAATTTAGGGTTACTCCACAGCACCAGGACGCTTTACACTATACGCCGGGCAGTGAAAAGAATGCCCCTGCAGTTCAAACCCAACTCCCGACGCGCACAATCGCGTCCAAATTTGTTACAAAATGGATATGAAAGAAAGCTGTATGGTAAATTCTCCAAAACTCGCCCTACACGTAATCTTTCTTTCTTTCTTTCTTTCTTTCTTTCTTTCTTATACTAACACCTTTCTACCTACTCATGGTAGGTGTAGAGGGTTACAGTTGCGTCTGACCACACTGATTGACACTCACATACACAGTCGGTAGTTCTCTGGACGAGGGATCGGCCCATCGCAGAGATTCTACCTGACAACATAAAATACTGACAAGAGACAAACATCCATGCCTCCGGCGGGATAAGAACCCGCAATCCCAGCAAATGAGCGGCCGCAGACCCTCGCCTTAGAGCAGGCGACCACACAAGTAGCTAACTACGTGCAGCCAAGAAGAAATAAGAAGGCGAGAGCAGTAAGCTCTTCCGAGGGTTGGTAGCTATCTACTCAAACACGGAGAAGACGTGAATCTCCATTACACCTCAGTCTCGTTAAGTAAGAAATAATGGACGAGCAACATTGCCCCCCAGCCCCCCCCCCCCCCAAAAAAAAGTATTTACCGAAATGCAGCTTCATTAGCACCAACCGTTTCAGTGACTGGTGAATCTGAGAAGTCGTCAGATCAGTGGGGTAAGTGCCCCCCCCCCCAAAAAAAATAGGAGCATTGCCCTGTAGAATCAAGCCAATTGACTTACTAACTCCATACAGTAGGGTTCTTCCTCAGAAGCTAACAGGTCCTCAGTCAAAAAATTCCCCGCATTTTATGAAGCCCGAAGGTTCATTACTGCATTCACAAAACCGCCACCTGTCCCTATCATCAGCCAGATCAATGCAGCCCACGCCTCCGTCCAACTTCCTGAAAATCGATTTTTATATTATCCTCCCGTCTACGCCTAAGTCTTCCAAGTAGTCTCTCTCCCTCAGACCTTCCCATCTCATCAAAACCCTGTATGCGTCTCTCCCGTCTCCCACAAGTGCCACATGCCCTGCCCATCTCATTTTAAGTCAATTAAGCATGTGACCATTACTCGTTTTTCATACAAGTGTTGTTATTTAACGGTGCTGTCAATTGCTATCACTATACAATTCTACACAATAATCTGATCACATGTTCACGAGATTGTGATGCAATGTTACCCATATCTGAAGTGGACAAGTGACTGTCATAATTAAGCACCTCAATAAGAAATGTAAAAACTACGTACTCTTGCCCGACAAGCCATTTATGAGTTAGCATTTCCAGTGAACTGCGTCCCACATGCTCTTATGACTGACTGTAGGCATTTAAAAGTAGAGCGCTAGGGTGGCCTCCGGAATTTCCGAGGCAGTTACATCAAAATCGGGCAGTTGGTTCAGAAGCTGCAATGGAGCTGATTAAACATACAGCAATCAACTCACAATTATGCTTTGAGCGTATGAATATGTTAAAAGATTTAATACATTAGTAACCATCTACCACCCCCATCCCGTCCTCTTTATGTATGGTGTTTTATTTCGTCCGCTTTATGAACTGTGTTTTAATTCGTTCTCTTTATGTATCGTGCTTTAATTCGTCCAATTTGTGTACTGTGTCTTAATTCATCCTCTTTATGTATCGTGTTTTAGTTCGCCCTCTTAATGTGCTGTGTTTAATTCGTCCACTTTATGTATTGTGTTTTAATTTGTCCTCTTTATGTAAATGTGTTTTAATTTGTCCGCTTTATGAACTGTGTTTTAATTCATCTTTATGCATCGTATTTTAATTCGTCTACTTCATGTGTTTTAATTCGTCAGCTTAGTGTACTGTGTTTTTATTCGTCCACTTTATGTGCGGTGTTTTAATTCGTCCTCTTTACATAACCATGTTTTAATTCGTCATCTTTATGTAACCTTGTTTTAATTCGTCCGCTTTATGTACTCTGTTTTAATTCACCCACTTTATGTGGTGTTTTAATTCGTCCCCTTTATGTAACCGTGTTTTAATTCGTCATCTTTATTCATCGTGTTTTCATTCGTCCTGTTCATGTACTACTTTAATTAGTCCGCTTTGTGTACTGTGTTTCAATTCTTCCGCTTCATGTACTGTGCTTTATAATTCGTCCCTTTATGCATCGTGTTTTAATTCGTCCTTTTCATGTACTGTGTTTTAATTCGTCCACTTTGTGTAACCGTGTTTTAATTCGTCCCTTTATGCATCGTGCTTTAATTCGCCCTTTTCATGCACTGCGTTTTAATTCGTCCTATTTGTGTAACCGTGTTTTAATTCGTCCCTTTATGCATCGTGTTTTAACTCGTCCTTTCATGTACTGTGTTTCAATTCGCCCACTTTATGTAACAGTTTTAATTCGCCCTCTTTATGTAACCGTGTTTTAATTCGTCATCTTTATGCATCGTGTTTTCATTCGTCCTTTTCATGTACTGCTTTAATTCGTCCGCCTTGTGTACTGTGTTTCAATTCGTCCGCTTCATGTACTGTGTTTCAATTCGTCCGTTCGTACTAACAACCGCACTAGACACAACACAGCCTTTCGGGAAACCCGACCGGCAACTACTAGAAAGCTTGCACGAAACTACACAGCAATACGGACTTCCAAGCTGATAACAATTACGAATTTACCTGTACAGTTGGCTTGAAATCTACAGAGCACAAAACCAGCCACCTCTGTGGGAACAGCAAACAGCACAACCATTCAGACCCATCAAGAGTCCTTAAGAACTGCATTGGTTCTTTTTCTGGAAGAGTTAAGCTATGAAATAATACGTTACACACAAATTCGTGCATTATAAAGGTTTTATAATTATCTTATTTTGAATTAACGAATTTTTAAGACATTTCACAATTCATAAATTGAGTATAAACGAAAACTTTTTACCAGGTTGGGCTATATTTAAAACTTTTGAAGACAGAATGTGATTTTTAAGCGAAGTGAATTTATTGTAACAGAGCTGTAATATAATCTAACAGCTGACCGAAGGACTATTGTTAAATGATCAGCTGATGATGGTTCTCATGGGGCGAAACATGTCGTTCATTATATATCGGTGACTATATATCGTCTCGTATAGCAAGGCCAATAAACTGAAAAAAAAAGACAGTGTTGAAAAGGAACTGAAGTCGTAATAACATGTAAATTTATATCAATTGTTAAAACTTCGCCCTATAACCTACCATGAAGGCAGGTATGGCTCTACTGTATCAGTCACAACACAGCTACTTTATCAGACAAAGAGTCTACCTGTCTAATACAGCAACAAGTTTCGACCTTAAACTAGGTCATCAGGATCGAAATAATGATAGTTCTGTCGTTATTGATATTGATTTTCGTCATTCACGTCACTGACTCACAAGGGGATGTCACACATTAAAATTATAGGTCTACTCTACGTGGTCAACGCCACGTACCGGCCACTTTATCTCCGGGAAAGAGACCCGGTACCCATTGTATAGGAGGCTGGGTGGGCGCCAGGCCCGGTCTGGACGGGTGCTGAAACTCTCGTCTCCACCGGGATTCGATCCCCAGACCGTCCAGCCCGTACCAAGTCGCTATACTGTTTAACAAATATACAAGTCTATATCTACTGTGACTGCTAGAATATGCTTTTTATTGCGACGGAGAACTCCAGTGTGACTGAGGGTTTGACTTTTTCGCGATAATAAACACTCAGAATACGGTCTTCGCAATGATGACACTGCGTAGTCTGCTAGATAATTAGTGACGTTTCGGATGAAGCTCCTGTCTGAAGATGGGAGGCTGCAAGTTCCACCGAAGCGTCGGTAAGCACCAAGCAGAACATACGGTATCACAATGCAGATCACAGTCTAAATATTTAGCGTGTTTGTCGGGAGCTTTAAATGACATGTATAGTAAACCAGTGGCGCAGAAATGATCCATCTCAAAATTCTAGACGCCCGAAAGGTGACATAAAGGAAACTGCGTAACAGAGGCCCACAAATATTAGGCGCCACCATAAACAAATGTAATTATTCGCCCTGCCGTCCTGCCGCTCGGGAGTTGGGCAACCCTGCAGTAAAATGTAAAGCAAACCCATTACAGGCATGGACAGGCCCTGAGGGTTCCAGGAGGTTGAGGCTCCCAGATTTCAATACAATCGGCACATGGTGGTGGCAGGGTTGCCAGCCGTACGCACCGGCCGCCTTTACCCCTCATGAAATATTCCTGGTATTCAATTCTGTTAGAGGTCATTATGTCAATGAAAAATTCCAATGGCACCATCGAGAATCCAACCCGCGACCTTCCGGCTTGTAGCGCAGTGCCTCAACCAACTGCGCCACCGCGCGCCACCGCGCGCCCCCGCACGCCTGCAGTAAATCACGCATAATTAGATTTCACTCTAAATTGTCTTGTGAAAAGCTTCACATTAATTTCAGACGACCTCCGCCCGACTAAATCGGCTGACCGCCGGTCACGCGTCACGTTAATCGATACACATGAAGGCCTTGAGCCCAGGCCTGCTCGCGTGACATGTTATGCTGGTCATGCACAGCACTATACTTACCGCCCTACAGCATACTGCTGTCCATTCTCTGAATAATTAATGGGTGAAAGTTGGATCGATGTTGCGTGAGGACAGGACAGCTTACGCCCATTTACGACAATCAAGAACGCATAAAATACGATCAGAAGCTTTCACGAGGCGTAATGTATTGAATCTTCACCGACCGTCGGCCGTGGGCTCTTAGATGGAACGAATGCCAACGATTTCATTAATATTTCTTACCTACAAATTTAGGAATGACGTGCGTCCAGGCTTTCTCGGTACACTCCCTGTTTTATGGGTGTTAAAACCCTCTGTCCCTGTGTCCCGCAAAATTCGGTTCGGGTCGCCAAGCGCCCCGGTTTCTTCCAAGACATAAAATTACGACACTTCTGACAATGCCTACGGGCATTTTGATTTCCCCACTGTGGGAGAAACCCCCTACAGCAGTAGGACAGCCACCGGCCGGCCACTGACAGGAAGGCATAAGACAGGGAGAGGAAGACGTGTAGGTTGGTGGTTGTAGAGTGTGGACTGGGACTGCGAAGTGCGAGGAACGGGTATGTGAAGGGAAATGAGTTAGTGAACTGAGTGTCTGAGTAATGGCGGTAATATCGTTATTGTTATTGTTTCATATTTGTGACAGGAACAATAATTGTTTGTCTCGGTTATCTCGTTGTCCTAGTATAAATAATTTCAATGTGCTTCGTTCATTGGGTGGCGGGTTCAAATTTTTTCTTGTGCCCTCTCATTCCACCCACCTAAAATGTCCCGATTTTTGGTATTTAAAAAACTGGATCTCTAAACTAACTGAAATATTGTTAATACCAACGGAAGAAGAATGAACATAAAAAAAGATATACACTTCGTTAACTCTGAAAGGGTGTGTGGCATAAAATAATGGAAAATATTATATCTCAGACACTCACGACAAATAAATGCAATAAAATATTTTGAAAAGATCGGCCGCCTTAAATTTTGAGTCAAAGAATGTTCGAAAATATGCTGTCTCCGAAAAATTTATTCCTAATTTTGATGTTTTGCTGACCGTGCATCTCAGTATAATCTTACTAATTAACCAACTTAATGCACAAATTCTTGCTTTATAATAAGTTTAGTATATTCCTCTACTTGTTTCGAGCACTACTGTGCTCATCATCAGGAGGTAAAAACTGCATTATACAGCATCGGGTATCATCACACACTGTAGGTGGCCGTCCGGTGCATCGGACGGCCACTATGGCCCTGGAGTCGACTCAGCCTCTAACAGAAATGAGTACCAGGAGCATTTCCTGGACGTAAAGTGGCCCGTGCTTAAGGCTGACAACCTTGCCACCATCCTATGCCGTTGTCATGAAATCTGCGAACCCTCTGGGCCACTCCAGGCCTGTAACGGGACTGCTTTACCATTTTTTTATTATAAAACAAGAATTTGTGCATTAAGTTGGTCAATTACTAATAATGACCCCAAAAACTCGATTTAGAAGTGGAACATCGCCGAACACAATTTTAGTGCGACAATAAAATTATTAATTTTGTTCGATCCTTCCCGCCGAAGGTAAGCAGTCGATTAATTGCTAAGAATGCGCCATTTACATTCTGCTTCGTTTCAATGACTTCATAATAAGCAAGCCTACAATACTCTTTCGAAGCCCTAATATTCTGTCACTGCTGGAACAGTTGTATTTTGACAGTGCACTTTGTTGCGACCCTCGCTTACTCTCGCCGACGTTCAAAATCGTCTCTGCCTTGCGTTTCCAGTTATTACAAAACGCTACCTATATTTCAGATTATATATTAGTCAGTCAAGTATTTAACGAGTCGGTACACGTGTAGTTGCAGTGGGGGACACAACTTAGAGCTATTCTTGTGAGGAAACTTTACGAAACACGCAAAACCACATGAAACCCAATGTTGGGAAATACGATAGAAAGTAATGTTCGTTACGCATAAATACGACTTTAACCTTCGTACTGGTTTCGCGAGGGACGGGGGAAATCAGACCGTCGGAGATTTATGACCAGTAACCGATGTATTCTGCCGGTCCCAGTGACCTCGCGGTCTAAGGCGTAGGTCTGCGGCCGCTCGCCTGTTGAGTTTGTGGTTTCGAATAGATGTCTGTCTTTTGTGAGTGTTGTGTGTTGTCAGATAGAGGTCTCTGCGACGAGCTAATCACTCGTCTAGAGGAGTCCTACAGACTGTGGTGCGTCGCTGTGATTTAGAAACCTCGTGAATGAGGAGAACCTGGCCCAATTGGGGCTGTTGCGCCCAAAAATGAAAAAAAAAAATAGAAACCCCGATGTATTCTAGTTCAAAATACGTTGGCCAGATGTGCAATCGTGGCTTGCCACGGCGACTTAATTATACCACATGCGATACAATTTTTTGTTGTGTTTTTCTTGGTTGAAGCTGCATAAATGTGACTCTAAACTAGCCATAAACACTCAAAATATGGCAGCCAGTGGCAAATAATAAGACACTTCCGTTTGAAAGAAATTGTAATTGTTCTCTGCACGCTTCGGTCGGTGATAAAAGACATTCACCCACGCCGTCAAGGCTAAAGCTTTACTCCTGAGTAACAAGCAGTAGATGGAAATGACTGAGATTGGTGTTCGGTTGCTGCACTGGTACACGTGGAGTTTGAACCCTGAACAAGAGATTGGTTGGTAAAATCTTTATATTCCTCATGTGTATTGCAAGCACACAGGTATGAACCCAGTGACATGTTCCAAGTTTGTACAGCATCAGTTCGGATTACAAGCCTGCACCATGTACAGTGCGTATAATCACAGATGGAAAGAAGCATTACATTACACATTCCACCAAAATTGATTAAAAAAAACCAATGTCCAGTATACGCTCTTGCAACACTTAATGACGTGAAAATAAAAGTTGCATACCGGAAACGAACATATTACGTCACATGATCCCCTACCCCTACACAGAATGACCTACCTTGTGGTTTGCAAATGGCGTCTGCATGGTATGATGAGACTTTGGCGACCTTGGAGCGCCCGAAACGCTTGGTGCGTGGTAATATGATAATAGCGGTACATAAGTTCATCTACGGCACTGAACAATGTTAGCAGAAGTGGTTTTGAAATTGTGATGAGCTGAAGACGTCAATTCCTTGGATTCTGGCCAAGGACTGCTGTCATCTAAAAAAGCTGATAACGATAATTACTGTGAATGTCAGATGGCAAACCAAGACTCTGCCGGACCTCTTCGCTAGGGTTATAGATTACGCATTACGTATCACTTGACAAGAAGAACTGGTATCAGACGCTGCTATTACAGCCTCAGCATGGACTGATTGCACTGCATTATCATGTTATACAGACTGAGCAAAACGTCCCTGTGCCACCTGTGCCAGATGGGTTTTGCACAGTGATGGAAGTGGGGAATTACCATACATAAAACACTTCAGCTGGCACACGCGAAAGTTGTCACTTGCGCGTGAGCGACACTTCAACACTTACTGTAAACGTAAGTACTGTACTTTCATGTCTACTTACACTCTAACCTATATCCTTCTTCCAAAATGGGCACAGGCTCTTTTGTGTCACTCTGTACAAGCACAGTACATGTGAATGTGTCTACAAATGTAATGGGAAGTGTGAACGTAAAGGTAAAGGAATCCCTGGACAGGCCGTGAGGGGTCCACGAGGTTGAGGCTCCCAGATTTCATGACAGCACATGAAGGTGGCCAGCTTGTCAGCCCCACGCACCGACCGCCTTTATACCGCAGGAAATATTCCTGGTACTCATTTACGTGAGAGGCTGTTTCGACCACACGGCCACAGTGCGGCCGGAAGGATTATGTAAAAGAAAATTCCAGCGACACCATCGAAAATCGAACCCGCGACCTTCAGGCTTGTAGCGCAGTACCTCAACCAACTGCACCAAAATGACAGAGGTTACTGCTGTAGTTGAGGTACTGCGCTACAAGCCGGAAGGTTGCGGGTTCGATTCCCCGTGAAGTCACTGGGATTTTTCATTGACTTAATCCTTCGAGTGGCACCATGGCCCTTAGGTTGACTCAGCTTCTAACAGAAATAAGTATCAGGAATATCTCCTGGGGGACAAAGGTGACCGGTGCGTATGGGAGATTGTCTAGGAACTCCGGAAGCCTCAACCCTAAAGTCCCGCCCACCCTGTACAGGGAAAACTTTACCTTTTACCTGTTTACTCAGACGTATTACAATTCTTACGTACCTCCACATTCACAAACGCAAGCAGAGTCCAAACACGGACATTCTGTTCCATCCCACAGCCTCCAACTACACAGCATCGCAGCTTCAAGGATATGACAGTGCAGGTCTATGGGTCGGTCAAGGAGCTCTATGAAATCTTCTTTGTTTACTGATCATACAAGACGCACACAAATATGTAATGACGTAAGAAGTGTCTCAAGTCCAACACTGTAACGCTTATGTATAAGAGGCCTCCATTTGCACATGAAGGATAATTTGCGGTCACAGAAGTACGAACGCAGCCTTCGGAAACTACAGGAGTTCCTCGTCAAAATAAAAGGCTCTTCGGAGTCTTCGGCCGCGTGCCATTGCCAAACTGCGTAGAAGGTTAAGCGTTCATCTATCGCATATAATGCCCTCGTGAGTGACCTGAGCCACACCCGGGTCGATTGTTATCGATGATAATCGAAAATAAATACACGTGTTGATAGCAATCGAAAATAATTCATGATCACCGAGTTTCGCCAGTTACCTCGATCACGAAGTGACATAGTCTGCAGAAGATATGACTTTCTTCGCCGGCTGGAGGCGACAATGTTTACTGAAAATTGTAGAAATGCTACAGCAGTCTAGACACGTTGCATTATGAGTCCATAGGCTGGGATGCCCACACTCGGTACAGCTGCTGTGAGTGTGCCGACGGGTGAAAGTGACGTCCGATTAGTATGCCTGCCGTCAGTAGCTTCCTGCCGCCCGTCCAAGCATGGCCGCACAACTCCTCGTATGTGGCACTGTCTTCCGAATTCGTAGGCCTCGAATGTGGAAAGTTCCCGAGGTCAAAACAAGAGACCAAAGGCCAGAAATGCATAACATGTTAAGGACAGCAAAAAACAAAACAGACAGCCGAAACGAAACGAAAAAATGAAGAGAGGAAACAGGGACACAAAATGAGCAAGAACATACATGTTATAATACATTCCTTATATACAGCCTGCAAATTCATACCTATTGCCAATTATTTATTGCCCGGCTAGACGTTTCGGTGTCACAATAATATTCAGGCCCAAAACTCCAAACACAGAGTCATCATTTTATCTGACAAGCATCGTTTTATCAATTGCCGTCGCTACTCCGCCGCGCGTCCTGACGGTCGGCTGAGTGGATAAACGAGCCAACAGAAAATAGCAACAGACAGTTGTCATATGCTATAATGAACCACATACTGATGTAAATTGCGAAATGCATGTTCTCGTATTTGTCACTGTATTTACGACTTTCATTTTCGTAATATCAATGTAACGATGTCGACTGCATCAGTTCTTGGATGTTATAAATTCACACTGGTCTATTTGCAAGTTCCTCTTACATGTTCGACATGTCTGCAAATGTATGCGGAACTTGATCCTTTTCTACAATCCACATATCAGGCGTGAAATACTTTATTAAGCGCGTTTGCAAAACTGCGAAAAGCAACTATTAGTTCGCGTGGAATAACTCGGCTCCCACTGGACGGATTTTCATTAAATTTGATATCTGAATATTTTTAAAAAATCTGTCCATAAAATTCAAGTTCCATTAAAATCTGACACGAATAACGGGTACTTTACGTGAAGACCAATACACATTTTGCATCATATCTCGCTCATTTGTTCTTATAATGGGAAAATGTTTCATACAAAAGTTGTGAAGAAACTCAAAACACACATTTCATGTTCTTTTTTTTTTTTTTTTTTCCTCCCGAAAATCGTGCCCTTTGTAACGTGGAAAAATATTGCACAGATGACAATATGGCGCATGCGCATTGCATGCTGGATACCTAAGGCTACGAACACACACTCGGAACATGTAACGCATACTGCTTTTACACTGCAATAGTTGTTACGCGAACGCGCCTCAATGTTACATTGTGCGTAGTTTGCCCGTCTCGTCTTTCCTTATACGAAGCGACAGGACATACTGTATCCTTGCCTGTGTACAGTGTGTCTGGTGTATAAATTACCATACCTGAAATAAACAGCAGTAGGTGACATCGCTGTCTCTAAACAGGTATTTAAACGTTTATACAGTGTTTTTAACCTGACACATCTACGTTCAAAAGAGATTCATTAAGCAGCACTACTTTCATATTACACAACAAATTTTGATATATTTGGTAATAAACCAGAGTTCAAATTGCTTTTTTAATAATTATTAAATATTTCACATGACCAGCCTCGTGGTCTAGTGGTCAGAGTCTCTGACTACTGATCATGAGGTCCCCGGTTCGATTCCCGGTTCTACCGTGGGAATTTTCCCTGAAGGGGAGGATTCCCGCGGTGACCATGGTCTGGGTAGGTTAGTAGAATTTAGGTTTAAGGGCCCTCCTGGCACTACATCCTCCTAT
>Ga0123355_10010321_pt1 | contig 14297 bp, 14 predicted proteins | sample TergutEmb28metaG_3_FD_89872 | JGI IMG/M metagenome (GOLD analysis project Ga0123355, IMG submission 89872) | Embiratermes neotenicus P1 segment gut microbial communities from Petit-Saut dam, French Guiana - Emb289 P1 | ecosystem: Host-associated > Arthropoda: Insects > Digestive system > Gut ...
GTTGGCGTCAGCATAGTCCACGCCGCTCAGTTCCTTTCCCGCCATCGGATGCCCTGCCAGAAACCGCTTCCCCGCCGCCTTCCCAAACACCTTCTGCGCGCGCTCCACCACAACTGCCTTGGTACTCCCCAGATCGGTGAGCAATGACTTGGCCGGAAGCACCGGCCCCACGCGCTCCATCAAATCGACAATCGCCAGCACCGGCGTCGCCAGCACCACCAGCTGGGACCCGCGCACCGCATCTCGAGGATTGATGATCCCCTCATCGATCGCCCCGCGCATGCGGGCCCGCTCCAGTGCCCCCTCGCGGTCACACCCCACGATTCTCCCGGCAAACTTCTTCTTGCGGAGAGCCAGGGCTAACGACCCACCCATGAGGCCGGTGCCGATGATCGTGATTTGCCGAATCGCCATAACAGAGATTGAGTCATTCACCGTCGAGGCCCTGAGTCCATCGCTTTCGCAGCCGCATCACAAGACTCAATGACCCGCCGATCGAATGACTCGATTACCCGATTCTTCTGCCCACCGCCGGCGCAATAATCCGCAGCTCCGCCATCAGGGTCGTGAACTGATCCGGGAACAGCGACTGCGCGCCATCCGACAGGGCGTTATCCGGATTCGAGTGCACCTCGATCAGCAGCGCGTCCGCTCCCGCGGCCACGGACGCCCGTGCCATGGGAGCAACCTTGTCGCGCCGTCCGGTTCCATGCGAGGGATCCGCCGTCATCGGCAAATGCGACAGTTTGTGAATGATCGGAATCGCCGAAATGTCCATGGTGTTCCGCGTATAGGTCTCAAAGGTCCGAATCCCGCGCTCGCACAAAATCACCTCATAGTTGCCGCCCGACATAATGTATTCCGCCGACAGCAGCAACTCTTCAAAGGTAGCTGCAATCCCGCGCTTCAGCAGCACGGGCTTGCGCACTTTCCCCAGTTCGCGCAGCAAATTGAAGTTCTGCATGTTGCGCGCCCCGATCTGCAGGATGTCGACGTAAGGCAGCATCAACGGAATCTGCGAAATCTCCATCACTTCGCTGATCACCAGCAGTCTGAATTTGTCGCCCGCCTCGCGCAACAACTTCAGCGCCTGTTCCCCATGCCCCTGAAACGAGTACGGAGAACTCCTCGGCTTGAAGGCCCCGCCGCGCAGCACTTTCGCGCCAGCCCGCGCCACCGCCTCCGCGGTCGAAAAAAGCTGTTCTCGCGACTCCACCGAGCACGGCCCCGCCATCATGACAACTTCATTGCCGCCAATCGTGACTCCGTTCGCCAACTTTACGACCGTCCCCTCCGGCCGAAAACTTCGCCCCGCCAATTTATAGGGAGAGCTGATGCGATGAACTTTTTGTACGCCAGGGAGCAATTCGAGATCACGCGTGTCAAAATCAATCCCCGACCCCACCGCGCCCAGCACCGTCATCCGCGCCCCAGTCGAGCGGTGCACCTCAAACCCCAGCTTCACGAGATGCTCAATCACTTGCTGTATGAGCGCCTCATCAGCGCCTTCCTGCATCGCGACAATCATATAAAGTCCCTTTTAGAAATGAGCAACGAGTCATGAGCAGTGTGCGACAAGCGGTGAGCACTCATGGGGTTGGCTGATTGCTCCGAGCGCCTTGCGCAGCGCTCTCAGTCATTCACGTCCGACTCCAACCCGGTCTCGGCTTCGACCGGCTCCCCCTTGGCGACAATCTCTTCCTTCTGAATATTCCGCATCACATCGATGATGCGCTCGTAGATCCGCACCAGATCGCGCCCCGGCAATGGCCCTCGATTCGCCTGCTGCACATTCTCAAACACAAGCCGCTCGCGGTCCGGCTCATAAATCGGCATCGAAGTGTTGCGCTTTAACTTCCCAATCTCGACCGCGGCATGCGCCCGCTCGCTCAGCAGCGCGACCAGCTTGCGGTCGACCTCATCAATTTTCTTACGCCAGTCTTCGATATCCATAAAATCAGCGTCAGCTCTCAGCCTTCAGCAAAACTGATCCGGGTGCCCCGCCCTGGTCTCGCGGTTGGGGTGAGACCTGGGACTCTATTGCCGCCGATCACCGAGTCGAAGTCGGGGCTTCCACCCTGACTGCCGTCAGCTTCCTCAAAAACTCCCCCACCGCAGCCGCTTCCTGCCCAGGATTTTTCTCGATGGTCTCCACGATCGCGCTGCCGACCACAACCGCATCGGCAAACTCTCCAACTTCGGCAAACTGCTCCGGCGTCGAAATCCCAAACCCCAGAGCGATGGGCAATTTGGTCACGCGCCGCAGTCTGTTCACGAGTTTTCGCGCGTCCTCGGCCAATTGTCGGCGCTGCCCGGTCACTCCCGTCCGCGATACCGCATACACAAATCCCCGCGAAGCCTGCGCAATCCTCCGCAAGCGCTCATCCGGACTTGTGGGGGCCGCCAGAAAAATTGGCGTAAGATCATACTCCCGCACCGCCTCGAGATATTCCCCTGCCTCTTCGACCGGCAAATCCGTCACCAGCGTTCCGTCCACACCGGCCGCGCGCGCCACTTTCGTGAATTTCCCGAGCCCCATGCGCAGAATCGGATTCAGGTAGGAAAACACAATCAGCCCGGTCGACTGCGCCTCGACCCGAATCTCGGCCGCCAAAGTCAAAACCTGCCCGAGCGACGTCCCATGCTTCAGCGCCCGCTCGCTCGCCCGCTGAATCACCGGCCCATCCGCCAAGGGATCGCTGAACGGCACGCCCAGCTCGATGACGTCCGCCCCAGCCTCAATCGCCGCCAGAATAATCGCGTGTCGTCGCCAGATCCGGATCGCCGCAAGTCACATACGCCACCAGCGCCGGTTTGCTGTAAAAGGTCAGAGGCATGAAATGATTCCCTGATGGAAACATTGAGTCATGGAATCAACGTCTCAATCATTCAATGACTTAATCGAGTTTCAGATTCTCGCGCAGGATCCCGATGTCCTTGTCGCCGCGCCCGGACACATTTACGATCACGACCTCGGACTTCTTCATCTTGGGCGCGCGCTTGATCACTTCCGCCACCGCATGCGCCGACTCCAGAGCTGGAATAATCCCCTCGATTCGCGCCAGTAAAGTCGTCGCCTCGAGCGCCTCGGCATCAGACGCCGGCACATACTCGGCTCGTCCGGCATCGCGCAGCGCCGCGTGCTCCGGCCCGATCGAGGGGTAATCGAGCCCCGCCGATATCGAATGGGTCAAAGCGATCTGTCCGCCCGCGTCCTGCAACACATAAGAATAGGTTCCCTGCAAGACACCGGGCGACCCTCCGCGAAACCTCGCCGCATGCTCTCCCAGCGCTTGGCCACGCCCGCCAGCCTCGACTCCGATCAGGCGGACCTTTTTATCCTTAATAAATTCGTAAAACGCTCCAATCGCATTCGATCCGCCGCCCACGCAAGCAATCACAGCGGCAGGAAGTTTGCCCTCGGCTTTCAAGATCTGGGTCCGCGCCTCGCGCCCAATGACCCGATGAAAATCCCTCACCATGGTGGGATAGGGATGCGCCCCCAGCACGCTCCCCAGCAAATAATGCGTGGTTCGAACATTGGTCACCCAATCGCGCATCGCCTCGTTGATCGCATCTTTCAGGGTGCGTGAACCGGAGTCGACGCCGCGCACCTCGGCCCCCAGCAGTCGCATGCGGAACACGTTCAGTTCCTGCCGCCGCATGTCCTCGGTGCCCATGTAGACAACACACTCAAATCCCATCAGCGCGCAAACCGTGGCCGTCGCAACTCCGTGCTGCCCCGCCCCGGTCTCGGCGATCACGCGGTGCTTCCCCATCCGTTCCACCAGCAGCGCCTGCCCCAGGCAGTTATTGATCTTGTGCGCTCCGGTGTGGAGCAGATCCTCGCGCTTCAGGTAAATCTTCGCCCCACCCAGCTTCTCGGTAAGTCGGCGGGCAAAAAACAAGGGCGTCGGACGCCCCGCATAAGTCCGCAGTAACAACTCCAGTTGCGCCTGAAATCTTGGGTCGCGCCGGGCCTGCTGATACTCGCGCTCCAGTTCCTCAAGCGCAGCCATGAGCGTCTCCGGAACATATCGCCCACCGTAATTTCCAAACCGCCCGGGTTCACTGGCACGAGCCGAGCCGTTCCGAGGAGAAGGCGCACGAGGGTACCCCATCCGAGCCGCGTTTTTTGCAGCCAGGGTGGGAATCTTGACTTTTGTGATTTTCGAAGCCGTCGCCATGTCTAACCCGCCTTCCGGTCTATCTCCCGCACCGCCCGCACAAACGCCCGCACCTTCCCGGGATCCTTCTTGCCCGGCGAAGCCTCCACGCCGGTAGTGACATCCACTCCCCAGGGCCGGAAGATCCCGATCGCGTCCCCCACATTTTCGGGGGCCAGTCCGCCGGCCACAATCAAAGGAACGTCAAGCCGCTTCATCCCCTCTCGAATGAGCTCGGCATGCTCCCAATTGAATTTTTCGCCGGTGCCGCCCGGTCGATGCGCTCTCCCCGAGTCCACCAGCACCGCCCGTACCCGTTCGCGTGGGCGATTCGAGAGAAAAAACCCGCCGGGATCCGTCCCCTTGCCACCCTCCAGCGACTCGGCCGGTACGGCAACGATGACATCGCACCGGGCATTCCGCAGGAATTCATCCGGTAGGGCTGGAAGCCGATGGTTTACTCCGGGATAGACCTGGGCCACAGTCAAGCCAACCTGATTTGACGTATCGATCAGAGTCTCCTCCGCCGTCCCGACAAAGACTCCCACTTTCTCGACCTCGTCCGGCAGCCGCTCGACAATCTCGCGCGCCCGGCTCAGGGTCACGTACCGGGGACTCTTCTCATAAAACACGAACCCCACCGCATCCGCCCCCGCGTCGACAGCCACGAGCGCGTCCTCCAGATTCGTCATCCCGCAAATCTTCACCCAAGTCATTCGAGCTCTGTCACCCTGTGCGAAGCGAAGGACTCCTTGCCGCTCGCGCCTCGCACAACAGGGAACCCGCCAATAGGATTTCTCCAAACATCCTGCCCTCTCGGAAGACCCGGCTAACGACCCCCGACCGGCACTCGTATCAAGTCCCGTAATGCTGCCCCCGGCGAAGGAGCCCGCATCAGCGACTCACCCACCAGAAATGCGTCATAGCCCGCCGACCGCAACCGCGCCACATCCTCCGATGAATGAATCCCGCTCTCGGCGACGCGCACCACGCTGGCGGGAAATTTCTCAGCCAGCCGAAAGGCCGTCTCCAGATCGACTTTGAAGGTGCGCAGGTCCCGGGTGTTTACGCCGACCAAATCGAACCCGGCGTCCAGCGCCCGCCGCAACTCGTCCTCATCATGCACTTCGCAGAGCACGTCGAGCCCCTGGGCCCGCGCCGCTCGAGAGAGCGTGTCCAGTTCCACACCCGCGAGTGACGCCACAATCAGCAACACGGCGTCCGCCGCATTCGCCCGCGCCTCCAGAATCTGGAATTCGTCGACAATGAAATCCTTCCTTAAGCATGGAATCCGAACGGCAACAGAAGCCTGGCGTAGATTCTCGAGCGATCCCTGAAAAAACTCTTCGTCCGTCAGCACGGACAAGGCCGCCGCGCCCGCTCGCTCCAACTCTCCCGCCAACTCCTCCACACGAAATTCCGCTCGAATTAGTCCCTTCGATGGCGAAGCCTTCTTTAGTTCCGCAATTACCGCGACCGCCGGCTGCCCCGTTTCTGCCGCACTTTTGGGGAAAGGGGGATTTACCAGCGCCCGCCGAAAGCCGCGCGGCACATGCCGCTCGGCCCGCCGTTCAAGCGCGCGCACGTCGGTGCTCCGCCTGGCTTCCGCCACCCGCGCCCGCGTCGCCGCGACAATCCGGTCAAGCACCGCAGCCATAGAGAATCTTTCGATTATAAGGGACACACCGGTCTCATCCCCTCGCGGAAGGCAAGTCTTGACCTTTCTCAGGAAAACCTACCCCGGCTGCCTGCTTCTGGCGAGGGTGGCGGAAATGGGGATTTTCCGGGAAATGGTCATGACTGTTCCACCGTCTCAAACCCCTGCGGCAGCATGGCCAGCACACGCAAATCGATGATGGCATGCACTACGATCGGCAGCAGCAAATTTCCGGTCATCAGGAACATTGCCCCCAGCACGAAGCCAATCACGATGGTCTGCACCGCCCCGGCAATTCCTTGATAGAGATGCCCAATCCCGAAAATCAGCGACGACACCACGAGCGCCCGGGTCATATCCAGATGAAACGGTCCCCGATTGAGGTAATGCAGCAGAAATCCGCGATACACCAGCTCCTCACAAATCCCCGCAGTGATCGAGACCAGCCACCACCACCGCCGCTCTTCGACGGTCGAAGGCAGGATGAATGCCAGCCGCCTGGCGGCTTTGCCGGCCTTGATGCGAATCTTTTCGCTGCGCAACGCCAGCAGAGCGGGAAGAATAATCACGATCAACATCCCGGCAATGAGCCCTTCGAGAAACACGCCGCCGCGGGTTCCCGGCCGAAGCCATGCCGCCTCGAGCCCCTCCCGGTCAATCGTGCCCGCCGCCCTAAGACCGATCGTGACGATAGCCACCAGGGCACAAGCCCACGAAGCCGCGACTATCTTCTGATAAAAGCGGATCTTCTTCCGCGGGATAGTGCTCGCCTTCAGCCGCGGAATTTCGTACCAGTCCCACAGCGGTGTCACCACCACGAGAACAAAAACCAGAAGATGCTGAGCCAGGAGGAGGGTTCCTTCCATACAAGCCTCCGACAAAATGTAAATGTGAATTTATATTTGCATTTAGCCGGCGTCAAGCCTATTCTGAACCCCGACATGCCCGGCCACCCCAGGCTCGCTCCTCAACAGAATCGCAGCCGCGAAAGCTTGAGGCGCCTGCTGCGGGCCGCAACTGAGATTCTGGAGACCAAGGGCCTCGAAGCCGCTACCATCCCGCAGATCGCCGCCCGCGCGGGCCTCTCTCCCGGCGCCGTCTACCGCCGATTTCGCGACAAAGACGCCCTTTTGCGTACGCTGGTGCTCGAAACCCTGCGCGCGGCCGACCACCACACGGAACAGAGATTGTCCTCCGACGCGGCCCGGCAGGGCACGTTCCCGGACATGGTCAGAACCGTAATTACCTCGACCCTGGAGAGCTATCGAAAGCACACGCGCCTGTTGCGTGCCTTCGCGCAGTTCATCCGCTCGCACCCCAGTGCCACCTTCCGAAAGCAGGCCGACGATTTGGAGGTCCGCAATTTCCAGCGCGTGGCCGACTACTTTCTCCTCAAACGTGCGGAGATCCGGCACCCCAATCCCGAACTTGCCGTTTCTTTTGCGTTGATGTTGGTGGGACTGGCCCTGCGGGAGATGGTGATTCTCGATGTGCTCTCGCCCGTCTGGTCACCGCTCATACCAGAAGATGATCACCGCCTGGCCCAGGAACTGACACGAATATTTCTGCACTATCTTGAATTCGACGGCGCAGCCTAGCCCTTCGCCGAGAGCTCCTTCACTGCCGTCAATGCTATTCCATTCCCAACGATCGTTTGACCGACTTCCCATACTCCCGAGCCTTCTCCAACACCTTGGGCTCATCGACCGTCAGCAACTTCCGATCCCGCATCACCACTTTCCCGCCAATCACTACCGTCTCGACGCCGCTGCCTTTCAGCGCATAGGCAATCTGCGCATAGATCTCATACATAGGCACGGCATTGGGCTCGTCCAGACGGATGACGACAAGATCCGCCTTTTTGCCCACTTCAATCGACCCGATTTCTTTCTCCTTATGCAGCGCCCGGGCCCCGTCGATCGTCGCCATCTCCACCCCGCCCTTCGCGCTCAACGCCCGCGGATCCATCTTCGAAATCTTCGCCAGCTTCGCCGCCAGATCGATTTCCTCCATCAGGTTCAGATCGTTGTTACTCCCCGCCGGCCCATCGGTCCCGAGCCCAAGGGCCACGCCCGCAGCCCGCAGCTCCGGCACCGGCGACACCCCGCTGGCCAGCATCATGTTGCTCGATGGATTATGCACGCACCCGGCCCCACGCTCTGCCAGCATTTTGCGGTCGGCCTCATCGACAAAAATGCAATGCGCCGCAACCACGTCCGGCCCCAGCACACCGATCTTGTCCAAATATGCCACCGGAGACAACCCATTCGTTTTCTCCGAGTCCTCCCACTCCTTCTTCATCTCCGCCACATGAATCAAAATCGGCGCATGATATTTCCTCGCCAGAGCCGCCGAGTCCTCGAGCGTCTTTCTCGAGCAGGTATAAATCGAGTGGGGTGCGACCGCCGCCTGAATCAGCGGGTCCCCCTGCCACCGCTTCAAAAACTTCTCGGTGTAAGTCAGCATCTCCGCTTCCGACTTATTATCCGGTGCCGGAAAATCAATCCAGGTTTGGCCCAACACTCCGCGCATGCCCGCGGCCTTGGTCTCCTCGGCCACCGCATCTTCGAAGTAATACATATCGGCGAACGTCGTGACTCCCGCGCGAATCTGTTCCGCCGCCGCCAGCCGTGTCCCCCAACGCACAAAATCCTCATTCACATTCTTGGCTTCGGCGGGAAAGATGTACTTGTGGAGCCAATCATTCAAAGTGACATCATCACGCAACCCGCGAAACAGCGTCATGGGAGCATGGGTATGCCCGTTGATAAACCCCGGGAGCACGAGCCCACCGCGCGCGTCGATGACCTGAGCGGCTTTGAATCGACGCTCCACATCGGAGCGCGGCCCGACCGCCACAATCGAATCCCCGCGCACAGCGACGCTTCCCTCCTGATAGATCGCCCGCGTCCCATCCATCGAGACCACAATCCCGTCCGTAACCAGCAAATCGACATTCGCTTGGGCGAGTATCAACGTAGGGAAGCAAAACCAGAAAGTAACGGCGACGAAACCCCAGATTCTTTGGCGCGCACTCATTTTCAAACCTCAGTACTGCGGTTTTGGCTGGGACAGGGTGGGGATTTTGACTTTCCTCAGTCGGCCGCAAGTCGTTTCAGATAAAAGCGAAAGAAATCCTCTGCGTTCGAGTCCAAACAAACCTGTGCATTCGCCGTTCCCGATTCTTCTCGAGTAAATCCCTTCTCATCCACGCGAATGCGAATCGGCGTCACCGGACACAACTCCGGCTTTAACACAAATACCACGGTCATGGGATCAAACAACGTCGGTGTCTGCAGCCCCCACAAGTGATACACGACCGCCAGCTGATCGGTAACCGCCGTCCCCTGGCTGAACAGCCACGCCCGCTTCACCTCATCCAGCTTCAACTGCGTCGAATCGAGCGGCATCACAAACAGCGGCACCCCGGACGAAAACAGTTTCTGTGCCGACGCCACGTCATTCACAATATTCCACTCCGCCATCGGAGGCACCGGCGCCGTATATCCCAAATCCCCATATCCGCGCCGGATCGACCCGCCCATCAGCACCAGGCGCTTCAATTTCCGAAACGTCGCCGCGTCCTTGGCAATCGCCTCCCCTACATTGATCAGCGGCCCAATCGCAATCAGCGTAATCTCCCCGGGATGTTTCCGGATCTGGTCGAGAATAAACTCCGCCGCATCCCCGTGCGAGTTCTTCCGAAAGCGCCCACCCGCTGCATAGCGGCGCTGCGACATCGGATTGTTCGTCACAGTGGCCTTCCCCGCCATGACCGGAATGTCAGTCCGCCCGACCTCACCCAGGAAGCGATCGACAATCCTGGCCCGTGTCTCGGTATCCCCAAACGTGGTAGTCACGCCCAAAATCTCCAACTCCGGACTCTTCACAGCTAAAGCCAGGGCAAAGGCGTCGTCCACATCATCGCCAATATCGGTATCAAGAATGACCTTCTCTTTAGCCGATTGCGACCAGGCCAAGGCGGCACAGCAAAGAGCGAAGATACAAATCCCCGCCAGTTCACGAATTCGCACGTCCACCTCCGCCAACAATGTACCCCAACGGGGTGCCCTTTCCCTGTGATCTCCTACGTCGGGCCCGATTCTGGCCGGTGTTGCCAGAAGTGGGGATTTCGCACCCCGTGTCCGCAATCCCACAACGTGTTCCAGCGAGCACGTCCACCGGTTGCCTTGTAAACCTAACCCCAACTGAATCAACGCCGCGCCGAAGGCCGCCTCCGTGCATTGACCCCGCTGCCGCTCGTTGGCAGGAGGCAACCATGACCCGCATCAACGTTTTGAGCTCGATGAAAGAAACAAATTCTACGACCTGGGGCAAGACCATTTCCACGAATGCCGGCGTAACCATCTTCGCTGCCGTGCTGATCGTCTGCTCCGTAACCGTCGGCTGTTCTAGCGACAAACCAACACCAGTCAGCGCCAACCACCAGATCCCCTCCACACATACCGAACCCCCAGCTGTCGTCGTGCCCGTGCCCGCACCCGTAGCACAGAACGTCAGCAAGCCGGTGCAGAGAAAGGCACCCAAAAAGCCCGCGACCGTGAACTATAGCGATAAGACCTACGGCGTGACCTTCGAATATCCTCGCCGCTATGCCATCGAGACCGGAGACGCGGCCGCCGAACTGCTGCTCTCGCATCCGATTCCGATGAACTTCGTCGAGCCCGGCGGAGTCGCGCTCGCCGCAGTCGAACTCCCCGAAAGCAACTACAACAATACCGATTTCTGGTCCGCATTCTTCAACGTGAGCGTCCACAAGTCGCTTACCGGCGATCAATGCGCCGAGTTCTCGGTGCCGCAGCCCAAGATGGTGGAAGAGAAGACAGCGGAAAAGAGGGAAGCCAAGTCGGAACCCGCGCCTACAGAGGTGGCGAAACAGGACTCCACTCGGATGCCGAAGTCGGATTCGAAGGCTGCGTCAAATCCCCACGTTTGCCATCCTGAGGGCGGCACCGAGTGCAGCCCGAAGGACCCAACCTCGGCCGTAGCCACCACTGCCGGCGACGGCGCGAAGTCGAACGCCAGCGCAGCCCAGTCGTCCAACTCCAAGTTGATGCTCGGCGACCTCGAACTCCGCTCCACCGAAGCCGTTTCCGGCGAAGGCACGCGTCAGAGCGACTCGAAGTACTTCCATGTCTTTCAGAATGGAGCCTGCTACGAGTTCGCCCTCAACGTCACCACGGATGCTTTGGAAGAGGGCATCGTCAAGCACGTCGACCGCGACAAAGTCTTCAGCCGCCTCGAGCAGATTCTCTCCACGGTGAAGATCAATCCAGTGGCCGCGCCCGAAGTGACGGCGGAAGCCCCCGCTCCGGCCGCTGCCGTAGCCCCCGCCCAGTAAGGAGGACCTGGCGGGAGGGTACCCACCTTGTCTGCGCGGTTTTTGCGGAGACAGGGTGGGGATTTTGCATTCGCTCGGCAATGGGTCGATAGTCGACTTCGCGCCAGTGGCCGGAAAGTACATGTTCGACGATTTCATTGCCTCGGATATGCCACTATGGATGCCGCCACGTCCACCACCAGGAAGGACAAACCTCTTCGATAGCCTTATACCCCGGAGACGGAAGGCTAGTCCGGCCGCTAGTGCCTCCACGATGAGCGAGGAAATCGATTCCCGGGCTACGACCGCCAAACATCACGAAAGGAACAACCGCTATGACCAGAAAATTCAAAGCTGCCGTTTCTCGGCCCCTCTTTGCCGCACCTGTCTTCGCCGAAGGCGTCCCCACTCCCGACCCTTCGCAATTTACGGTTACGCCCGATGACAGCGCAGACTACACATCCCAGGTCAACGGCCTGCTCTATACCGAGGTCGTCTCCTTCCCGCAGGCCAGGGGCAACCCCGGCGACACCTACTCCCTCCAGGACGCCTGGGGACCGAACGGCGCCGCCGTCATCCAATCCATCAGCTCCGCGCAATCCATCACCTTCCAGATGATCGGGGACAGCGGGGCCACCGCCCAATCCACCTTCCCCGCCATGATCAAAGTCTCCGACGCGGTCACCAGCGACTTCCACACGGCTTCTGCCGCAAACCGTCCCTCGTTCCTGTTTCACCTCGGTGACGTGGTCTACAACTTCGGGGAATCCAGTTACTACTACGACCAGTTCTACGAACCCTACCGTAACTACCCTGCTCCCATCTTCGCCATCCCTGGCAATCACGACTCCTTCATCGTGCCCGGCACTGCCAAGGGCAGCGAGCCTCTCACCATCTTCCAGCGCAACTTCTGTGCGACCTCGACCGTCGTTACCGTCGAAGCCGGATCCCTCCACCGCACCTCGATGATGCAGCCCGGCGTCTACTTCGCGCTGGACGCTCCCTACGTCCGCATCATCGGACTCTTCTCGAACGCCCTCGAAGATCCCGGCGTCATCTCAAGCCAGACCGCGAGCGCGAGCGGGGTGTCGAAAGCGGCAAAGAAGAAAAAGGGGAAGGGAAGCAGCGGAGCGCCAACCTGGCCGGCCGTCCCCGACTACCAGCTAGCCTTTCTCAACGCACAACTCGAAAACATCAAGAACAGCAACTACCAGGGTGCGGTGATTCTCGCGGTTCACCATCCGCCATTCATTTACTCGCCGTCCGACGGATCCGGCGGAGGTAACCACTACGGCAGCCCGTTCATGCTGGCCGACATCGATACCGTCTGCAAGAGCGTGGGAGTCTATCCTCACGCTGTGATCTCTGGACACGCCCACAACTACCAGCGCTACACCCGCAACCTGACGTTCAACGGCAAGAATTATTCCGTACCATTCATCATCTGCGGAGACAGCGGCCATAACGTCACACCGCTGGTGCAATCGAGCTTCGGCAAAAAAGGATCGGAACCGGGCGATGACACCGACGTCAGCTATATGGACGACCATTCGATCGTCCAGTCCACAGGCCTGACTCTCAACCGGCACGATGACAAAAACGCGGGCTTCCTCAGAGTCCAAGCGACAGCCACGCAACTGACGATTGCTTTCAACCCGGTGCCCAAATCCGGAACCGCACCCAGAGCCGACACAGTCACGGTGAACCTCGCAGCCCACGCGGCGGCGTGATGTTCTAAAAGGCAACTCGCTGAGATTCGGGTGTCCCATTTCTCCCGTTTGGGAGAAATGGGGCTTTTCCATCCGTCGCGCAACATCCCACACCACGCCAACATGCCGTCGTCCCGAGTCCAATCCACAACCTCCGGCGTGGATTGGACATCGAAAAATCAAGGGAGGTACGTTTATGTTTGTTGTGATAGGAGCAAGTGGCAACACCGGTCATATAGTGGCGGCCAACCTTCTGACTCGTCGACAGAAAGTGCGCGTCGTCGGCAGAAACTCAGCTCATTTGCTGCCTCTTGTGTCGAGGGGTGCGGAACCGTTCATCGCTGACGTCAGCGACGCCAGCGCTTTGGCCAAAGCCTTCGACGGGGCCGATTCCGCCTACGTCATGATTCCACCCAATATCTCGAGCAAAGATCCGCTCGGCCACGCGAACCGCGTCAGCGATGCCATCGCCGCCGGCGTGAAAGATTCAGGCACCAAGAACGTGGTCGCCCTCAGCAGCATCGGAGCCGAACTGCCCAGCGGAAGCGGCCCCGTCGTCGCTCTGTACAATCTCGAACAGAAGCTCAACCAGATATCCAGCGCGAACGTTCTTTATCTTCGCTCCGGGTACTTCATGGAAAACACGCTTCCCCAAGCCAACGCGATCCGCCAGACGGGCGTCGCCGCCGGACCTATCCGCCCCGATCTAAGACTTCCCATGATCGCCACCCGCGACATCGGAACCGCGGCCGCCGATGTTTTGTTGCATCCGACGATCCGGGGAAAACAAACTCGCGAACTGCTCGGACAACGCGATCTTTCCTACAACGAAGTCAGCTCAATCATCGCCAAAGCGATCGGCAAGCCCGACCTCAAATATATCCAGGCACCGGACGATCAAATGCGAGGTGCGCTGGTTCAAATGGGAATGTCGGAACCAATGGCGAAGCTGCTCCTGGAAATGACGCAAGCGTTCAACACCGGCAAAATGCGTGCTCTCGAATCTCGCACCCCTCAGAACACCACGCCGACTAACTACGAAACTTTCGCAGTCGAAGTCTTCGCTCCGGCCTACCAAAAACAGGCCGCCTAGAGTGGAGGTTGTGTAGGGGCGGGCGCAGTTTGCCCTGAGCGGGAGTCGCAGTCGAATGGTCCGGCCCCGCGCTGTAGCGAAGGAGAGAAGGGAAGCCTGCCGGGTTACCCCACTAGGTTAGTGAGTTATGTCGAGCCCCTCAATGCTCGCACCTTCGCAAACTGTGATGCAAAAGGGAAAGAGCCAGATTGATTTCTCAATCTGGCTCTTATTTACGCCGGCAACGACCTACTCTCCCACACACTTTCGCGTGCAGTACAATCGGCCCTGCGGGGCTTAACTTCCGTGTTCGGGATGGGAACGGGTGGATCCCCCGCGGTATGATCACCGA
>Ga0123355_10010322_pt1 | contig 14296 bp, 12 predicted proteins | sample TergutEmb28metaG_3_FD_89872 | JGI IMG/M metagenome (GOLD analysis project Ga0123355, IMG submission 89872) | Embiratermes neotenicus P1 segment gut microbial communities from Petit-Saut dam, French Guiana - Emb289 P1 | ecosystem: Host-associated > Arthropoda: Insects > Digestive system > Gut ...
AGACATGCTTGCGAAAATTAACGAAGTAGCAAAAGAAACAGGTGCAATCATAGAGTTTAGTAGTGACAAAGAATGTTTAAAAGGTGCAGATGTAATTTACACAGATGTGTGGGCATCGATGGGCGAAGAAGCTCAAATTCCTGACCGTGTAAAAATGTTGACACCGTACAGAGTAACGATGGACCTTCTAAAAGCGACCGAAAACGACGATGTTATTTTCATGCACTGTCTGCCGTCATTCCACGACTTTGAAACAACTCTTGCGAAAAGTCAAATGGATTTGGGTTATGACATAAGAGAAGTTACAGATGAAGTGTTTAGAAGTAGACATTCAAAAGTCTTTGATGAGGCGGAAAATAGAATGCATACGATTAAGGCGGTAATGGTTGCAACTATCGGTTAAGACGGGTTATTTTCTCTCATATTGGAACCGTAAAGTCAAATTCCGTGTCCTCGCGTTAATGGTGCTGTTCAAATCACGAAGTGATTTGTAAGCAGACCTTACACAACGATTTCCTAAATCTATGATTTAGTGAAAGCGACTGTGAGGAATCCAGAGTACGCTCCGGTAAGAAATTTGCCTTTAGAACCCAATCTGAAAGAAAATTCCACCGCCTTAGATAATAAATATAAATGGAAATATTAATTAAAACATAATAAATTAAGGAGAGTGAAATTAAAATGGTGAAAAAAATTGTAATTGCATTAGGTGGAAATGCCCTTCAATCAGGAGGCGATGCGACAGCAGAGGCACAGCTTGAAACGGTAAAAGCGACTTGTGAATATATTGCAGACATATGCAAAGAGGGCTACGAAGTTACATTAGTTCATGGAAATGGGCCACAGGTTGGAAGGATTTTGCTTGCGTCAGAAGCGGCAAAAGACGTAACGCCTGCTATGCCATTTGATGTTTGCGGTGCAATGTCGCAAGGATATATCGGTTATCACTTACAGCAAAGTCTTGGCTACGCTCTCAAAAATAGAGGAATCAACATGCCAGTTGTTTCGCTTGTAACGCAGCTTGTAGTAGACGAAAATGACGGAGGATTCCAAAATCCTACAAAGCCGATAGGTGCGTTTTACTCAGAAGAAGAAGCGAAAAAAATCGCAGCAGAGCATGGCTTTACAATGAAAGAAGACTCTGGTAGAGGTTACAGAAGAGTAGTTGCATCTCCGATACCAAAGGAAATAGTAGAAATCGATGCAGTTAAGAACTTGCTTGGCTCTGCGGTAGTTATCACATGTGGAGGCGGTGGAGTTCCTGTAATTAAAAATAAAGATGAACAGCTAAAAGGCGTAGCGGCAGTAATAGATAAAGATTTTGCGGCAGAGCTTCTTGCGGAAAACATTAATGCAGATGCGTTTGTTATCCTTACAGAAGTAGACCAAGTAGCTATCAACTTCAACAAGCCTGATCAAAAGAATTTGGCAAATGTGACATATGCAGAATGTGAGAAATATATAGAAGAAGGTCATTTTGCACCAGGAAGCATGCTTCCAAAAGTACAAGCTGCAATGAAATTTGTAAAAGCAAATCCGACCCAAAAAGCGATAATAGGCTCTCTGGCAAAAGGCAAAGATGCTATTTTAGGCAAAAGTGGCACGGTGATAGTGTACGAATAGTTGAAAGAAATAATGAAAAACAAAAACAAGATTAAAATTAGGATACTGCTCTTTATCTTAGGGGCAGTATCTCTCGTCAATGTAATATTTATGTTTAGCGTTGCGAATCCGACGTTTGCATTTAATTTGCAAGCGTTTTTGTCGATTTGTCTTATGGTATACGCTATATTTTTCAATAAAATTCATAGAAAAATCCATATTACGCTTACGGTACTTGTTGCGATTCCGCTTTCGTTTGCTTTGTTTTTGGGAATTTACGGCAATGTAAGTAACGTAGACTTTACGGAAGATGCGGTAATTGTTTTAGGTGCAGGGATTCAAGGCGAAAGAGTTACAAGACCACTATCCCACAGGTTAGACGCAGCAATTGTGTATTGGAATGAAAACCCAGATGCTGTTATTGTTGTAACTGGTGGGCTTGGAAACCGTGCAACTATTACAGAAGCAGAAGCGATGTCAAGATATTTGATTGCAAGAGGTGTGCCGCCATCACAAATTTTGCTCGAAGAATTATCGACGTCAACTTATGAGAATTTGATGTTTGCAAAAGAAATATTGGAAGAAACTTTTGATGGCGATTTTCGAGTTGTTGTGATTTCAAACGATTTTCATATTTTTAGGGCTATTCGTATTGCGAGGCAATTAGGGCTTGATGCAAACCGCCTCGGAGCTTACACAGACTGGTATACTTGGCCTGTAAATTATCTTCGCGAAATGGTTGCAGTGCTGAACTTCTGGATTTTTGTTTCAGAAAGCAATTAGAAATGTTTGCCTAATAGTGTTGACTAAAACAGTAAATTGTCTTAAACTTGTCTATATAACAAATCTTATGGGGGCATAGCTCAGTTGGTTAGAGTGCTTGCTCGACAAGCAAGAAGTCGTTGGTTCGAATCCGACTGCCCCTACCATTGAAATTAGTATTGACATTACGTCAAAGTGGGTATAAACTAAATGTAGATGGAAGCCATATAAACGGTAACCAACAGAATTAGATTAAAAAGAAATCGTAACCTGTCTAGGGCTGAACTAGGCAGGTTACTTCTTTATTTCGACAATAATTGCATAAGCAAAAATTATTATAGGAACTATTATAAATTCCATAGAAAGCAACAACCCCTTCCATCGGAGATTCCAACGAAAGTGTTAACCTCCCTTCTCACTTGTTGGTGATAGGTTGGTTACCGCCTAATGTCTATTAGACTTATTCCATCTACAAATCAATTATATATTAAATGCAAGGTTCAATCTACGCTTATTTATTTACAAAATTGGTTGCAACTGACTCTGCGATTTGTTGATGTCAACAAATCGCAATGATGGCTCAATGTTCATAAATAATTTTAGTAGAAAATCATGCATGAAGTATGATATATTTGGATATAACATTGCAAAGGGGGATGGATATGAAATTAGAAAACAGCGAAATGAATAAACAATACACAAAAGAAATAGAACAAGCTAAAGCAAATTTAGTCGACCTTACCGAACGTAAGGACGAGGCTATAGGTTGCACATGGGACGAATTAAGACAAAAGATTTTTACTCCTGAAGAAATAGTTGCTTCGGATATACGAGCAAAATACATTTGGAGCAAGTGATATGAACACCAATGAAAAAATCATTACACTTGCACAAATGTATTGTAGGGAGAATTACAGTTTTTGGATTGGCAAATATCAAAAGGAACTAACTGGTGATGATTATCCACGCAAATATACAGATAGAGACTACGATACATTCCCGCGATATCAAACTTTAAATGCGATTGGGAAAGGAGTTGCCTTGCTTGTTGGAAGGAAATTCAAAACTTTTGATATTTGTGTAAAATTCATTTTAGATGCTGCAGATTTCAAAGATGTTTATGCAAAGAATCTAATCAATCCGATTGGAAATTTGGCAATAGAAGATGAAAAACGAAAGTATAGGGAATATATCTTAAGTATTAGTGAAAATGATTTGGAAAATGCAGAAGTAAAAAAAATAACATATGAAAGGCGATTAGGAAAGCATGAGTCGGAAAAGATAAGAAAATCCCTTTCTGAAAAATGGGGCTATTGCAAGTACTGGCATCCTCTCATTGATGGTGAGATTCCAGCGAATGTCTTATTTGTAATGACAAAATATGTTTCAACTTATGAAGGAAGTATTATTGATATAATAAAGAAAATTTCGTTAGAAAAATATTATGAAATTAGTGAATTTGGCGACGATTACAAGTACTCAAAAGAGAATTTCAATCTGCCATTATATGGGTGGTTTGGTGAAATCATTTGTTGTGACGATACGTTTGAATGGGTTGTATACGAGTCACATGAAGGCACAATATCTTTTGGAGGTGACAAGTTAGTCCGTGAAATTAAGGAATTATTAAAAAAATATGAGGTTAAGTTTAATTTGATTGATTGGATGTCAGAGCATGAAGTATAGTATTGAAATAATCGAGAAAAAATCACGTTTTATTGGCTATGCTGCTTATGTTAATTCGGAAGATGAGGCAAACGCATTTGTTGCCGAAGTAGCTACTGAACACAAAAAAGCAAGGCATGTCGCTTTTGCATATGTTTTTCCAAACACCGCAAGAATGAGTGACGACGGTGAGCCAAAAGGCACAGCGGGATTACCAATATACAATGTAATAGCCCGCCGCAACTTGCAAAATGTTGTGGTAGTAGTTGTGCGATATTTTGGCGGTATTCTTCTTGGAAAAGGCGGACTGATTCGTGCATATGGCAAAACTGCAGGGTTGGCGATTGAAGAACTTATCTAATCGTTGATGTTCTCTATTTTTATTCGCTGCTCCCGTTCCAACTGCTTTATGCTTTTATCGGGAACTGGCAAATTTTCAGGCATAGTTCCGCCTATATCAGCAATTGCTTTACGCACTTTCTGGCCTACTTCGTAATGTGTTTCGTTTGCTTTGATTTTACCTTTGATTTTATCTTTTCTTAATTTTTCTTCGGTTTGTGTTGCTCTAAATAAGTTCGCGGCAAGTTCTGCACTACCCATATGGTCAAGTATTTGTTGTGATTTTTTCAATTTTTTGCGATTATGTATATCTTTAGCGACCAAACCACCATACAATCCTTTATAAACTTCATTTTGAAATATTGCATAATCAAGCGATTTTATAACGCCAGCGGCGTTAGCCGCATCTGCAAGTTGTGCGTTGTGGCGTGTCAACTCATTTCTTATTGTAAGACGTCTCTCGTCCTCCGTAAGTTCTGGCAACTGCTCAGCCAACTCTTGTTTTCGTGTTTGTATCGCAAAATATGTTTGTCCTAATGCGACTACTTCTTTTGAGGGGTTGGCATTTTGAACGATGAGATAACATGCATAGCGAGAAAGATGAAAATCATCGATTTTTCGCATTGCACCGCTACCAATACCGACCATTTCGGTGACTTCACCGAAATGGTTTTCCACAATTATGGCACTATTCTTGCAATTGTTGAACCTTGGAGAAAATTACAAATAGAGCCAAATGAACACTTGTTATCTACATCATTGCATACTATAATGATGTAGACACTTTAAAAATGAGGCAGAAAAACATGTGCTATAGAATAATAAAACAGGAGTATAAACATGGGAATAGTAATAGCGGCAACGCAAAATAAAAATAAGATATTAGAGCTGGAGGCCATCACAAAAGAGTTTGGCATGAATATAATTTCTAGAGATGAAGCTGGCATAGAAAATATCGAGGTCATAGAAGATGGTGGGACCTTTGAAAAAAATTCGCTCAAAAAAGCGATGGAGATAATGAAGCTTTGTGATAAGACAACTATTGCAGATGATTCTGGCATAGAAGTAGATGCACTCGACGGTGCTCCAGGCGTTGATTCTGCTATATATGCAGGCGAACAACGAGATGATAAGGAAAACAGAGAAAAGTTGCTGGAAGAACTAAAAGAAATTCCGCTTGAAAAGAGAACTGCGAGATTTGTTTCTGTAATAAGCATGGCGTTTCCTGATGGGAATAGCATTGTTGTCAGAGGTGAATGTGAAGGACATGTGGCTTTTTCCGAGCGAGGAACTAAAGGTTTTGGTTACGATTCTCTATTCATCCCACTTGGATACGATGAAACATTTGCAGAAATTTCACCTGAAGAAAAGAATAAAATAAGCCATAGGGCAAATGCACTTAAATTATTGCGTTTAGAATTGGAAAAACAAAATGTCTGAAAAACGTATTTTCAAGATGATAAAACTTGGCATAAAGCAGATTAGGCAGCCGTATTACCAAGGAGTTGCGGCACAGCTTGCGTTTTACTTTATGCTTTCGATAGTGCCTATATTAATTGTGTTTTCGCAGCTTTTAGGCTTTTTTTCTATTTCTCTGGAAGTATTAAGTGATATTATAAATGAGTATTTCGATAGTGAAATCGCATATATTCTTCAAAGATTTATAACGTATTCGCCTACGGGAACTATGAACGTGTTTTTTACCATCATTGCGTTATGGTCGGCTTCAAAGGTGCAGTTTTCCATGATAAGGATTGCGAATTACACGATTACAGAAGGCAAATCAACAGGAGAAGGATATATTAGAAACAGGCTAAAGGCGATGAAAACTATGCTTATTGCACTGTTTTCGGTGACATTTGCTTTAGTTATCTTAGTTTACGGTGAGCCTCTTTTACGCCTTGTGCTTAGCGTTGTAAACAGAAATCTTAACATTGTTTATGAAGTGGATTCGTTGCTGTTATTTATAAGATGGCCTGCGGCACTTGCTTTATATTTCCTCATGGTTAGCTATAGTTACTATGCTCTTCCTTATGGAAAAGTAGAGTATAGAAAAATTTTGCCAGGCAGTATATTTGCTGCAATATCAATGCTTCTTGTGACGTATCTGTACTCTATCTACATCGGGTATATTGCAAATTTTGATATTATTTATGGTTCTCTTGCGACATTTGTGGCACTTATGTTTTGGTTCTTTTTCTTATCGTGGGCACTTGTATTAGGCGTTGTATTTAATAAAGTGTATTATGACACGAAACCTCAAAAATAATGAACCCAAGTCAATTGAAACAACGTGGCAAACGTGGTACAATAACTAGATGAGATTTTCCAATTTCAATTAATTAAACCGTTTCTCATTTGAAGCGGTAGAAGAAGGGATGATGTAAATGAAAGAGTACAAAGGTAAATTTTATATTACTACACCAATTTATTATCCGAGTTCAAATTTGCACATAGGGCATACATACTGTACGGTAATGACAGATGCGATGGCGAGGTTTAAAAGACTTTGCGGTTATGATGTAATGTTTTTGACAGGTACAGACGAGCATGGCGAGAAAATCCAAAAGGCCGCTCACGAAAAGGGAATGGAACCATTGCCATACCTTGACAAGATGGTTGCAGACATAAAAGACTTATGGGATGCAATGGAAATATCATATGATGATTTCATAAGAACGACTGAAAAACGTCATAAAGATAGAGTTCAAAATATTTTCATGAAAATATATGAAAAAGGCGATATCTACAAAGGTCAATACGAAGGACTTTACTGTACTCCGTGCGAATCGTTTTGGACTGAGAGCCAGCTTGTAGACGAGAAGTGCCCTGACTGCTCGAGGCCTGTTCAGCAAGCAAAAGAAGAAGCGTACTTCTTCAAGCTTTCTAAATATGAAGATAGATTAATTGACTTGTTTGAAAACACGCCAGAATTTCTTCAACCAGATTCCAGAAGAAACGAAATGCTTTTATTTGTAAGGCAAGGGCTTGACGACCTTTGTATTTCAAGGTCAACGTTTGACTGGGGTATTCCTGTACCTCTTGACGAAAAGCATGTAATTTATGTTTGGCTTGATGCACTTTCAAACTATATTACGGCTTTAGGTTACGATGATGACCCTGAACTTTTTGAAAAATATTGGCCTGTGGCGATACATCTTGTAGGAAAAGAAATAGTTAGATTTCATAGTATCATATGGCCTGCGATGCTTATGTCACTGGAGCTTCCTGTACCAAAACAGGTGCTTGGACATGGCTGGCTTCTGCTTGAAGGCGGAAAAATGTCAAAGTCAAAAGGCAACGTTGTTGACCCTGTGAAATTAATAGAAAGATATGGGATTGATGCATTAAAATACTTCCTGCTTCGTGAATACACGTTTGGGCAAGATGGAATTTTCACAAATGAAGTCATGTTAAACAGGATGAATTACGACCTTGCAAATGACCTTGGAAACCTCGTACTTAGAACGGTTTCTATGATTGAAAAATATTGTGATGGAATTGTTCCAAAGAGCACTTTGTCAGGAGAACATGACGAAGACTTAAAAGCAGTAGCGACAGGTGCTGCAGCAAAAGTCGAAAAGCACATGGATAACTTTGCGTTCCAGCTTGCACTTGAAGAAATATGGGTGCTTGTAAGACGAACGAATAAATATATCGACGAAACAGCTCCGTGGGTTTTGGCAAAAGACCCTGCATCAAAAGACAGGTTAGATACGGTCATGCATAATCTTGCGGATTCGCTTAGAATTGTATCGATTTTGATATATCCGTACATGCACACTACGTCAGAAAAAATCATGAAACAGCTTGGACTTGGTGGCGTAGAGGTTGTATGGGAAGATGCATTTGTGTTTGACAAAATGGGCGGAGAAAAAATCGAAAAAGATGGACCGATATTCCCGAGAATTGACATAGAAAAAGAACTCGAAGAATTAGCACAAGGAATTTAAGGAGGCAATAATTAAATGTTGTTTGATTCACATACTCACATGAACAACGAAAGGCTTGATGAAAGACAGAGAACACGAATTGCACAGGAAATAGAAGCATCGGATGTAAGTTACGTTTGTGATGTGGGATTTGATATTGAAAGTTCTGTAGTAGCGGCGAGAAATGCCGAGAAGTATCCGTGGTGTTTTGCGGCAGTGGGAATTCACCCTCATAATGCAAAAGATATGGACGATATGAGCCTTCAAATGTTAAAGGCACTTGCAAAAAAAGAAAAAGTAAAAGCAATAGGTGAGGCAGGTCTTGATTTTTTCAGAGATCTCTCGCCTAGAGAGGTTCAAAGAGAATGCTTTAGAAAGCAAATCAGGCTTGCAAATGAACTAAAGATGCCACTTGTAGTACATTCAAGAGATGCTGACAAAGAAGTGCTTGATATACTTAGAGAGGAACAGGCTTTTTCTGCTGAACGTTTGAGCTGGTTTCCGCAAATTGATGGCAAACCTGATGCTCGTATATTACTGCATTGTTTTTCAGGAAGTAACGATATAGCTAAGCAGTATGTTAAGCTAGGAGCGACTATTTCGATTGCAGGACCTATAACATACAACAATGCCAGAAAAAGTATTGAAGTCGTAGCAGACATACCGATAGAGTATTTGCTGATTGAAACGGATGCACCGTATTTGACTCCAGAACCTCTAAGAGGCAAGCGTAACAAGTCGGAATATGTTGAGTATGTGGCAAAGAAAATCGCAGAAATAAGAGGCATGACGTATCAAGAAGTTGCAAAGATAACTTGCGAAAACGCAAAGAGATTTTACAATATTACGACATGAGTAAGTAGATGGTCAAAAAACTTGTCAAAGAGACAATATTAAAAAACAATTTAATTGAAAAAGGCGACTGCGTTATAGTTGGGCTTTCAGGAGGCCCCGACTCGGTGTGCCTTTTTTCGATTTTGTTAGAACTTAGAGATGAGCTGGATATAAGTATAAGTGCAGTACATGTCAATCACATGTTTAGGCATGGTGATGCAGAAAGCGACCAGACATATGTAAAGGCTATGTGTGAAAATGCAGAGATTCCTTGTGAAATTATCATCCGTGATTGTGCAAAGATAGCGAAGGAACAAGGGCTTACTTTTGAAGAAGCAGGCAGAAACATCAGGTATGAAGCTTTTTATGAATCTGCAAAAAAGTTGATTGCAAATGGTATTAAACCTCGAAAAATAAAAATCGCCGTAGCTCAAAACAAAAACGATCAAGCGGAAACTTTATTAATGAGAATTATGAGAGGTACAGGCGTAAGCGGGCTTTCTGGTATCGAATATATGCGAAGTGGCGAGCATGGCACAAGTATAATTAGGCCACTTTTAGATGTGGACAGGATAAGTATTGAAGATTACTGTGCAGAAAAAAATCTCAACCCTTGCATTGACCATACAAATGATGAAGCTCTTTATACAAGAAATAAAATACGTTTAGAGCTTATCCCATACATGGAAAAAAACTTCAATGAAAATATTATAAATGCATTAATAAGGCTAACGCAAAGTGCAAAAGAAGATGACGAATGTTTATGGGAGCAAGCTCAAAAAGCATATTGTATGGCAAAAAGAGACTTGACCGAATCAGGGGTAATCGTGAACTCGGATGAATCGATTGTGCTAGACAGGGCAATGCTCACGGAGCTTAACCCTGCGATAAGAAAGAGAGTAGTGCTTGCTGCATTTTACGAAACAGGGCTTATGCAGGATATTACAGCATCGCATTTAGAGGCTATTGACGATATAATATTTTCCGATAACGCATCAGCAAAGACGAATTTGCCAAGTGGGTATGTTATGTCTGTATCATATGAAAATGCTATATTCTTTTGCGAAAATTTGGAAAGCACACATCATGCAAAAATTGAATTCAAAAAGAATGTAAAGGTAATCGCCATTGAAGATTATAAGGAGGAAAGCTATAACAACTCCGCGAAACATGAAGGTCGATATGTCGTAGCATTTGACTATGAAAAGTTAGAAGGAACTTTGGAAAATCCTTGTGATGCGATTGAAATCAGAAGCAGAGAGCAAGGCGATTATTTTACTCCGCAAGGCATGAAATCAGGAAGGAAAAAAATTCAAGATTATTTTGTAGACAGGAAAATTCCAAAAGAAAATAGGGAGTTATATAAGCTTGCGACATTAGGAAAAGAAGTGATATGGGTATTTGACCCAGTTTATAATAAACATAACGAAATAAGCGAAAAATACAAAGTTGCAATAGGGACAAAACGTGTGCTGGTGCTTGAAATTGAAAAAGAAACATGATATAATGTTAAATTGCAGTTAATTAGGAAGGAAGAAAAGAAAGTTGAGTAATTCTCCAAGAAATGTATGGGTATATATAGGCATCTTTACTTTGGTTGTAATTTTAGCTTGGTTGTTCCAAGCGGGCCAAAGAACAGAGGTCAGAGTAGTTAATTTTTCGGATGTTGTTGTACATCTAAGAAACCAAGAAGTAACAGATATGAACGTGACGGACAGGACGATTACCGCTACGCTTACATCTGATGCAAGGATTATTGCGTTTATTCCAGAAGGAGCAAGTCTTGCACATATAAGCGAAAGATATATCATGCCGCAAGTAGAGGCAGGAAGGTTGACATATAGTAGTCACAGGCCTACGGGTACACCGTGGTATCTGACGATGCTTCCTACGATAGTGCTCATTGTAGCATTTGGGCTTTTCTGGTACTTTGTAATCAATCAAGGTGGTGCAGGTGGCGGAAAGGTGATGGCGTTTGGAAAAAGCAGGGCGAAGTTACACCGAAAAGACGATGGCCGAAAGAAAGTAACATTTGCTGACCTTGCAGGGCTGGACGAAGAAAAAGAAGAATTAGCTGAAGTTGTTGATTTTCTTAAATACCCTAAAAAATATAACGAGCTGGGGGCAAGGATTCCTAAGGGCATCTTGCTTGTGGGACCTCCTGGGACGGGTAAAACATATATATCAAAAGCTACAGCAGGCGAGGCAGGTGTACCGTTCTTTAGCATAAGTGGTTCGGATTTTGTTGAAATGTTCGTCGGTGTTGGAGCATCGAGAGTAAGAGATTTGTTTGAGCAGGCAAAGAAAAATTCACCATGCTTAATATTTATAGACGAGATAGATGCAGTAGGTAGAAAAAGAGGAGCTGGACTTGGTGGCGGTCACGATGAGAGAGAGCAGACATTAAACCAGTTGCTTGTTGAAATGGATGGGTTTGCGGAGAATAAAGGAATTATAATTCTTGCAGCAACGAATAGGCCAGATATCTTAGACCCTGCACTTTTACGTCCAGGTAGATTTGATAGACAAGTTATGATAGGAATTCCTGATATCAAAGGGCGAGAGGCGATATTTGAAATTCATTCAAAGAACAAACCACTAGATGAAACGGTAAATCCAAAGACACTTGCGAGAAGAACACCAGGGTTTACTCCAGCGGATATCGAAAACCTTCTAAACGAGGCAGCTCTTTTAGTTGCTAGAAGAAACGGACGAAAGATAAGGATGGACGAAATAGAAGAGGCGATTACAAAAGTTATTGCAGGACCTGAGAAAAAGAGCAGGGTGATAAGCGAAGAAGAAAGAAAACTTACTGCGTATCACGAAGCGGGACATGCAATAGTAGCGAGAAGCCTTCCAAATACAGACCCTGTACATCAAATAACTATTATTCCAAGAGGCAGAGCTGGCGGATTTACGATGATTTTGCCTAAGGCAGACAAGTATTATAGCACAAAAACGAAGATGAAAGAACAAATCATACACCTTCTTGGAGGCAGAGTTGCCGAAAAGTTAACGCTCAACGATATAAGTACAGGTGCAAGCAATGATATTATGAGAGCGACGGAAATTGCAAGAGACATGGTAACGAAGTACGGTTTTAGCGAAAGACTTGGAACTGTAAGTTATAGTTCATCTGATGAAGTGTTCTTGGGCAAGGATTTTTCTACGCGAAAGAACTATTCAGAAGAAGTTGCATCGGCAATTGACGAGGAGATAAAATCAATAATAGAAGAAGCGTTTGCTTTGGCAGAAAAAATTCTTACCGAAAATGAAGAAAAGCTTCATGTAGTTGCGGCATCTTTGCTTGAAGTAGAAACGCTTGATGGTGAACAGTTTGAAGCACTTTACACTGGCATGAAAGATACTGATGAACTACTTTCTGACATGAAAATAAAAGAAGAAGTAGTCAAAGAGGCTAACGAGAAAGAGGCAAAAGAGACTGAACGGATTCGCAAAAAAGAAAAGCTAGAAGAAAAAAGACGTTTAGCTAAGCTTGCTGGCAATGAAGGGCCTATAATTGACGAAGGCGACGACGAGCTTGCCGAAGATGATGATTACGATGAAGATTATGATGATTACGATGATGAGATCGAAGACTACGATGATTATGACGACGACTATGAAGACTATGACGACTTAGACGAAGACGATGAAGAATACGAAGTTGAAGAAGAAAATGACAAAGAAGTAAAAGAGGAAAAGTAGATGATATCGACGGTAAAAGACTGTTTTAAGATTGGTGCATTTAAAGATGCGATGCTACTTGGTGGGGAAAGTGGACTTCAAAGGCGAGTTAAATCAATCACTGCGCTAGAAAATTTTGATTCACCTGAAAACATGAAAAATTTTACAAAGCAAGATGAACTTGTGTTAACATCGTTTTCATCAATTGCAAAAGATGTAAAAAAACAGTGCAAGATAATTGAAGAACTTGCCAAAAATCAAAATGCGGCTCTCGTTTTATTTAGTGCAGAGGCAAGCTTAAAGAAAATCAGTAAGGAAGTTACTGCAACAGCAGATAGGGTGAATTTGCCTTTAATCGCAATGCCCGATACAACTAATCTCATATATTCAGATGTGATTAGCAATGTAATGGAGTATCTTCTTAGTGGCGATGATTTCAAAAACAAGCTGATAAGCAGTACGATATTTCACTTGTTAAATTTTGATGCGTATAGCCATTTTGAAGATGCACTTCTCAAAGCTGCGATTAGCAATGATTTTCAGATCATACTTTTAAGTGAAGATTTTAATCCAGTGCTTTCTATTGAAACAAGACATCGCACTACTATTTCGGAAGCCATAAATCTAGGAAGGCAAAGAGATGTTGAAAAAGCACCAGTTTACACGATGATAGATGTAAATGGTGTTTTGACGTATTGGGGTCCGGTCACGATAGAAGATGAAAAATACTACATGTTTATAGTTGATAATGAGGACTCTTACTCTGCTAGTGAAATAACTAAACTTGCAGAAATCATCGAGCTTGCTATGGGGATTTGGAAATATTCGCCTGAAAGTGATGTAAGGGCAGAATTTATAAAAGCCATAGTAAAAGGAAATAAAAATCTTGCAAACAAACTTAAAGATGAAGCAAAGATAAAAGGCGAAGATATTATAAGTATATTTTTTGCGAGAGGACTTGATAAAGAATCTGCATTTAAAGAGATGTCAGACTTTGAAAAAAGAGAAGGTCTGCACATCATGAAAATAACTGAAGATGACGAAACGTATGGCATGATTTCAAGTGAAAAGATGGGCGTTGAAGAAATCGATGCTCAACAAAGAGCAAAGTGTAACAACCTTTTTAACAAGCTAAAAGAAGACAAAATCGCAAGAATCTTTCACGTTACAGGTATAGATGGTATCGACGGTGCGGCTGATGCATACAGGCTAGTAAGCGAAGCATGGCCATTTGCACAAGGCATATTCCCTTTCAAGCGAGTGTTTACAAAATACGACCTTTCGCTCGTAAGCAACTGCATCAACATACAAATTCAAGATGGACATGTACGAAAAAATTTCATGGATCTTCTTGAAGCGTTTAAAGAAGCAGGAGAAAACAAAGGGAAACAGCTACTAGAAACGTTAGAAACTTTCGTACTAGACGCAGGAATGAACAGTGCAAAAACTGCGGAACTGATGGGGATTCATACAAA
>Ga0123355_10010323_pt1 | contig 14295 bp, 10 predicted proteins | sample TergutEmb28metaG_3_FD_89872 | JGI IMG/M metagenome (GOLD analysis project Ga0123355, IMG submission 89872) | Embiratermes neotenicus P1 segment gut microbial communities from Petit-Saut dam, French Guiana - Emb289 P1 | ecosystem: Host-associated > Arthropoda: Insects > Digestive system > Gut ...
TCCACACCTGCTGAAATTTCAGCATAGGTATATTTTTTCGATATACCTCCCCCCCCCCCCCCCCCTCTTTCTTCTTCAATCAATTTGAGAACCAAAAATTACCTTAATTGATCCATGAAGCTTTTAATTGTGCCCCTGTCTCTGAAACAGAAGTTACATTTGGTTGCAAAACACTAGTTTTACATGTGAAGGTGTGCCAGACAGTTATCTACCAGGAGTAAATTTCTTGGTGTTTCTCCCAAACTCGTTGATCCTGCGGCTTATGTGTTGGAAAATATTGGAACTCATCCATGCCTCATTATTGTATGCATATTTGGTGGAAAGCTTTAATTTTTTTTAAGAATGTGGTTTATAAAATTTTCCTACATACAAAATTGTTTTGTCAGTTCCAGCCATGTTTTTGCAGTAAAACTGTTAATTGATTTTCATGTCTATTTCTACCAGCACTTTTTCACTTTTGAATTTCAACATTGTGTTGGACTTCATGTTGTAAAAAGGTCCACTTTTGTCTGTACTGTAGATGGTTTTAACCTTAATGTTTTTTTTACATTTTTACATTCCACTCAAGCACATCTCATGTGTTGTTTTTGAACCTGCTGACATGGCCTGCCCACTGATTTTTGCGTAAACCGTTTTATGCTGAAATTTAAAGTAACTAAACCATCCATTGTTATGGGTGTAATTCCTCTGCTATATTTGTTTGGCAGATTTTTTGTCCACATCTTTAAAGTGGGGTTTTGGGGAAGCCTGCAGTCCTTTACATCTCAAACCAGTGTTTCCCAAACTTGTTTGCTTGTGGACCAGTTTTGGCTTTGAAAAATAACCACAGATCCTCACATCCTTGCTCATATAAATATAGTGTGTCTGGATGGTAGATACCCCAAAATTAAAAAGTTATATCTCAGAAATGATTTTAGATAGCTACAAATACGTACCAATAGCATACACAACAATGCATAGCATGGTTTTACCTTAATTAAACTGACTTGCTCATGTTGTGGGTGCAGGGGGTTTCTTAATAAGATATTCTAATGACCACATGAAATTAACGTATCACCATTTAAAGAAGTTCCTTGATTATTTTTAACAAAACATTTCTGTAATTAAAAATATAGGTAAACTTAGAAGTAACCATTTCAAAAATGTATGCACAGATCCCCAGGGAACTGGTCATGGATCCTGTGGGATCCATGGAGCACACTTTGGGAACTACTGTCTGAAACCATACCAGCAGTTCTGGATCAAAATTGTGCAAATTACACACCCTCCTTTTCTTTACAGAGGCTGTTTTCTGGTGCAGATAAAATTGATTGATTGTTTTTTCATAAAGTTGGAATGCTGAATGATAATGAATTAAATTTTTTGCACCATATGGCAGTTTCCAGGCTGAATACTTCTGTTTATTGGTGTGCATGTTTGTTGAAGGGAAAAGTTTCCACTGATTTTTGTGGCCATTGCTTTGAAATTTCTTTTCAAATTGTGACCAATAAGCCAGGGGTTGCCAGCCTTCTTGTGGGAGATGGATGTTCAAGTTCAGAGGAGCTGAAGGGCACCTGTGCCCTTTCTTTCAGCCCCTCTTTATTCAAAACTGTCTGTTAGCTGTGCCAGTGATGATTGTAGGGTATAGGCTGGGGGAGGGGGGGTAGGATGAACAAACCTTCATGTGGGAATTTCTGGTTGAGATGAAGATTCATAGTTCAACAGCGCTATGATGGGAGGTCTCACTGTGAGGGAGGTTGGGCTTGTGAACCCAGGAAAGATCAGATTGGTGGTTTGGGGAGGGGGGGGACTGAGGGATCTCGGATCTCAGTTCAGTGTTACAGAGTATGACTGCCAAAGATGAGACGACACTGAGCAGACAGACTTTATGTGATGTACCCATGAAGTGTACTTGTTGTGTACATGAAATGTTTGTATGGAAATGTTGCTAAAATTGACTTAGAAGTACTGTTTGCTCCTTGTAACTGTGACCTCATTGCACCGTGCTCATTATAAACGAGTTTGACTGTATGTTTGACTTGGGAATGTTTCTCACATGTCATGGACCCTTGTATATGGTAAAGTCTGTCACAACGCTGGTTATTTTAAACTTTATTAAAAATATTATCTTTCTTTGAATATCAGTTTTATCCCAATTTGCATAAGTCATGAGCTTCTGCCTCTGAAGGAGACTGGAATTCTGTCCATCCTATACATTGAAAGTTATAATCCACTGTAGTTGTACTGTAGCTCTCCATTCTTCAAGATATAAATCAAGAGTTGGTGGTGTGCTGTTTTGCATGCCTGGAAACTCAGATTTTTTGACTCTACAGTTTATAGCAGTGCATGTTTTTGCATGAATGTGTTGGAAAATTTGGCATGTGTTTGAAACCAGAGCTATTAATAAAAGGAGTAGCCAAGTATATTTAGTTGTTAGCAGTGTATTGAATAAAGTGTGATATTCTTGAAGTGTTCTGTACCTCTGCTGTCATGATTGATATACTGGGTATATGCTGAACTGCTTCAGGTGTACAGCTTTGTTTCAGTGTTTGTGAAGTAACATCATGAAGGGACAGGCATGTGCAGTCCCCCCCACACAGACACGCGCTCACACACACACACAAAAGATCTGACTATTAAATGACCTGATCCTGTAAGATAGAAAATATTTTTACTGATGTAAAAAGTATCTGTGTCTGCCATGACTGGACGGAAACATTGGTGGCAGTCACTTCCAAAAGCCCTGTAAATAATGTAGTCATATTGCTTTGATTGTCTTCATGTGGTTCAGGATGAGACCTTTACACTAGATATTCAGTTTTGAGCACATTTAGTAGTGACAACTATATGGATGAGAAAAGTAGAGTGGGGTTTACAGTAATGGCATTTGTTCTCTTATCATTGCTGTACTGTAAGTGCTGTGTGACAAGGTGCTTTGTTATGATGCAAATTCCATTTGTTTATCAAATAATTTCATTTTTATTGACATGTACCATGAAGTGTCCTCAAAACTTGAATGTAGAATGCTTGCTTAATTGTTTGGGAGGTGTTAATGCAACAGTAAAGTGTATATTTGCATATATTTTATGTGAACATTCACCTTGTCACTTGAAACTTCCACATGAGACGTCTTTGGAAGTATCATAAGTATCATTCACAAGTGTCGCATGTTTGTGCACTAGACTGCGTATTACATAGTGTTCTTTGAGCAGTTATTTCTTCAGCTTGTAAGTCACCTTGCAGTTCATTGGTGTGTTCATAAGAGTCTGACACTGGACCTAATGCTGAGCCACTGCACCATCCCAGTGTATGTCTCTGAAATAACTTTTAATATTATCTTTCCACCTATACCTAGTTTTCCCAAATGGCCCAAACATGTACTTATTGTATGACTGGTTGTAAGACAGAGGGCAGTAGAAGGTGTGACATTCTGCATGATTTTTATCTGTGTAGGTATAGGAAATAATGGTACGAAGTCAAAATCACACTTGGAGCATCATAGCTTGGTGTAGAAGACCAACCCTTTCTGTGACTCACCCCTGTGTGTCCTCCTTTTCAGTACCGTTGGCCTCTGCTCCATATTGTCCTCTTACTGAGTTTTGTAGATGTTGATGAACACTATGAAACAGTCCTGCAGCTGTGAGTAGTAGAGTTTGTCATGTTCTAAATTTTTATATTATTTGTGTGTGATAATGGTAACATTTAAGACCAGTGAATAGGAAGTTACAATTATAAGTAAGCCAGAAGACAGAAATGCAAGAAATGGACTTTCCAGTGGTTGTTGTAATAATTGGGACTTTGCTGTGTCATGACACATCTGAGATCTTGCAGCAGCTTCATCGCACCATCTTGCAGCCCATCCACTTTTGCCTACTAGAGAAATATTAGTACTTCAGAGCTTATATTAACTGTTGCATAAAATGTTCTGTATTGATATAAGCCATCCACCAGTTATGACATGAACTACAAGAGCAAATGCTAAACTCTATGCCGCATAATTTTCTGACCGCAAGTCTGAATATGATAATTGCTTTGTATTAGACTAATTAGTGACATGATTGCAGTGCACAGCATCTTGCTGTATATTGCATATGTGTTATTTAATGAACTTTACTCTTTATTTTGGGTTATTGGTAAACCTTTGGTACCAGCATTAAATCCAGAGTTTACTCTGAAAAAGTTGGGAATTTAAATGCCTGCCATTATTTTGCCTGCTGTTTTTGACATACGTATGACTTCAATTATTTTATTCACTGCACATTGAATGTAGTCGACTGTCATATCCAAAGGTTGATTCCTAATATACAGGATTACTAATTACCATTGTTGATCATTCCTGCTGAAATTATGTAGGTCTGAAGTTTGACCTTGATCCAAGTGTGAGCTGTTTTGTCTGATGTTGTAGTTTTTGTGATTCCTTTTGGGCAAATATCGGCTGGAGCCCTTTTCCTCCACATTTTAACAGTTCTTTACATTGACTCATCTGTCCATTGATATTTGTAGTTGACAACATTTGTCCATTATTCAAAAAATAATCCAGTAAAATTGAGAAAAATAGTTTATATTGTAGTTGTAGTGCAGTGGTTCTTTTTGGATAATTAAAAACAATTGTTTGTATGTAAGTAATGTAAGACAAGTGTGAAAACAATTTTGTAAGTAACTTTCAGACTTGTGTCAGAATACCTGAGGGTTGTTTTCTGAAATTTGTCAGTTTTTCAGATTTGAAGAAAAGTGGGAAACAACATCTAATAATTTCAAGAATTAATTAATCATTAAAGCATCCCGTTTCTGTAGAAGTTAATAATTAATGTGACATAGAATGACTGAGGACACTAAAGTAGCACTGTAAACTGAAAATCGGCATGAGATGGATCCTGAATTATGTGGCTGGCTAAAGAAGTGATTGGGTGTCTGGTGCTTTATCTGGCTTAAAGACTGAGGTGATCATGCAAAACCCTATAGGGCTGACAGACCTTGCAGCTGTAGTTGAAGGCTATAGGCTGGCTGTTTTTTGCAAAACTCTTTTAATGAAAACCACACTAAATAGCCTTCAGCTTTTGATTGTTGACCACATCATAGTGTTTTAGAACATTTCAATATTATTTCATGCCCTTCCATTCAAAGTGGCTTTTGTTACTGTGAATCAGTTTAAAAGCGTGAGATACGAGTGGCATTGTGAGTGCCCTTACAGTATCATTGTCCTTATTATTAGTCTTTTTTTTTTGTCTGTGACACACTCCTCCTGAACCTGCATCTCCTTGTGGCTGAGATCTTGACAGTACCTCTTCAGTATTTTCTATATGGACTTCTTCAAATACAATTTGCTTGACTCTGTTGACAGTGGCATTCACTGCATATATGACATTCTCTGTCTTCAAGTGTTTGATGTCATTTACAGTTTCAGATCAGAGTTCTTCCTCTTGCTATGCATACATAGTAGACTGAGTTTGTCTAAAACATCACTAATGCCAGTAGGTGCCATTTAGATGCTGGACTTCTATCAGAATTCCTTGATCTCCAGCTTACTGTTTGTACCATATTGCCTCATTAGCGTTGAGAAGATTTTGCACCTGCTTTTCAAGTTGCCATAACTCCTGTGTCCATGGATTGGTGTTGGGGGGTAGGGGCAGATGTTCTAATATTTTTGCAGGCTATAGCAGCTTGTTGTGACTTACCAGGAGCATTTTTCTGAATGTTAAGGATTTGTAAAGTAATCATGCTTTCACAGAGGGCTTCAAGTTCTTATTGCAGCTGCTGTAAAAATACACTTTTAAAATCGTAGAAGTTATTGATATGTCTTTGCGTGTCCTTGGTTTATACATACTCACACTACGTAGCAAGCCTTAATGTAGCTGTCAGATGTGTTGCTTCCCAAGACCAGTCATCAGTCTTTGGTAACTCAAAACCAGCCACACTTTTCTTAACCCCTCAATGTTAGCCTTGATACAATGTGTGCATCTTTAATTGTTCACCTGCTTCCAGCCTCTGTTCACTGTAGTGTTGTGAATGCACCTAAGAGTGCTATACATTTAAAACCCCCGTTTCTTGGGCAGTAATTGGAATAAGAACAGCATTGTGAGAGTTTGATAAAAACAAAAATGTGGCTGGGTATATGTTCTTCAAATGGGCCTTTGCATTTAAATATCTTCTTCAGAGCTGGAACCTGCGACAGTTATTGTTTTGAAGAGATTTTCAGCGTGATCTGTAGGTGCAGCCTCAGCAGCCATTTTGTGATTGTGGTGCAAGGGGTAGTTGGAATGAAATACCTTCCATCTTTTATCACAGTGTGTGTGTGTGTGTGTGTGTGTGTGTGTGTGTGTGTGTGTGTACTACATCAGTGAACTTGGATATTTTCTAGTAGTTGTAACAGTCGCACTTGACAGATGGCAGTACCACAGTTGATTCTAAAAGAGCAGGGGTTGATATGCAGTTAAAATGAGCAGTGGTCACATTTTTTGGTTTTTGAAGTTGAGAAGCCGGCTTTTATTTGCAAAGGTTTGCTTTGAGTGTATGGTGAAACAAATGTTTGACAGTGAGTGAGATGGATTGAAACATATGAAACAGGAGGAGCAGAATATATGACAAATCCCAGTGCAGAGTACTAATGCCTGACAACATCTGCCTGTTGGCAACTTGTATGGTAGATGAATTATACCTGTCCATTGGTAAAGCAGTGTAATGGCAGTCATTGAAGGCCTTGGGTATTCCAACTTCTTTACTCAATGGGTGCCTTAAATGCTGTCAGATGCTCACAAAGAGGCAAGGAAAGTAATCACCACTGATATTTTATACTTGTATGGCACAGGATGTAAGGGCTTCCTGTTGCAAACTGTAAAGCAATCCCATTGCAGACCTCGACAGGCCTTAAGGTTCCAGGAGGTTGAGGCTTCCAGATTTCAAGACAGTCAGCTCAGGAAAGTGGTAAGGTTGTCAGTCCTGTCTTTACCCCCCCCCCCCCAGGAAATATTCCTGGTACTCATTGCTGTTAGAGGCTGAGTCAACCCCAGGGCCATGGTGCGGACAGAAGGATTATATCAATAAAAAATTCCGATGGCCCCATCGGGAATCGAACCCACGACCTTCTGGCCTGTGGCGCACTGCCTCAACCAACTGCGCCACCACATACCCCCGTTAGACACTGTCATGGAATAAAATTTCTGTCTTCGGTTTTGAGCCCAGGCTAACAAAGCATTTGATAAAATGACACTCTACAACATCCCATAGGAAGAAGAAATTCAACAGTGTGCCATCATTGGGAAAAGAGTGGTTACTGTGTTTGGAATGAGAATGGTTTTGTTTTTGTGAACTTCTGACCTAGGGGGAGAGTAGTGAACTCTGGCCAATATATTGAAACATTAAGTAGTCTGAATTGTTGCCTTTATTGAGTTTGTCCCAAAGGTGTTTGCACCATAGAGCCCATCACAAAATTTGGAAGGACAGTGTTGTTGCATTCACCTTAAAGTTCTGACCTCACACCGTCAGGTTTTTGTCTGTTTGGCCATTTGAGAGTCAACCTGCAAGGACACTACTATCCAGATGACAAGGCAGTGCAGAATATCATGCAGAAGAATGAGAGCAGCAGTTATTGGGCAGGAACATGTATTATTTTCAAAGGTGGAAGAAGTATTTTGATGGAGATGGAGGCTGTACTGAAAGTGACACTGCCTTGAGCGGTGTTGTGAAGTTTGGTTAAATGTTTGCATGTTTAACTTGTAAATAGCATGAAGTAAAAGAAAATGGGATGTCACTGACTCTCCTGTATGTGTAGGCTGAAGTAGTCTTAACAAGCCAAGTATACAGCAAGAAGCACTGATTCCTTTGCAACACAGGCATCTTTTGTTGATTCTAGTGGTGAATCCTGTCTCTTTTCACAATTGTACTGAAGCAGAATTTTGTTAGCTAGTAACACTGAGATTCATGATTGACTGAGTGGACTTACAAATTATATTTGCATTATACATGATTCATGTAAAGTAGCTTACTCATGTGGCCCTGTGAATGTTAGTGTATATTTATACTTATCAAAACAGATTCCAAACTTCCATCTGCTTCTAAAGAACGTAGTTATCAAGGCCTTTTTATGGCATATCTATAATGCCTGTTATAAATCTAACAACTTGAGAACCACTGATTGGATGTCCATGTACTTTGGTATTGGATATGTAATGAAGAATTTTCAAGTGTCCCTTATTATTCCTGTGGATCTGACAGTCCTAATGGCCACTTTATATGATCCTATATCTATTTCTGCATGAATGAGCATTTACATCTGTGCTGTGCATATTTTCATCCAGTTCCTGTCATACTCAGTTTTAGCACATCCTGCATATTGGAGAAAACCATCTGGAGCACCACATTTTCATGTTTGGCCTTCAGGCTGTTTGGTATAGAAAAGAGGTGTTGGTGAACTGTAAAACAAGAGTGATAGTTATGAAGTAACACAAAGGCAGCATTATCTGCTTTATCTAATGAATGATATGTCACTTGTGTTACAGAATACAGTATAAGGTATCTTATTATACAGTTTATTTCCTTGCCATTTAAATTATCCTGACATGGGTAAGAGATTTGTCTCATCCACAACATTCATACTGGCTTTTGGGCCACTCAACCTCATCGTAAATAGGTACTAGGATTTTTTTTACCCAGTTGTTAAGATCTGGCAAATGCAATTGACAGTTGCTAAGAATGAGTGGAGCTGTACCTCTGCTGCCACACATTTGCCTTCACAATTTGTATGAGGATAAGTGTACCTTTAACTTTATTAAGTCAAATGATATAAATTTTATTTGTAATGGAGCAAATGTGCATTTATAGCTACATTATGAATTTAACTTTACCTCTTTATTAATCATACTTGTCTTATCGCTCTTAAATTTAATTTTTACTAATTCCAAATGTGTTTCTGATGGATGTTCAAGTTATTGAGTGCAAAATAGATAACCCTCAGGGAAAGGGATGAGGGAACCAAATAGGTGAATCAAAATTGTGGCATTATTCAGGAAGACAGGCGGCATGACTCATTGGGCATGTGTGATGCTTCTGTTGTTCTCAGTGATAAGAATAATGGCGCTTCTCTTTATACTGGAATAAAACCGTGTTAAATGACAGTCTACTTCATGTAGAACATAAGTGTATCTATGGTCATCAGAAATGTCAGTAAACATGGCCTTTGTTTTATGCCCTAATTGTGTTGTTGAAAGGTGGGTATAAATCAAAAAGGAGTAAATAAAGAGTATTTCCATAAGAAATAATGGACTAGGTAGGGGTTAGGGGTAGTTGTACCAATGACAGCCTGTTCATATGCAATATATTTATACATATTTATTATATTATTATTGTGTTATGGATATTAATGTGGAAATAGTTCATATTAAATGCTAGACTGTAAATTGAAAGGAACTGTAAACAACTTGTGTACATTTGTCATGGATTGTACACATTCCTTATCATTGCTGTCATGAATGATGAAATTCACTCCCACAGCCTTTACAACTCAGTCACTGTGTTACAATCATTAAAATTCTTGCTGCAGTGCTTCAGTCATGCCAATTTATTGTAGATAGGTGTGGTGATATGTGAGGGATTGTGTTATTTGTTGTCTCAGTTTTTCTGTTCCAGCCTAGTTTGTAGTCACCAGGTTTGTCATGGATGGTGGATTTACCACATAGTCGCTGTCACAGATGTTCTTTCATGGCTAATCAAATTTACTGTCACAGGTCTTACTATACAGTCACTTTGCTATCCTCATATCTTGCCTTTTACTGCTATTAAGATTATTGCTGTGATTATTCATCATTGTCCTACTCCTCCCCCCTTGATTGGGTGTATGTTCATGGTGCTTGTAGGTAGGACAAAAAAGAAAGGCTTACTGCAAAGAAACCACGTGGTCTGAACTAAACAGTGAGTGCATGATGACTGATGTAGTTTACAGGAGGTAACAGCCTCACAGTTTTGTTCTGTGCTATGAGATTTGTACTCTTCCAGTAGCATCCAAGTGCGCAGCCAACCAAAGGGTGCTAACCCGAAAGCGAGAGAGCACAGATTAAGAAGTGATGTAAATTGGCAAGGGGCATTAGAGCTAAAAGGCACGAGAAAGGGCTAAGTGTACATTTCGTACTTCTCTGTGATGCTTAGTGACTGCAGATAGGTATTGGTACAAGATAAGAATTGTAATTAGAATGAACTTCTGCATACAGCTGGTAGTGTATTTTGTAGACTGTGTAATTGTCACTAGCATAGTACTAGTGTTAAATTTATCTTAATTTCTGAAATATTTATTCCTTGTGCTTTCTTATATTACAAGCGACCAATATACCAAAGCCTACCATTTTATGTGATCCTGTGGCACTTCAGTGCAGTTGACATCGGCATCATGATGGTAACATTAATATGTTTTAAAGGTCACTTTAATATCGTGTTCCTGTCTCCTGCTCACAAGTTGTCACCTAAAGATGTTTCTCAATTACAGATCTCTGGATTTCTTGTTTTCATCTGCCCTACTTCCATTTCTCAGTGTTACGAAAGTGTAATTGTCAAAAACCTTTCCTCCTCTTGTTTATATTATGTGGCAGTGATCTCTGTACTGTATTACTGAAGTCTCTTTATATCCTGGTGATGATGCCACTACTCACTGATAACAAATTTCACGATATTATAATTCAAATTCTTGATCTGTAGTCCTGGTTTCATTACAGATCTGTGCTAAACCGTTGTAATTGTTGGCATTTAAGTTCACTTTTGTACTTAACTGAAATATTTCAAGTATATCCTGGTGCAGGTTTCTGCCTTTCTGTCAAGTACAGTACTAAATGAGCTGGAAAGTAGCCCCATCTGTGACCAAATAGATAGATGCCTGCTTTCTGTGTCACCCAGCCTGTCGTGTATGGAATTAATTGTGGCTAGTTGTTTCAGTTGTATTTCAGAAAATGGATGTAGTGAGAATGAATGCAGTCATATGTGATTGAAAGACTGCGCAGATGAGAGACAAGTCCCCACAAGAATCTTTAATTCATTTGTAAATTAACTTTTCTTTTACTGGCATTCCACTTGGGTCTATTCTGTCATGGCAGGGGTATCCAGATGCTTAACATGTTATTTTTTATAGAACCATAAGCTCCTATCTATCACTTGTGAGCAAATAAAGAGCTGCTAGTTTGAAGATCAGTGTGCTGTATTCCTGCTGGCTGCTGTGGGAGACACAGCAGCAGGAAAATGTATTCATGCAGAGAAAGTATTAACAATGGTATTACTTAGGAACTTGTTTTACATGTTGCTTGCTTCCGAACTGTTACTGCTTACGGTACGTCAAGTCATGATGCAGGACTGTTTCTTGTGCAGTGTTTTTTCCCTTGTAGCCTGTAGACACAACTTAATGAATCTGATGTTTTAATGAAGGAACTGATACTGCATTTTTATTTCTTTCTTCCTTGTGCAAAAAGGAGGCGAGGGTTTGTATACCAAGAAAAGAACATATCAGTATTAAACAGTGGCACGGGTATTTAAAAAACAAACAAAAAATTAATTTATATATATGTATGTTTTTATTTATGTATCTGTTTATTTATTTATTTATTTACGTACTTGTCATTGATACTGAATATTCTTGCAGCTTGTCAGTGCTCTACTAATTGGCTTCAGCATCAAAGCATGAGGATATATAGCTATCAGTAGGGCTGCCTGCATAGTTCTGTCATTGTATTAGGTGCCCTCCTATTTCTTGTTGGTGTAACTCTCCCATCGTGTCATGTAGGCAGAATTATTGTATTCAGTTCTAATTGGTGCCCCACTTGGAGCTTGAGTTGAGGATCAACTTTTTGTTTGTTTTTTAAATTGTCATGGAAAAGTGTACAGAAGATTTATTTCATGTAATGTAATTTAATATTAGTCTCTGCTGTAACTGATTTTGACTAGATGTGAATAGTTGGCAGTTTTGTTTATATTGCAATGAATAAGGAACTGGAAAAAATGTTTATTGTTTAAATTAAACAAGTTATTCAGTGTACAAAGGTATTTTCCCCTATTTTGTTTGAATACTAGTATATTAATGTTATATGTAAGAATTATAATAGTGTTTGTGTCCCTGGCAGAAGCAATTGTCTGCTTCTGTTTTTCTTCATAGTTAAAACTGAAACACTAGTTTGTACATAGGCTCACAGTGTACTTTTCAGGTTCATGTATTGTTGCAGTCTAAACCAGTTTATATCTGTATAATATGTGAAGGATACGTTCATACCTAACTGTATACTTATTGTATGTAAATTGTTGTACATTTTGATGTTTCAGATTCATTATGTATTAACATGCTATGTGTGTGAGAGAGAGAGAGAGAGACAAAGGATAAAGTATTCCATTATGGCGTGATGTGTTGTTATTGTGTTGGAGGGGGCACAGGAAGCCGGGGTCGAGGGGGTGTCGGGCGAGGAGGGGGCATGATGCGGGGTGTCGGTGGTGGCTACTTGGGAGGCCGAGGCTACGGCGGCGTCATGCGGCCTGATAAAACTCATAACCGGTACAATCCCATTGGCATGGGCGGAGGCTACAATATGTACAACTGGAACTAAAGTTAGTAGACGAACTCACTCATAAATCCTAGGAAAGGTGTGAGAGGGGGTGGTGTTCCGACACTTACAGCAGTGTTGAGTGTACACCGTGCTTTTCCTTGACTGATATTTCCTGACTTCCATTTTCCCTTCCCTGTTGGGACTTATGCTCATAATTATTTTTTAATATTAATTATGGGAAATACATATTATTATACATTTTATTTTATATTGCATTTCCAAATTTATTCACATGTCATTGAGGCCTCACTTTGTTGAATGTGCCAATTTTTGTTTATATTTTTTTTTCATACTGCAGTTGGGGACGAGTGAAGATGCATATGAGTTTGAAGATCCGTCGTTGGGGAACTATGGAGCTGCAAGTGATGGATTTTTATTTTTTATTTTGTTGCTGCTGCGTTGTCATTTAATTTTAAAAATGTGGTAGCATTTCTCACTGAACTGTACCTGTGCAGTGCAAAGTTCTTGGCATTATAGACAGCATCCTGTTCTTCCTTCCTTCAGGTTTTTTTTTTTGTTTTTTTGTTTTTTTTTTCGGTCTTAGTTCTTGTGCGAAATTTGTCGTAAGATGTGTTATGTATGTTTGATGTCAATAAAGGTGTCAGTGAGGAAGGCATTACAGCTATTTTCAGAAGATTTTTGTATATTTATTTTTTTAATTAAACCTGGGCATACATGCAATTATGTACTGAGGTGGCGAGTTTTTATTTATACTTTGTACCTTCATGTGAATATATTTTGGGTTTGACTTAATTGTTCAAACTTTATAATTTGGGTGCCAATAATTGGTTTTATTTGATTTATTTATTATTTTTTATTTGGTATATGCATTTTTCTCCCCACTGCACGGAAATAAGGCTTGGGTTTTGGAGTTCAGGCCCAAACACCCCTTTAAATGGGCATTTCTTGTCATGTGAGTGCTTTCATTGTTCCAGCACATTGTTTATGTAGACATATTGGGCAGTAACGTTTTTATTTCATAGTGTTTGTATTTAAGAGATTAAAAAAAACCCATGAAAGAACTTTTTGTTTTTTGAGTATGAAGCAAATGCACTATGAACTTCTGTTATTTGATACAGAATGAACAGTAATGTACCAACACCTTGTATCCATAGATATGCAGAGTGATGGGATGGAACAGAAGCTTTTTTTCATTCCAGATTTATGGGTAAATTTGAAGTCTCATTTTGAAATGAACTGAATATATAAATATCTTTGTAAGTTAAAGGAGCAATCATCACTTCAAGAAATGCCATTTTAGGGGCGCGAGTATATTCACTGTGTTGTGTACAGTAATGAGAAGAAGTGGGGTGGTTTGCTCATTGCATCAGCTTGGAAGTGGTCCTAGTATTAATTGTCATTTCTTTTAGGTACATAAATCCAGTATGGTTATATAAGTTGTCTGGTTTTCACAGCAGTTGTTGATCAGATGATGGCCTACTTTAGGGTTTCTGTACCATATAGTAATTGGATGTTCTAACATTTTGGAGGAATATACTGCTTCCATCTTCAGGGTGACTGGATTGGTTTGTGTGGATGGCGGAGTGATCCAGAATAACATTTTTCAGTTACATAAGATGGTCTGAGGTACTTCGGCCAATTACAGCTGTGGATGGTGGGTAGAGTAGGATGGGATTTTTCATTTGCAGGACGTTCCTGTGGTCCCCCCCCGCCTCACCCCCCCCCCCCCCCCTCCCCTCCCCCTTCTCCCTCTCTCCCCCCCTTCACTCTATTTCTTCAAATACAAATATCA
>Ga0123355_10010325_pt1 | contig 14295 bp, 10 predicted proteins | sample TergutEmb28metaG_3_FD_89872 | JGI IMG/M metagenome (GOLD analysis project Ga0123355, IMG submission 89872) | Embiratermes neotenicus P1 segment gut microbial communities from Petit-Saut dam, French Guiana - Emb289 P1 | ecosystem: Host-associated > Arthropoda: Insects > Digestive system > Gut ...
AAGGATAATGTTTCCATAACTAGAGGTCGCAAAGTAACCAAGGTACACGTTAACCGCTTGAAAACCTTTTATTGAAAACAGTGGGAAAATGGTAAGCACCGCGTGTTTGTTCTTTTTTAGAGATGATGTCTGAACTCGTCCTAGTCACCTGGATGATGCTTAGAGTAACAGTGGGGAATTTTGGTAATGAGATGAAATTTTAACGCGAATCACTTGGTGTTTGTTTTGGGGATTTAGGTCACGCCACTTATTAGACCACCGCATGGACAAGATTAGTTTATGTCCCTTTACAGATAATGACGAGGCAAAAGTCACCAACCTCCTTGTACTTAAGATTACGAGAGAGGAATCACATTCCAAGGCACTGGACGCCTTGTATGCCACAGAGCGAACCCTTGGCATTCTGGTGGACAACACTGCAGAAGTACTGTACAAAAGGGAGTACTACCACCACGAGTTTTATCGCCTACCTCAATACTGCATGCCTGCGGAACAGCAATCCCCCATTTCCTCCTAATACCACCCTTTCTATCCCACTGGGTAAAGACTACACTCACCGGCTACACCAGCCAGGTGATATTCACATTTATCTCTACCAAGAGCGGTTGGGATAAGTGATATCGATACCATCAGCGTACAAGAGAACATTTAGTGTTTTAAGAATGATTCCTATACTGGTACACATGGACCAAGAAAACTTTCTGTATATAGATATAGGCTACTCTAAAAGTATATTGTGTTTAGATCGAGCCAGGAAAATTATGTTGAGCTTGCCTGATTCTCCTGCCATTTGTGGTGTAAAATGGTTTCTCACTAACTGGGGAGGTGTTGTTTAGTGGTTGGATATAATTGCTGTGTGGTTGATAGATATTTTTTTTTCTTTCATAAGCTTATTTTATCATGCAGAGTCCTCGACATTCTCTAACTTATACTATTTGTTTACAATTCGGTTTCTTAGTAAGCAGACCAGGCATGGGAGGAATATAGTTTCTTTCTATTCCTTTTTGTTTATAAGTGTTTATCGTGCGATCAATGTGTGTGTTGACCTATGTAACAGTGGCTGCCTTGTGATCCAGTTGGAGTCTGCAGAAGTCTCTCTGTACGGTGACCAGCATCTTTGAATGAAGCTGGACTATCAGTGCTAATGTTAATGAAGGGATCCAAGATCCCGAGAGTTGAACTCAATATAGATCACTTGTATCAGCATTATTCACTGTTTATGCACAATAAACTCCAGTACATTTGACGTGGAGATTATTGCGAGTGTGGCGGCATGTCCAAGTCCCCGCCTTAACTTAAAGTTCGAGCTCCGTTCCTCCTGGAAGAACATCCACTATACGTTCCCTACCAGGACCGAGCAGGCTACAACACTGCATCCCCGTACCCCTCGCACGTCTAACCACCGGGTTGGTTCAGAGGCCAAAATTCGTACTGGTATGGTCCACTTTTTGACTGAGAAAGTTGTTGTGATTGTGTTTCTGCGTACTTTAATTCAGTAGATATACGGTTCAAAGCCCTGCCGAGTAATTTTTTCTTCTCATTTTGTGGTTCATCTCGATATTTTCGGGCGAATTCCGAAATTGTTCCTTGAAGTTCTTGCACAACGGCTTCTACCCGGGGGGGGGGGGGGGGGGTGGAGCGAATGACCTGCGAAATCTGAGGTTGTCACAGCAGTGCAAATAAAGATTCATATATTACAGATTGTGACGCCGTGTAGTTATTGAAATTTCGGAGAAACGCAATTCCTCCATCTTTGGGACCCAAGAAGTTCAAGATATTTTTTGACTTTGAACTTAGAGGCAGAAAGCTGCTCCTAGATGTTGGCGTCATGTTCCACAAGACTTGAGTCTTAGTCCTTTTATGCCTGTAATAGAATTCCTACAGATGTTCCTACATCTTCCAGTTTCATCATTCACATTCATCTTCACATCCTAATTTACGCAGAATGTACAAAGGAGAAGAACGGAAAAATGACAAAAGAACAGAAAATCAGACTTTCTAGAAAAATTTACCTCACATGAAAATAAAAACAAATTATATCCAGAAACCTTAATGATAATATATCTGACAATATGGCGTCTATTGCATGCTAAATTTTGTTACATTTTGTAAGGATGACTTGAATAGGTCTACTTTAACTCCGTACAACCGTCCTTCTTGAAAGGCTAACAGTTCCTCAGAAAGTCAAAAATTTTCCGCATTTCGTGGAATCCGAGGGTTCATTACCGTGTATACAAAGGCCAGTTAATTTTTCCTAACCTGAGCCAGATCGGGCAAGCCATATTATCCTATTTCGTTGGGATAAATTTTAATATTAAACTGCCATTTACCTTAAGTCTTTTAAGAGATCGCTTTCCATCGGTTTTCCCCAACAAAATACTGTGTGCACCGGCGCTGTCTGTAAAAGTTCCTTAAAATGAAATTCAGAATTCAGGTTTTCTGTGTAGCCACGAAAGGCAATATCCCTTGCTGAAATCTGTACACCAGTTTTGTTCTTGAAGAGGCGAAGCGAAAGGAAATTTACCTTTCTTTCTGAACGTACTGTATAGATCTAGAGTGTACGATTAAAGGAGTCGAAAAATAAACACAGAGAGAAGCAAGGATAAGGAAGAGTCGTGTAAATTTTTCCGTTTCCTTATGAATAGTCTTAAAGTCTGCCACAAACTGAACGGAGAAGAAGATACAAGATTTTCGCGTGCTATTGTTGGGCATTTCCAGCTTATGAATGCAAAAACTCCGATGGGCTAGTAGTTAGGAACACTCACTGCACCCTACATTGCCGTTATAAAATTGTGACGTTGAGAGTGTTTTAAATATTTATTGAATACGAGAAGGCAGGCCAACAAAACCAACTGCACCTACAAATATTAGCTTCTTTTTTCCCCCCCTTTTATATTATACTTTGTGCTCATTCTTTCAATACGGACACCATTTGCAACTCAGCTGTGCGCGCTTACAGCTTTTGTAACCGCTTATGTTTTTATATTTAAATCCATCAACGCCAGTTTTGAGAAATAGCCCATTTTTATTTTTTATGCTGGTGAAGGTGAAGGTCTCCCTGAAACAAGCCATGTAGGCACAGAAGGGGATTGATGGTATAGCCCTGCTCCTTCTTTACCTCGGAGCTGAATGAAGGTGGGTGGTCAGAGCCACTCTTCGGCAGCCTAACCCCCTAGAAAAGCCACGTCACCCACTTTACAGGAGGCTTAATGAGCCCCAAGACCTTACTACACGGATGAGATTGCACGAAAAGTTTCTTTTTTTAGCTACAAAGCAATTTGACAATATGACATTTTTTGCGTAAGTGCAAGCTCGTATTTTTCCGCTTGACAAGAGACGATGAACTCAATAGAGAAAAACTCCATAAAGATGTTCTGAATTGTACCAGGATATGCAAAGAGGAGACTGGCACAGAATTGACTACAGGTGCGACTACTGTTGACAAAGAGCCCACTTCGAACACTTGTAAACACACTTGCAGAAACTTTGATCTCGGGGGATGATTTTGTTAATTAGGTTTTGGTATGTATTAAAATTTGCCCTGTCGTCATGCCAATACTAGAACAAGACATGCATCGTACGTTCAATGTAACATAGAGGCGCTTTCTTGCGATCACTGTTGCAGTGAAAAAGCAGTAAGTGCTACATATTCTGAGTGTGTGTCTGTAGCCTTAGCTAACTAACATGCAAAGCGCATAGCCCGTATTATATTGTCATCTGTGCCGTCTGTGGCTGTACCATATTTTTCCACATTATCTCATAAACGACAAGGTTTCGAAAAAAAATTATTGAACATAAAACATGTTTTAATTTTCTCCACATCTGTTGTCTAAAACATTTCTCATTCTAAGAGGAACTGAGCGACATATGATCAAAAAAATGTATTGGTATTTATGTATAGTACCCGTTGTGCTTGTCAGATTTTAATGAAACATGAATTTTCTCGACTGGTTTTCTAAAAATACTCAACATGACGAATCTAGTAGTCGCCTTTCGCAATTTTGCTATTCCGCTTAAAATAAATAAGGGAAGTTACACGTGTGAAGAGAAACTTTAATATTGGGAGTCTGCTTTCTAGTACATGAAGTTTTCCTTGTGCGTTTAATATCAAATTACAGACCGTTTGGATCGTCAGCCTATTTGTAGCCACTGTGCTCATCCTCAATACGAAGCCTTATGTCCCGAGACCAGACGAACAAAACAGCCATCCGCCTGTTCACAAACTGCTATTTAATTTATTATAACTTGACGTCATCATGATGACCTCTCAGCTTTGTTGAGGGAGCTGTGCTTTACGGTATGACGCAGCGCCAATCAGTGGTAGTCGCCGACGTTTCACAGAGCTTTCTGCCTCCATCTTCAGGGCAGAAGTAGTACAAGCAGAGACTGGATTGCTTAGATCCTGAAGATAGAGGCAACAGTCCTCTCCGAAACATCGCTGAGTAGTTACCAGTGTACAAGGCGTCATATTCCAAAATACTGTGAGATCATCATTGTTACCAGTCTGTTATTTTAAACAAGATGGTACACTTTATTTTTTACGTATGGTGTGGGGTGGTGACTGCTGTAGTTTTGCAGCTGGTACTTTGACCTTGCAAGTGATCGGTTCGAACGTCTGTAGCAGCATGACTAACCCGACTGACTTTTTCGTTGTTGTACTCAGTTCCTGCACACATACAAGTATACATGTGTCCCAGGAGTTAATGTCAATGTTTCGGGATTTAATTCCAGAGCTGATTCTGAGTCAAAAACGTCGTATCCACATGGGTCAAATTCGCAACAGTTCAGGAGTTATGAGTTTTTAAAGTACAGTAAATAAATTAGAAAAGCAATAAAAGCATTGTGCATTTATTGAGCTATGTTGTTAAATGTACAGTTACAGATTTGCCGTTCAACACTCAAGCAAGTTGTTGGAAGTGTCCTCCGTCTGCTTGGATACAATTTCTGACTCGTGTGACCAAAGAACTTGTAACCTTACGAAGCGCTGCAGCGTTGTTGATGCTTTTTGCAGCGCTGAGAATTCGCTATAGTAGTTCTTTTCTCGTGTTCACCTGCGGACATGTGTAGCCGGTTAGAATTGTGCCGTTGGATTAATTATAACCCCATATGATTCGTAACATGTTGTTCACCAAGGAGGCCCATTTTACCCACGATGGAGTCAATAATACAAGAAACTCTCGTTTATGGGATCGTGGCATTCCACAAGGAACTGTCGAGAGCAACTACCAACATCATTTTTCCGTAAACGTGTGGTGTGTTGTCACTGGTGACCAACTCATTGATCCGTACATTTTCCCGCAACGTCTTACAGGTGATATTTAAGCCAACATTTTGCAAGATGAACTGCCAGCACTCTGAGAGAATGTTCCTCTACAAAAGCGACGACCTATGTACTACCAGCATGACAGAGCGTCGCCTCATTTAAGTCAGGTTATCAGGTAGTATCTGAATCGTAAATTCCCAAACCAATGGATTGGTCGTAGCGGTGCACAGAATTGGCCACCACGGTTACTGGATCTGAACCCATTAGATTACCATGTGTGGGGGTTACGTGAAAGCTGTGGTGTATGAACACACGGTGAACACGAGAAAAGAACTGATCCAGCGAATTCTTAGCGCTGCAAGAAGCATCAACACCGTTCCACGCTGCAGCGTTCGTAAGGTTACAAGTTTTCTTGTCACACGAGTCAGAATATGTATGCAAGCAGATTGAGGACACTTCTTACAACTTGCTTGAGTGATGAACGGAGAAATTATAACTGTACACTTAACAACACATCTCAATAAATGCACAATGCTCCCCTTGCCTTTCTAATTTATTTACTGTACTTCAAAACACACGAGTTCTGAACTGTTGCGAATTGGACCCATGTGTATATGACATTTTTGACTCAGCATCAGCTCTGGAATTAAATCCCGAAGTATTGACCGTAACTCTTGGGACTCCCTGTATAGATCTGTAACGTCCGGTGGACCCTCCAGTTTCCTTTCCATTCCACTTTAAGTCTGACAGCCTGGTAGCGTTATAAAGTAAACTAAAAGTGACCACTTTAGAGAACACGTCTGTGCTTTTTAACGAATGTGTAAGTAGCTAACATCATACTGCTTCGAAAGACGAGATTATTAGTACTTAATGATTTGTAAGAACGTGGCCGAAGTCGGACGTAGCCTGAGCATTTTCTTGGCGAATTTTAGAAAAAAAGGGCAGTCCATGTCACGAAGGATGACGTGAATAGCATATCAAATGCGGCATTGCTGTGACCTGCAAATTGATAAACTCTACTTCAGGAATAAAAATGTAGTAAATGTGGATGTCTAAGAGTAAACTGAATGGTATGTAAAGATTCAGTTCGTACCGCGCAGTAAACACATTCCGTCTCGGTAATACAAACCAATCAGTTAATGCTCTATAGGGAAATAATTGCTGTTTGTTCTGAGATCCGTACAAAAGACATAAATACACTGTATGGGCAGAAGGTAGTTTTTCTGAATAATAAACCTGGTGGTACATATATTCGTAGTAGCCATTGCGCTCTCAACGGCTAAACACACGTGACGTTTCTGCAAGGTATAGGTGTAAGATCCTTCCCCGATTTGAATTTTTTCAATTACTGACCAAATCCTACAGGGAAAACCAAGTATTTGAAAGAGGGAGTGTAAATTGTGTTATGTAGGAAAAGATCTGGCTTTTTAATGTACGGTAAAGAGCGCTTCGAGTATTTTGCCCCACTCATCCAACGTGTGTTTTCTTTATACTGTCGCGTCCTTTTGCTGCGTTTTAGTCGTTTAGAATGCCCATCTTACAGAACTGTCGGCGAAGTTGCCGCACGCAACAGGCGCATTGTCTTTTATTGTGTTTATCGTGGCATTTCGTTTCCAAACGAGTGAACCATATTACGCCGTGGCTTCATGTTTATTTGTGGAGAGGAGATTAATGGTATACACGGTGGAGGTCAAGTTTAGATGTTGTGGATGGTCGATATTCAAGGCTTTCGTCACATTGCAGTACCTATTGCTTTCTTTATTTATTGCTTCTTTCTTTCCGTCCTTCGTTCTTTTTTTCTTATTACACTATTTTTGCAGCCGTGCCATGGAGGAGACAGTCACCTTTCCCTCAACAGTCCGAGTTCGATCCCAGGCCAGATAATAATTCACTGAATTTCACACGTAGGTTTTGGGCTGTCCTTTATCTAGACTTCGTTGTTTGTAACTTTTATAGTGTTGATATTTATTGTGAGCAGGCTTACACAAGAAGTAGTAATTCCCCACTGTGTGTGTAACCGATATTCCTGACTACGGACGAACGTAGGCCGAAATATATTCTAAATGACATCGAAAATAAATTGAGGAAGTTTTAATACGACGCTTAAGAGTACAGAGATGGTATTGTGTTCATTGTTATTTGTTTGTTTCTTCTTTAGCTACTTTTGAGTGGCTCAGAGAACAAAGAATGATGCAGTGTGATGGTAAAATAAATTATGAACTGTGCCGCTGTTTGTCTGTACAGAGTAAAGAAAAATCGCCGAAACGTCACTGAGCACAGTCGGTTGGCTGGTCGAAATGCGAATCAGTCAGTTCCCCGATTACCAAGCAAATACGTAAAATTTTGAACTGACTGGTTTTGGGAGTTGTGAAGAAACTGGAGTGGAAGTGGATGTGTATCAAGAATGAATGCCATTATTCGTGTGTCACGCGAATGTTCTGAGGTGGAGAGTTGTAGAACAGGTGTACATTTTTCTTCGCCAATTTGCTCTTTTCAGGGAGTGGACATTCGTTTTGAGAGGGCCTGTGACACAGGTCAGGAGCTTGTCGTGTGCCAGCAACACGAACGCTAACGGAAATGACCGAAAAGAGAACGACGCCTAGCGTCCTAAGCATGCGCGGCACGAGTTCTCTAGTACGTATATCGGGGCAGTATCGGTAGTAGTGTGTACTGGAGGGGTGGGCGGGCGGCGGGGTAATGTTATGGTGATACTAGGCGTGTGCGACCTGCGATGTTGGGCAGTGTCGAAGGCGAGACCGTCGTGGAATGTTCACGTGTGGGGCCTCATCACCGCCCTATTTTTTTTAATTTTAGGAAGAAGTGCACAGGACCTGTGTTTGCAAGGGAACAGTGTGACAAGTAGTAACTGGACGCACAGTGAGTCTGTCAGTACGTTAAATGTGCCTACATTAGATGCAAGACTGGTTACTTTCATTAGGCTGTTTTATTCTAAATAAGAAATTATTTTGTAAACTGTTCGGTGATAGAAGGCAATTCTACACGAAACCTGACATTGCCCGGTTATGCGCCGTGAAATGGCAAGGCATTGAAATTACAAACGAATTAGAGTTTATTGTATTTTGAGATATAATTTCAAGATTACGCTCCCAGCACAGACTTCTGCCTGAAACTGGGTCAACTGCCGAAGCGAAAGGAAATCGTAATTAAGGTAAGAAATGTAAAGGTTATCCTGTTGTTGCTGTATTTTCCACTGCTGTCATGTAGATGTAAAAATGTATGATTACAATTTCTTGGCATTCTGGTGTTGGAGAGAAAGAAGTATTGTAGGCTAGTTCATTGCATTTTGTAAAAGTTACGGCTGAGGTGGTTTGTCACGACATGCAATAATTACAGTAGACCGATAGAAGGCCATATGTAATTGAAGAACCTTTCATTTTCTTGACGGGGCCGGAGCTATTAATATTTATTTTATTTTAATTACTGAAGAATATGATGTTCGGAATTGCTGGTATCAACGGATGTATTGCACATGACTAATGTGTTAACATACCAAACATTAACTTGAAATTAATTTTGTGATATTTTCTTGATTAGTAATGTGGTATAAAGTGTAAAATGAAAAACACTGTATGGATTTTCACTACAGGAAACGTGACTTCCACAAATGGAACTTGTAGAAATCTTTGAACGTACAGCACCACGTGATGATTCTTTGCGACCGTGACAGAAATCCGGTGATTTATGAGTTCCATGTTCTTTTAAAGCAGACTGTGTAACGTTTCCCATAAAACGGACGACATTTGTAGCGCTTACAGCTTGTTTCATGTTGCCTGAACGCTGAAATACAGCAGCACGAAAAGTGTCGCAGAAGTTTCGCCTTGTTAATTAACATCATGTTTTACTGAAAGCACATCGAACGGGCTAAGTTCAAATAAAATTTTGAATTACATACACTGCATTAACAACTACCAGCCTGATGTGGTTAATGTTTATCGTTTTATGGTTAACGCCACTTTCAGAAATGCGAATTACGCTTAAATATTTCGAAGTGTTCTGATTGTTATTCAGAAATTAAGACGTTCAATTTTTATACTTTAGAGCGAATTCTATAGCCAATTTTTCCGATTAATAAAATAATAGTGGATCAACGTTCATTTTAGCCTCGATATGTCCAATGAATGTATTCTGTTTTATATATACGCCTATTGCAGTCCATTTCAGTATACGCTCGCCTCCCTCCCAAAAACTATGTCTTCTCAGTATACCCCCGCCCCAACTAACTATATTTTCTCCATTTTGGTTTCCTGTATTGTGATACCGTGCAGTCTGGTGGTTTAGTACAAACGTTTCGGAGCAAGGTACTGTTTCAGTCTTGGAGGTATAACCCGACTAGACGGTGACATACTCTATATGAGGTTAATATGTCTTGACCAACTTAAAACCACATAATACTGTGATCTGCAAATTATTATATGTAACCTGCCTAAATCTGCGTTATACCTTTAAACACGTCTTAATATTTTAATCTATTCTATCTTGTGATTTCGGATCCTAAACTAAGATTTCATCTGTGGAAAAAGTAACAAATGCACAGCGCCTGTAACAAGATTGTTTCCGATGAACGGGAGTGACAGTTGGTCTGCCGTACTATATCCAACGGAGAGAGCACATAGCCTTGAATACATACCTGGCTGTACATACGTACAGGTTACATTAGTAAGGAGGATGAGTGTGTAAGAGCTTGAAGCATTTTAATACATATCGAGATTGGCTTCATTGCTCTATGAATCTTGATGCGTTATTGATTCTAAATATCTCCCCTAGTGTGAGACGAATATGTGTTAGAAGCCACGCACTTCATGTTCGGAAATATATATGCTGTTATAACAACAACAAATACTGCATTGTATTGAGATTTTCACTAGAGTGACTTGATGTGTTTTGTAAGTGCAAAGAATGTGGACGAGGGAAGGAGATTTCTGTACCGATTTAATTTACATTTTTAAACATACACGGCATTATACATAGAAGCTTTATTGTTTTATTTAATGTCGCTGCAGTAATTACAGGCTTTGTTTGCTCAGTGTCACTAGGCGACAGAAGACAGAAGATGGGAGTGCTGTGAGTAAACCCGGCCAAATCCTTTAATTCTTCATTGACAGGACGCCTTCTGCATGTCATAGTAATATACAGTAACATAGTAGCGCGCTGAATTAACGGTCCAACGTGCCACCAGGTTTCATATACAGGAATTCCATGTTCTGCCCCCACAGTGTATTTATGTGTTTCGTATGGATCTCAGAACAAAGAGCGATTATTTCCCTATACAGCATTAACTGACTGGTTTTTATAAGTGAGGCGGAGTGTGTTCACTGTGCGATAGGAACTGATAATATTTGCCACGACCATATACTTATATCATTAATTCCGCTGACACTAAATTTAGAGAGGGCCATTTTCTGAATAGATGTTTTGGAGTCGAAACAGTTTACGAATAATAATCCATTAAGCGCTTCTCTCATATCATTGTTCCGACTGAGAAACTGTAGTAAATTTGGTTTTAATATTTTACGTAATTGGATTGCCTGGGCAATACTAATAAGGCGTTACCTTACTGAGCATGGAATATTATTAAATTTAATTACCGAGTCAGCTTTCAGACCAACATGTTTTGTTGTGGTGTTTCTATGTGTCACGTTTTATATAAATTGTGTTGGTATGTTTTTGTTTTGGTTACAAGTTTTTTATTGCTTTCAATCATGACGTTCCTAGCTACAGTATTTGTATCGTATGAAAGCATGCATATGATTTAAGGCAGTTCAAGTTTTAATGATCGCTGGCTGCTGTGACCTACAGATGCCCGCCAGTGCAGCTCAGCAGGTCACTTTGCGGCTAGTATGCAGTCATTTGGGTTGGGTAGTGAGAGGTTGGAAGACCTGGCTGGTGTGCCACAAATGCACCATATGTGAAGATAAGCACATTCTTTGTCTGGGTTAATTTTTTTATGATAAACAAGGGAACATGGTGACGTCGTAACACCGGAATCACTCACATACGATGTTCCGTAGTTCTTGAAATACACAGGGAGAGTCAGGAGGAAAGTGGAATTTTTTCTTATGTTGTCATGTCGGCCATGGTGACGAATGAAGTCCTTAAGAACAGGTGTTTAATTTTGAGTGGTTACCGTGATAGAGCTCTTTGAATCTACAAATACAAAATCGCTGTGAATGGCAATAAAAAGCAGAAATTACTTTTTGTTAATTTTATTTTAATTTTAATGTTGATATGGAAAATTTCAGTTCACAATAATGTTTGAACTTTGCTACTCGTGTGTGAAGACCGCATGGTTTTCGTCTCAGTTGATCTTCGCGTTCCTTTATGCAGACAGCAGCATCCAAAATGCGAGCGAGCAATTTGTCCCTTATATCCACTTTTTTTTTTCTTTCTTTAATTTCACTCATCATCCAACCCACAAACAAAAATCTGGTGGAGTTAGATATGGAGACCCAAAAGCTCCGTCTCGGCAACCATTCAGAATCAGTCACATGTTCATATGAACTCTTGTTCTCACAATGGCCAATACTGTCACCCTTGAAAATACTGATCTCTTCTTCTGATTCATACTGTATGTAAACGACACAGTGTGCGGACTTAATGGGGACTGAACAATACCCCACATACCATTATAGTACAACAATATTCGTATTAATATATAAATAAATAATAATTGAATGTTTGTGTACAATCGTAACCTAATCTCTGTTATACTCACCATATTTAATGCTAGCTACGTTCTCCTGTAAAAGGACAGGGTAGCCTTATAATGACAAAAATACCTTTACGACTCTTACTGAAACAACAGCTCAACGATTCTGGAGCTGTTTGCGTCACAGATATGATTGAAAACGGTTGCAGATTTAAAACACGTCTAAGACAAGTTTATTAATACAACAAATAACGTGGGTTTTTATCGTAGCTATGCTTTCCGGCTTGAAAACATGCAATCATCAGGCGAATTGTTACAAAGATGTGCCGCGGCTTATTACGTAATATTGTAGTGTTCTGAAGAAAGTGTTTAGATCTCAGTGCGGCTACATTTTTTTTTGTGTGAGACTGATGTGACTATACATTTGACCCTTCCTGTGAAACAACGGGGTGTGGTTTCCGTCCTTGTGCGACGTGACGTCACGGGGTAAACAGTTGGCCGACCTTTTGAGACCGTGCAGTGACGTCATCTTACAAGAGTCCAATTGGCCAAGAAGATATTCAGCTATACCGCTGCTTTAGGGAAATTAAAATAAAATAAAATAAAATAAAATAAAATAAAGGCTCGTAGAACGGGATGTGTCATATCGAGATTGAAAATGAACAGCAGTTTTTGCCTGACACAGCCACGCTCATGTGTCCCCAGCCCGTTCACCCGAGGACAGGGATGGATACAGACCCCCATTAAGATGCGATGGGCAAAGATCAGAAACATATTAACCTCATGTATACCAACTAGAAGCGACAGACATCGTCATCCGATCATAAACACTTTGAATACTGACCTATGTGCTGCCTGCTGTCCAGCAGAGTGTAGGGGACGAACTGTGTTATCGATTCCCGATTTGTGGACTGTTTCGTATTGTTCTAGACAGCGAGCGTGTGTTGATGTGTTAACTGCATGCGAGTTGCATAGCTGCCTTAAAGTGTCTTCGTGCGATATAGGGATTCTGACGAGGAAGAAGAAATGCCCTGTAACGAAGTCAGTCACAGTGTCACCCATTTCCAATTAACATTATCCGCTGAATCGTACGAAAGTAGACGCGTGCTTTGTCCAGCAGAATGCGTTGAATCGCAAAACATCGAAAGTAAGAAAGTAATGAGAATTATTGTCTTCGGAGTCTTGACGCTGTGTAGTTAGATAAATGTTTACACATTACAGAGACGTTTTACAACTGTTTGACACTTGCCTACGGCGTGACAAATACCATAATCTCAGTACAACTGTGGCAGTCAGCGCCGACATGAAGGAGGTCAAATGTTACGCCTGACAATGATATAATTTTGGATGATTGGAGCCGCGGAGTTGTGCAGCAAGTTTTGGAGATCTTGAATGTGCGGGTGGGTTAATAAGTCTTGCGCTTCGGCCGTAATACCTTCCGTCAGGTGAGGTGTATTTATCTAACCGATAGGACAAGAGGTAAATCTAACAGTTGAACTTAAAAAAAGATTCGTCTCTACAAACTGTACCCCACGATGCTTGTTTTAGTACTGAAGAACTTTCCTTTTAAACCCGAGGTATTGGAAAAATATTTTTTTTTTATTTTAATGTAATATAAATTTACTCTTAAGATTACGTACCGTGCATTGCATTTTGTACAGTTTATTATCCGAACAAACCTTTGCACAACATTTACTAGGTTTTTAATACCGTAATTTACAACCTTCACTTTTATCTAGTTTCAGTATACACATTTGCAAATTTTTGTGAAGTTGATACCTCGGCTATCTGGAAAAGCATAATTTTAATGAGTTTTGATTCAGTTATCGTAATTTATTAATTTCCCGAGTTTCACAAAAACCGAAACATGTAGCACGTTATGACACTGATAAAACGCTTGTCGTTTCTGACGTTCTGTACTTCCGTTATGCAGAGAGACTTTCTGAGAAGAATAAAATGTAATAAACTGCTTGAATATTGCTTTAGTTTTAACAGTCACATGATGTACGTCTTTTGACGGTTTCTTTACGATTATGAATGGCTGTATAGTCTGCAGTTGTCGCGTAATTCCCGTTTTGTAGCTTACGTGGTGCCGTAAAGTGTGTCCGTAATATGCAGAGTCTTCTGAAGCTAGGTGAGTAGGAGTTAAGTTATAGAGACGAACGACGGAACAAACTTTTGTTCTTCTCCCATTTTCTGTGTTGTGTTAAGACAGAATGAGAAAGTAGGTCGCCCTCAAAACTTTTAATTTGTATACGTTGAACGTATCCGTTAGCTGATAAATTCTGTTATAATTAAGTATACGTGGAGAAGCGGCATAAAATAGAACCTAATAATTCTCATTACCACCGCCACAACCACCACC